>Ga0114922_10000606_pt1 | contig 34410 bp, 41 predicted proteins | sample AartaG_FD_100975 | JGI IMG/M metagenome (GOLD analysis project Ga0114922, IMG submission 100975) | Deep subsurface microbial communities from Aarhus Bay to uncover new lineages of life (NeLLi) - Aarhus_00045 metaG | ecosystem: Environmental > Aquatic > Marine > Oceanic > Sediment | place... | reverse complement strand
CGTGATGGAAATGATGAAATCTATATAATGAATGTTGATGGATCGGAGCAGGTAAACCTTACAAATAACGACGCTGGTGACTTGGCATCTTCCTTTTCACCTGACGGGTCTAAAATTGCCTTTGCATCCAAACGAGATGGGATGTACTTTGATATCTATATAATGAACACAGATGGCTCAGGCCTGGTAAAACTTACAAATAAAATGGTAACTGACATTGAACCATCCTTTACACCTGATGGGTCTAAAATTGCCTTTACGTCCTACCGTGATGGAAATTATGAAATCTATATAATGAATGCTGACGGCTCGGAGCAGGTAAACCTTACAAACAACCCTGATGCATACGACGGGAATCCCTGCTTTTCACCTTAAAGCATTGGCTATCCTTCTTACTATGTATTTATAATAGGGCTTATCGTAAAACAGGATATGGGCTATATAACAGCTTTTAGCTTTGGTAAGGATGAATTACTCAAGATGAATATGTCAAAAAAGCCAGTGGGCAGTTTGGACTTTAAATCAACCAGTTCCTTTAAAATTCGGTTCGAAATGGGAATACTTGGGGCTGTCAATATGATTATTCAAAGATTCGACAATTTTTATTCCTTTAAGAAAAATCCGGATTTATTCATTATGGTATCCGGCAAGATCTCTATAATAATTTTGGTGACTGCCAACCATTATCAACTTTAAAACACCGGCTTCTAATTCATAAGCTAACAGGTAAAGCTGTTTTTCAATATGGAATTTATATACCCGAACACCCTTTATGGATCCTATTTTTTCCTGGCCGATTTTCGGGTTTGCTGCTATTTTCTTGATCTCTTTATCAAGTATCTTTATCTGTTCCTTATATAATTTTTTCTTCTGTCTCCGGAAGAGCGGCGATTGAATTATTTTGACTTCTAATCACCTTCCCCGAAAATGTAAGGCGTTCCAAGCCCTTCTTTTAACTGCTCTCTTCCAAGTAAAATATCTTTTATTACAGAAAAAGATAAATCTGGATTGTCCTCTGCAATTTTACCGATGAAAGCCCAGTATTCGACTTGTCCTGCCATCGATCGGCGTGTCACTTTCGCCGTTAATCTTGCTTCTTCTGCAATCTCTTTTGAAATTTTTATTGCTGTACCCATTATTTATAAGATCTCCTTAATATTTTATTACAAAGTGTAATAACATATTATACAACCTTATGCAACCTTTTGCTACTTTATAGAAATTTTAAGGTATGATTTTATTTTTTCTTAACTCTGGTTCAAGAAAATACCTGGAACTGCCATTTGAAGCAGTTGAATCATAAGCAGTCTAATATAATAAACAAATCACTAATTAATTTTCAAGAAAATCTCTTAAGTCTTTGCTTTTTTTTGAGCTTCTTAATTTATTTAAAGTCTTAAATTCTATTTGCCTGATTCTTTCCCTTGTAACACCGAATTCTCTTCCGACTTCTTCAAGTGTTTTTGGCTGGCCGTCATTAATGCCAAATCTAAGCTCTATGATCTTTCTTTCCCTGTAATCCAGGGTATTAAGAATTTCTTTTACTTTACTTTGAAGCATCTTTAAAGATGCCGCTTCCGAAGGTGTCACCACTTCTGAATCCTCTATAAAATCACCAAGGTGGCTGTCACCTTCCTCACCTATCGGTGTCTCAAATGAAATAGGATGCTGGCTTATCTTAATTATTTCTCTTATCTTATTAGGCGTAAAATCCATTTTTTTTGAAATCTCTTCAGGTGAAGGATCCCTGCCGTATTCCTGAAGCAGCTGCCTCTGTACCCTTATTAATTTATTAATATTCTCTATCATGTGTACCGGGATTCTAATGGTCCTTGCCTGATCAGCCATAGCTCTTGTAATGGCCTGCCTTATCCACCATGTTGCATATGTAGAGAATTTAAAACCTCTTCTGTAATCAAATTTCTCCGCTGCTCTTATTAGCCCGAGGTTTCCTTCCTGTATCAGATCTAAAAAAAGCAAACCCCTTCCAATATATTTCTTGGCAATACTTACAACCAATCTCAAATTAGCCTTTACCAGCAATTGCTTTGATATATTATCTCCTGCTTCAATCCTCTTTGCCAGCTGCACTTCGTCAAAAGCAGTAAGCAGCCTTATCTTACCGATTTCCTTGAGATACATTCTTACAGGATCGTTGGCAGAAGACTTAATACTAAAATCAGGTTTCTTCTTCAACAGATTGCCGTTCGCTTTTTTATTTTTGACTCCACTATCCATATCTTTATCTTCTTTCAATTTAAATATTAATGTTTTTTATTCACCATAATCTTTAAAAATCTCTGGCAACTTTGGGAACTTGAAAATAATTTATCTTGTCCTTCTTCTTAATTTCCTAAGCTTATAATTAAGGTCATCTTTAGGTTCTCTTCGGTAATTACCGCCTCTTTTATTCCCGCCGAAACTTCTATTTTCCTGAGGTCTGGCTTCATTTACTACAATATCTCTTTCTTTAAAACTGCTCTTGTCATACTTTTCTATAGCCTTTGCTGCTTCTTCATCGCTACTCATCTCTACAAACCCAAATCCTTTTGACCTGCCGTCCAGATTTCTAATCACCTTTGCATAGGTCACACTGCCCTCACTTGAAAACAGCTCCTCCAGGTCTTTATCTGTAGTAGAATAATCCAGATTTCCTACATATAGTCTCTTATTCACTTTAATTTCCTTTCATTCACCAAATATGATCTTTGTATAATAAAAAAACGATAAAAGTATAAATAATGTATAAAAATTCTGATTTTATTTTGGAAGGTTAGCCAAAAAAAATTGCAGACTTCTTATATTAACACATCATTTCACAATAACCTTGCTGCTGCATTTATTATAACATAAAAGTGCTAAAAAATGTTTATTATGTATTTGATATTTATTACGTATTGACAAAAGTTTGTAAAAAATATTATAATGTGCGTTCTCTTTTGTTTAATGATGTTTTGATTAAGAGTAAGGATTTGTTACAAGCAGTTGCCTCTCTTAAGAAATATTGTAAAGCTTAGAGAAAATTACAATTAAAAGGAGGTAAGAATGCAAGGTAACAAACTTTATGTAGGTAATTTAAGCTACTCTGTTACTGATAAGCAGCTGGAAGAGTTATTTTCCAAGCACGGCCAGGTCAAGGAAGTCAATATAATCGCAAATAGAGGTTTCGCATTTGTTGAAATGGCAGAGGCATCAGAAGCAGAAAAAGCAAAAGAAGCTTTAGATGGTACAGACTTTGAAGGCCGTAATTTAAAAATTGACGAAGCTCGTCCTCGAAGAGAAAGAACAGACAACAGCTATAAAAGATATTAAAGTTTAACTATCTAAAAAAGACCCCGCTTAGGTGGGGTCTTTTTTTATTGAGGTTTATTTAAATCACGTTCCTTACATTTATCCGCATAAGGACACATCATACACGTACTTTTTCTTTTTGACTGTCTTATAGAAAATATTATCAAATAGGCCAGCGCAGCCAGGCCTAAAATCATTATTGTAATTATTTCCCACATCTATACTCACCAACTTTATATATAAAACACATTGATCATCCCGCTAGATAAAAAATCTTCCTATCTGAAATACCAGAAAGGATATTACCCAGGCAAGCAGCAGCGTATACCCTATCTGGAAAAACATCTCTTTTGTACCCGCCTCTTTTCTGAAAATTACCATAGCAGTAAGGCAGGGAAAATAAAGCAATGTAAATAACATAAAATTATATCCCACAAGGGGATGGTAATTTTTACTAAGTGCTGTCTTTAATGACTCAGACTGCCCGTCTGCTTCCTCTATGCTGTAAAGAGTACCCATTGTCGATACTATTACTTCTTTTGCCGCAATCCCTGAAATAGAAGCAACTGTCATCTTCCAGTCAAAACCAAGTAATCCGAATACCGGTTCCATAAAATGGCCGATCCTCCCCGCTGCAGAATAGGCAAGCCTCTCACTTGCCATTTTGCCCTCCACTTCCGCTACCTGTCCGTCAAGCTCTTCCTGTGTTATCACTCCGGACTGATAGGACTGTTCGATTTCACCGATCTGGCCCTCGTAATCAGCGGAGTAGCTATCCCCTATCAGCGGGAATGTAAACAGTATCCACATCAGTACTGATATGGCCAGTATGATCGTACCTGCCTTCTTTACATACATCCAGGTCCTTTCCCAGGTATGGATCAATACTCCTTTAATGGTCGGAATACGATAAGGCGGCAGTTCCATTACAAAGGGATCTGATAGGCCTTTAAATCTGGTCGCTCTAAGTACCTTGGCCGCCACAACAGCCATAATCACGCCTATTATATAAATTGAAAATATCACATTTCCTGCTACTGCAGGAAAAAATGCCCCGGCAAAAAGTATGTAGACCGGGAGGCGCGCTCCGCAGCTCATAAAAGTATTTATATGCATGGTCACCAGACGGTCTTTTTTATTTTCCAAAATCCTTGACCCCATATACGCCGGTACGGTACAGCCGAACCCGATTACCAGGGGAATAAAAGATTTTCCGTGAAGCCCGATTCTATGCATCACCCTGTCCATAACAAAAGCAGCTCTTGCCATATACCCGGAATCTTCAAGAACGGCAATGAAAAAAAACAGCAGCATTATATTTGGGGTAAAAGTGATCACCCCGCCTACTCCGCCTATTATTCCGTCGACCAGAAGCGAACTTATAAGGCCTTCCGGCACAACATCAGTTATTAAGGCACTTAATTTTTCAAAACCTGTACCTATCCAGCTCATAGGATACTTGCCGAGTGTGAATACAAACTGGAACATAAGCCACATTATAAGGGCAAATATCGGTATCCCCAGTATCCTGTTTGTAAGTATCCTGTCTACCTTTTCACTTTTATCCAGTTTTACAATGTCGACTCCCTGGTAGGCCTCAAGGAGTGCTCCGCTTATAAATCCGTATCTCGCCTCTGCGATTATAACTTCAGGAGTATTTCTCAATATACCGGTGATATGTTTTATCGACCTTGCTATCTCATCTTCAATTTTCAGGTATTTTAAGTCAGAAATTTTTTTAAAAGTATCTATTATCTCATTGTCCTGCTCCAGAAGTTTTACTACGATCCATCTTGTATCAAATTTAAAGGCAGGGATCTTTTCCCTTTTTAAAGCTGAAATAATCCTGCTGATCTCATTTTCAACTTCTTCACCGTATTTTATTTTGGTCTTTTTTTCTTTTTTGGCCTCTACTACCTTTATTACTGAATCAAGCACCTCTTTGTTACCTTTTCCCTTATATCCTACCGTTTCTATAATAGGTATGCCGAAAAGTTCAGACAGCAGCTCTATATTTATTTTTTTCCCGCTTTTTTTGGCTATATCAGCCATATTAAATACCAAAACCAAAGGCGTCTTAAGCTCCATAAGCTGCACTGCGAGGTAAAGATTACGTTCTAAATTTGAGGAATCAACAATATCAACGACTACATCGGGTTTCTGGTCAATAATGAAGTTTCTAGCCACAATCTCTTCCATGGAATATGCGGTAAGGCTGTAAGTCCCCGGAAGATCAACCACGCTTATTTTATATTCTTTGTATTTGACTATCCCTGTCTTTTTTTCAACAGTGACTCCGGGATAATTGCCTACATGCTGTCTTAAGCCGGTCAGATTGTTAAAGATTGTGGTTTTGCCTGAATTGGGGTTTCCTGCAAGGGCTATAGTTATTTCTTTTTTCATCCTTCCATTTCCCTGACAAGAATCTTCCTGGCCATTCCTCTTCCGATAGCAAATTTAGTACCCTTGATTATTACGCATAAAGATCCTCCCCTGGAAGCGCCAGATACATGAAAAATTTCATAGGGTATAAATCCCATAGCACACAGGTGTGAGTTTAGCCTGCAGCCGCCGTTGATGCTTACTATTCTGTACTTTTTTCCACGAACAGCTTCAGTAAGACATATAAGGCCATTGCCTGGCCGCTTTGTTTCCAAAAAACTTTTTCCTCTATGTCCGAAACCCCATCTTCTCATTTTAATCAACTCATTAATAAATATTAGGCATGTCTAACTTTAATAGTTTTGTATATATTTGTCAAGGATTTTTTTAAGAAAGTTTTCAATATATAAATAAAGATTTAAACTGCCTATTTTTTATCGTCATCTTTAACACAACTGGCAGGGTGCCTGCCATATTTAGCATAGTAATTAAAGTTTTTCAGCCATATGGGATATCCTTCGGGACAGGTATCTATAAAATTTATAATTTTTATCATCCTGCTTAAAGTTTCCTCGCTGATGTAATGTTCAATATTGCAGGCATCTTTTTTTGAAACATCATCACTAACGCCAAGAATATCATTAAAAAATTTATATATTTTTTTATGCTTCTCATACACTTCTCTTGCCAGCTTATAACCTTTTTCTGTCAGTTCCAGATAGCCGTATTTTTCATGTTCTACAAGGCCTTTTTTTATCAGTTTTCTGACCGCATCAACCACTGACGGTGTCTTTACATTTAAAGATTCTGCAATTTCCTTAACCCTGGTCACTTTATTGGTAAGGCTGACTATATATATTGTTTCAAGGTAATCTTCCATACTATGGGATAATTTCTTCATACTGCTCTCATTATATACCTAATCTAAAATTGTTAGGTTTATCTAACTATAAACCTAAAAAAAATCTTTGTCAAACTAATATGCAGCTAAAAATTACACAACTACTTTATTTCTGCCTTTTGCTTTCGCCCTGTATAAAGCATCATCGGCATGTTTTATTAAATAATCGATTTTTGTTGCATCAAAAGGAAAGTTAGAGACTCCGATGCTTATGGTAAGATTGCCTGCAGGTTTTATTTTCTCCTCTCCCTCAAACTTCCCCTGGCTGACGATCTCACGCAGCCTCTCGGCAAAGATTCTGGCATTTTCCTTATTGGTCTCGCTGCATATTACTGAAAATTCTTCTCCCCCGTAGCGGTATATCCTGTCAGTTGATCTCTTATTTTCAATAAATACCCTTCCTATTTTCTTTAAAATCATATCTCCCATCTGATGACCATGGAAATCATTGTATTTTTTAAAATGGTCAATATCTATCATAAGAAGCGACAGGCTCTTTACATACCTTATGGCCTCATTTAATGCATCCCTTAGATCTATGTCGAATTTTCTCCTGTTAAAAACACCTGTCAGTTCATCTACTACGGTCAACTTCTTTATCTCTTCGTAATTTAATGCTCTCTCTATTGCAATTGATATTTCATGAGCCAGTATGTTTAAAAAATATTCATGCTGGTTTGAAAAAGCATTGGTTTTTCTGGAATCAATATAAATAATTCCCCTTACTTCGTCCCTGACTATAATAGGTATGCATATCATAGAAGTCGTCTGCGCCCCTTTGGGAATACTGTATTTAAAATATGAATTTTCAATGTTTCCGATAAAAAGTTTATTTTTTGTGGATAAAATATATTTTATCAGGGGCATTTCTTTGCTAAATTCTACATCTTTGATATTTTTGCCAAAGCCTATCTCACTCTGCAGCTTTACTCCATCTTCATCTATTAGAATTATGGCACATCCGTTGCAGTTTATTACCTTAAAAACCTTATCAACAATAAGATCACAAACTTTTTTAAGTTCAAGCTCAGATCCAATAGAGCTTGCTATTCCAAAGATTGCTTTTAAAATCTTTAAATCAATACTCTCTTTATTGTTCATTATTAATTCAGATTTAAACTGTTTCTCTTAATTTTTTGAAAAATTTTTATATGGATTTAACTAATTTTCATGTTTAGTATTATTATATACCAAAGAAAATAAAACCGATACAGAGTATACGCAGATATAATGTATAATATTTTAATAATTAAAGAATAATGCTTAAATTATTTTTTTTAGGTATAATATAATAAATATAGGTAAAAAAAATATATGAATTGTTATTTATTATGGACGTCTACAATTTCAATACATTTAAAAAAGAAAATGGATTTACCCTAGTTGAGTTGCTAGTAGGCGTAGTGATTATAGCTATAATCATAGGAATTTCTATCCAAGGCTACATGCTTATAAAAGACAGAGCTAAAGAAGCAGCTACTGAAACAGAAATGAGTAATATTGCTAAGGCCCTGGAGATATACGTTGCAGACAAAGACGCCTATCCCGCAGAAGATGATTTCCCGGAGGTATTGGAAGTTGCTGGTATTATGGAAGGAGTCCCCGATGTTGATACCTGGGAAAATTCTTATCAATACTCTTCTATTGCTGACAACAGTTATATTCTGGAAAGCTATGGGATAGACAGAGTTGATGGCGGAGACGATGACATAATCTTTACCGATGGAGTAATGACTGAAGACGGGGCATATTCCAATTAATAGGTTGTCTTTTAAACTCCGGCCCTTTTAATCTTTTCTGCAACTGCATCCGCAAACTCACTGGACTGACAGCTGTGGGATCATTCCTGTCAGGCTTTAAATCATAGGTCACATATTTTCCTTCTCTCATATTTTAAATGGATTTATTTTATTCTCATATATTTAATACTACTATATACTAAAGAAAATAAAACAGATATAGAAAGCATACCGGTGCCGATAAAAAATGCTTAAATTGTCTATTTTCGGGTATAATTAAAATATATAAGTAAAAAGCAGAATAAAATTATAATGGACGTCTATTTTTTCAGAAAATTTAAAGAAGAAAAAGGATTTACTTTAGTTGAACTTCTGGTGATCATAATTGTTTTAGCGGTACTTATGGGCCTTTCTGTCCGTACCTTCACATTTATAACTGATAGAGCCAGAGAAACAGCTACCGAAGCCGAGATGGGTAATATTACCAAAGCCCTTCAGATATACGTCGCAGTAACAGACACCTATCCCGCAGAAGGTGATTTTCCTGATGCACTGCAAGTCGCCGGTATCATGGAAAGACCTCCCAAAATGGATAAATGGGAAAATCTTTATCAATATTCTTCTATTGCCGGCATCTTTTATACCCTGGAAAGCTATGGGATGGATGAAACAGACGGTGGAGATGATGATATAGTATTTACCAATGGAATAATGGTCGAAGACGGGGCATTCCCCAATTAATAGGGTTTCTTTTACGTACCAGCTTTTTTAATCTTTCGCACAACCGCATCCGCAAACTCACTGGTTCCTACAGCCGTGGGGTCATCTCTGTCAGGCTTTAAATCATATGTCACATATTTTCCTTCTCTTATATTCTCGGCAATGGCATACTCCAGCAGGTCGGCGTACTTTTTTTCTCCTATATATCTAAGCATCAAGACTGCTGAAAGCATTATTGCAGTCGGATTTACCCTGTTCTGTCCCTTATACTTCGGGGCGCTGCCGTGAGTCGGCTCAAACAATGCAATATCCTTCCCGATATTTCCACCGGGTGCCACACCCAGACCTCCGACCAATCCGGCAGCAAGATCAGAGATAATATCACCGTATAGATTTGGTAAAACTATAACATCATAAAGCTCAGGTTTCTGTACCAGTTGCATACACATATTATCCACGATCCTATCTTCTGACTCTATATCATCATATTCTGATGCGATCCTCTTAAACACTTCCAGGAACAGGCCGTCAGAATACTTCATTATATTCGCCTTATGTACACCAGTGACCTTTTTGCGGTTATTTTTCCTGGCATATTCAAATGCAAACCTTACTATGTTTTCCGAAGCAGTCACGGAAATCGGTTTAATACTTATTCCGCTGTCACTCCTGATCTCCAGGCCCTTCTTTTCTTTGATGAAACCAATAAGTTCTTTTGTTTTACTTTCACCTTTTTTAAACTCCACTCCCGCATAAAGGTCTTCAGTGTTTTCCCTGATTATTACCAGATCTATGTTACTATATCTGCTTTTAACACCCTGGTAGCTTTTACAGGGTCTGACGCATGCATACAGATTGAATAATTTTCTCATAGCCACATTAACACTTCTGAACCCTGCTCCTACGGGTGTAGTGATCGGGCCTTTTATGCCTACCTTGTTTTTCTTAAGTGAGCTGATGACACTGTCCGGGAGGACTGTACCTTCCTGCTCGTAGACCTGTGCTCCTGCATTGACCGTATCCCACTTGATATCTACCCCGGTGGCCTCTACTACCTTGACCATTGCAGCAGTTATTTCCGGCCCAATCCCGTCCCCCGGTATCAGAGTTATTTTATGCTTCATAGATTAAACCCTTTATTTTTAACTATATGACTGATAAGCCCTCCGTCATTTAAGATCTTTATCATCACTTCAGGCAGCGGATTAAATTCTAACTTCAAATTGCCTGTTATATTATTGATTACTCCCTCTTTTAAATCTATCTCCAGTATATCTCCGCTTTCAATTTTATCGGTATCGCAGATCAGTACCGGCAGCCCTATATTAATACTGTTTCTAAAGAAGATACGGGCAAATGATTTAGCAAGGACCGCTCCCGCACCGGCAATCTTTATTACCATCGGAGCATGTTCCCTGCTTGAGCCAAGTCCGAAATTTTTTCCGCCCACCACAAAATCTCCAGGTTTTACTTTCCCTGCAAAACTGGAGTCAGCATCCTCAAGGACATGTTTTGCCAGCTCGGGTATATTGGACCGGAGGTGAAAATATCTCCCGGGGATGATCAGATCAGTCGAAATATCATCGCCGAATTTAAAGCTTTTACCGACCAGGATTCCAGGTTTTTTATCCTTACCGGACATTATCCTAAAACCTCCCTTGGATCTGCAATATAACCTTTGACAGCACTCCATGCGGCAGTGGCAGGAGAAGCAAGGTAAATGAAGGAATTGGGATTCCCCATCCTCCCTTTGAAATTCCTGTTCTGTGTTGAAAGGCACACCTCTCCGTCACCAAGCACTCCCTGATGAACTCCCACGCATGGGCCGCATCCGGGGGATTGTACTACAGCTCCGCTGTCTATAAATGTTTTTATAACTCCCTTCTCCAGAGCTTCAAGGTATGTGTTTTTTGAAGCAGGGACCACAATTAGTCTTACCCCGCTGGCTACTTTTTTATCCTTAAGTATATCCGAGGCTATCTTTAGATCGCTAAACCGGCCGTTTGTGCAGGTCCCTATAAATACCTGGTTGATCATTACTTTTTCCAGGCTGCTTACAGGCAGGGCGTTATCCACGGTATGAGGCTGTGAAACCATTGGTTCAATAACAGAGCAGTCAATATCCATGACCTTCTCATATTTTGCTCCTTTATCTGCCGATATTTCTCTGAAGCAATCCTTTCTTCCCTGACTTTCCAGATAATTTTCCGTGATCTCGTCAGAAGGGAAAATACCTGTTTTTGCACCTGCTTCCACTGCCATGTTTGAAATAGTGAATCTATCATCTATTCCCAGCCTTGTTCCGACTTCGCCCCCGAATTCAAGAGCCCTGTAAGTTGCTCCATCAGAAGTGATTTTCCCAATCAAATAGATGACCAGGTCTTTGGCAAATACTCCTTTATTGATCTTTTTGTTGAAATTCACTTTAATCGTTTGAGGAACCATAAGCCAGGTTTTAGCTAGCATGTAACCCACTGCAATGTCCGTGGAACCCATTCCGGTAGAAAAAGCCCCGAGTGCACCCGAGGTGCAGGTATGGGAATCTGCTCCTATTACGATATCGCCCGGACAGGAATACGACTCCACCAGGATCTGATGACAAATACCTTCTCCGGCATCTTTTATTTCTGCTCCTGTCTGCGCTGCAAATTCCCTTAAAATCATATGCGCATTTGAAAGCTCTTTTTTGGGACTCGGTGCAGCGTGGTCGATAAAGAAAATAGATTTCTCTGGATTTTTTACTCCCCCAAGACCTATCCTTTTGGCCTGACTGACTGCCAGAGGCCCGGTACCGTCATGAGACATGACCATATCTACATCCACAACTGCAATATCTCCGGCTTTCATTTCCTTACCGACGTGTTCACTTATGATCTTCTCAGAAATTGTCTTTTCCAAATAAACCCCTTTTAATCCTGTTTTGTCTTCTTTTTATTATAATCATTATAGATATACATAAGTTCTTTATCAAAAAGCGGCCTTTTAAGATCCACAGACATTGTTCTTGCCAGTCCAAGTATATCATTGGCCTGCTTGTCAGTAAGCTCTATATCAAACTCTTTAAACTTATACAGGATAGTATGAGAACCGGAATGCTTGCCGACAACCAGCTGTCTAGTCAATCCTACCTCACTGGGTTTAAACACTTCATAATTTTTTGGATTTTTAATGACACCGTCTGCATGTATGCCCGATTCATGCGCAAATATGTTTGTACCCACAATCGCTTTCCATACAGGAATAGCCCTGGACGAAGCCTTGGATACATATTCAGCTATTTCTCTGAACTTTGAAGTCTTTATTCCCAGTTCTATATTCTCAAGATATTTGAGCGCCATTACGACCTCTTCCATAGCTGCATTTCCTGTTCCCTCCCCCAATCCACCTACACTTACCACAAGGCTTGAGGCACCTCCCCTTACGGCAGCCAGTCCATTGGCAGTCGCCATACCAAAATCATTATGGTTATAGACTTCCAGGGGAAAATCCACAGCACTTTTTATAGTGTTTATCAGTAAAAAAGTCCTGAATGGGTCAAATCTACTTACAGTATCACATATTCTAAACCTGTATGCACCTTTTTTTCTGGCAATGGAAATCAACTTTAGCAGAAATTCTAGGTCGGCACGGGTAGCATCTTCAGCACTTACAATAAAATTAAGACCATTCTGCTTGGCGGCTCTTATACTCTCCCTCAGTTTATTTACAGCCCAGGTCCTGTTTTTCTTGTATTTTTTCTTAAGATGTATATCAGAAGTTGAAATATTTATAATCACGTTTTTAACTCCGCACCGGGCAGCATATTTTATATCCTCGGGTTCAGCTTCACAATAAGCAAATATCCTACAGTTGAGCTTATCCTTCATTATTTCTGTAATTATCTCCCTTTCTATATTCCCCAGTGAAGGGGTCCCCACTTCAACTTCCGGGATACCTATCTCGTCCAGCATTTTAACTATTCTGATTTTTTCATGTTTGGAAAAAACTACTCCGGCTGTCTGCTCGCCATTTCTTAAAGTCGTATCTATAATATTTATATATCCTTTATTTTCTGCTTTTTCCATCATTTCCCCCCTTTTTACTTACCCTGCCCGCGGATGGCTTTTTTTTATATGATTTATAGGTATCAATGATCTCATTGTCAAAAAGAGCTCTCTTTAGGGATACTGTTTTATCCCTTATTATTTCAGCCAATTCTTCTGCCTCTTTCCGGCTGATTTTAATTCCTAGTGTATCAAGCTTATAGGTTATGGAATTAACTCCTGAATACTTCCCCAGTATTACCTTTTTTTCCAGGCCTACATCATTTTCATTGAATAATTCATACGTTTTGGTATCTGCCAGTATACCCGACACTTTACTTTCACTCTCATAAACAAATAACTTCCCTCCGACTATCGGCTTCCAGGTAGGAAGGATCCTATTGGAGGCCTTTGCCACATATTCAGAAAGTGCTCTGAAAAGAGTGGTATTAAATCCCATATCCACTCCCTCAATATATTTTAAAGCCATGACCAATTCTTCAAAGGCAGCATTACCTGCTCTCTCACCCAGTCCGTTGATAGTGGTATTGACATAAGTCGCTCCTGCCTTGATACCTGCTATTGCATTGGCAATGGCCATCCCAAAGTCATTATGCGTATGCATCTCAATATCTATTCCGATTATATCAATAATGTTTTTAACCCTTATAAAAGTCTCAAAAGGATCAAGGATGCCTAGGGTATCGCAATACCTTAGCCTATCAGCACCGACATCTCTTGCTGTCCTGGCAAATTGAAGAAGAAATTCCATATCTGATCTTGAAGCATCTTCAGCATTTACCGATACATAGAGATTAAATCCCTTGGCATAATCCACACATGTCTTAACGCTTTCCAGAACCCATTCCCTGCTCTTCATAAGCTTGTGTTCAATATGTATATCTGAAGATGATATTGAAATAGCTACTGCATCGACCCCGCACTCTATAGAAGCATCGATATCTGATTTTACCGCTCTGTTCCAGCCCAGCACACTGCAGTTAAGCTCGAGCGAGGCGATTTTTTTTATTGCTTCTTTTTCATTTCCGCCCATAGTGGGTATGCCGGCCTCAATCTGGTGTACTCCTGTTTTATCCAGCATTTTCGCAATATATATCTTCTCATCATTCGCAAACACCACACCTGCAGTCTGCTCTCCATCTCTTAAAGTAGTATCGTCAATCTTTATGTTCTTTGGATCAATCTTTGTGCCTGCTTTCTGTGAAAATTCGGTAAGTAAATCTAATCCTCTCACTATTATCACTCCTTAAAATCTATAAATATTTACAATATTCGTAAAAAATAACCGAAAAAGTATAATTTTTAAAAATTTTGTTGTAATTATATCACTTTTTACAAAAAATATGATATTTATAATAAAAATTTCTAATATTTTTAAAATACGATATAAATTTCTTAAAATATTCGGTCTTTTTCCGGTAAATCCGGCCGGAATAGCCCGAGTTTGTTAAGTAATAGCAAAAGAAATATAATGGTTATAATCAATTGTGACCTAAAATAAAGAACAAAAAACCGCTGTAGGTAAGTAAGTAAAATGTTCTGCAGCATTAAAATACTAAATCTTAGGGCAGCAAATCTGGCGTATTGTTTATAGTAAAGATTTTAAAAAACAGAAATTTCATTTTCATATTAGCCTTCATCCTGGGATTATCCATAGGTAATTATATGGGCTGGGCAAGGCACCTGACACTACCTGCCCTGGCTGTTGTTATGACTGTATCAATGACCCAGATCCCGCTGAGATCATTTCTTCCTTTAAAAAGCCTTGTCAAACCTGTATTTCTGACCATACTGTTAAATTACTTCGTCTTTGCGGCAGTCATGCTTGCCATGGCCTGGTTTATCGTCCCCGAAAAAGAACTCTGGATCGGCTTTGTGATTATAGCTTTTGCCCCTCCGGGAGTAGCAATACCTCCGTTTACCGACATATTGGGAGGAGATATAAGGTTTTCACTTATAGGAGTGATAGGATCATATATCGCAGCACTTGTCATAATACCCCTGTCCGGACTTATTCTTGTCGGCCGGAGTTTTATCCAGCCTTTAAGACTGATCATTGTCTTTGCCGAACTTATAGTAGTTCCATTTGTAATATCTCAGATATTTATAAAACTCAAAATTGACAAATATATCCTTAGGTTCAGGGGACCTGTTGTAAACTGGGGCTTATTTGTTGTCATCTTTACAGCAATAGGACTTAACCGCAGCGTCTTCTTTAATGAACCGGAGATACTGGGTAAAATATCTCTTATCTGCTTTGTAACAATCATAGGCCTGGGTCTGCTGTATGGGTTTATGACTAAAAGATTAAAAATCGACCGCAGACTTTCAAGCTGTATAATACTTCTGGGTACTATAAAAAATGCCGGTTTTGCTGTTGCCGCTTCTCTTGCACTTTTTGGAGACAGAGCGTCGCTTCCCGGTGCAATATCAAGTGTCTTTTTGATTATTTTCCTTCTTTATCTGAGTTTTAAGGCCAGAAGGACAAATCCTTCCTAAAATCAGGTTTTTGACGCTTCTGGAAACCAACCCCTTGTATTATTTGCAATTCTTACCAGAGTAAGCATTACCGGTACCTCCACAAGCACGCCTACTACTGTAACCAGAGTAGCTCCTGATTGGAGACCGAATAATGATATGGCCACTGCAACTGACAACTCAAAAAAATTACTGGCCCCGATCATGGCACCCGGAGCAGCAATACTATGTGGAAGTTTCCAGGCTTTAGCCCAGCCATAAGCAATAATAAATATTAGAAATGTCTGGATTACTAGCGGTACTGCTATAAGAGCAATGTGTACCGGATTGCTTAAGATAATCTCTCCCTGAAAAGCAAAGATAATTACAAGGGTCAAAAGCAGGCCAATAACTGTAACCTTGTTAAACTTTTTTATAAATACATTCTCAAAATAGTTAATTCCCTTCTTTTTTATTATTAGTAACCTTGATACATAACCTGCAGAAAAAGGTATAACAACAAACAGCACTACTGATAAAAACAATGTCCTGTAAGGTACAATTACTTCACTTACGCCAAGAAGGAAAGCAACAATGGGGGTAAATGCAAAAAGTATAATCAGATCATTTACTGCAACCTGCACCAGCGTATATGCAGCATCCCCATCCGAGAGATAGCTCCATACAAATACCATGGCAGTACAGGGTGCTGCACCTAACAGTATCGCCCCGGCAAGGTATTCAGTTGAAAGTGATGCCGGTATAAATGACTCAAATATCACCTTAAAAAAGAGAAAGGCAATGCCGTACATAGTAAAAGGCTTTATCAGCCAGTTAGTGACAGTTGTCACAGTAAGGCCTTTTGGCTTTTTGGTTGCATTGACAATACTTGCAAAATCTACTTTTAGCATCATCGGATAGATCATAAGCCAGATAAGAATGGCAACAGGTATAGAGACATTGGCATATTCGAATTTGCTCAAAGTATTAGGTACAGCCGGCAGGAATTTACCTATGGCTACCCCTGCACCTATACAAAGAATCACCCACAGTGAGAGGTATTTGTCAAAAAAACTAATCTTTTTCCTTACAGTTTTTCCAGTCCTGCATACAATTCTGTTTGCAGATCTATCCATAGAAACTCCAATCTTTTTTATATAAAATACCTTACTAAAATATTTACTGGCAAATTATTTATTTTAGAACTTCTTTTATCTCTTCCACTGAGGGAATTTTACCTGAAAATTTAATCTCTCCATTTACTGCCAGAGCTGGGGTGACTATCGCACCTAATTCTACTATCTTGTTAATATCTGTAACTTTTTCAATAAACGCTTCAATTCCTAAATTCTCTACAGCTTCTCTGGCATTGGCTTCAGTTTGTTTACATTTGGAGCAGCCTGTTCCTAAAATTTGAATCTTCATCCTTAACTCCTATTAAAATTTATTACTAAGCAAAAAAATATCCAAACATCATCCCAGTAAAGGTAGCCATAATTATTACCAGAGTTACATAAGTCAGTGTCTTTTTAGCTCCCATTATCCTACCTATCACAATCATGTTAGGAAGTGATAACGATGGGCCCGCTAAAAGCAATGTAAGAGCAGGGCCTTTTCCCATACCCAGTTCCATTAGGGCTTTAATTATGGGTACTTCGGTCAAAGTTGAAAAATACATAAGTGCGCCAAAGATAGAAGCTAGAAAGTTGGATCTTAAGCTGTTTCCACCAACCCATGTTTCAACTACACTCTGGGGAAGGAAATATTTTATAACTCCTGCTATAAATACACCGGCAAGAAGAATAGGAAATATCTGCCATGCAAGCTTTCCGGTTTCCTTCATCCAGTCCTTAAGCTCAGCCCTCCTGTAACCTACTATTATAATTACAATAAGAATAACAAGGGCAATTCCAGCATATATCCACATTTTAGCTGCACCGAATACAAGTATGGCAAGAAGAGACAGGAAAAATATTATGCTTATATATTTTGGTTTTTTGTATTCACTCTGCTCAAATGCCTTAAATAAATTCTGGTCTCCCTCTAGCTTTGCCCTTTCTTCCTTTATCCAGATAAATGACATAATAAGACCTATTACTATTGAAAAAGCTATGGCTCCTATTGCCCTGGCTATACCAAGGTCATAACCCAAGAGCCTTGCTGTGTAAACTATGGCAAGTATATTTATAGCCGGTCCGGAATAAAGAAATGCTATGGCCGGTCCAAGTCCTGCACCCCTTTTCCTAATGCCTGCAAATAAAGGAAGAATTGTGCAGGAACAAACTGCAAGTATTGCTCCAGATACAGAAGCAACACTGTAGGATAACCATTTCTTTGCTCTTACACCAAAATACTTCAGAATTGCTCCTTTGGAAACAAAAACAGCAATTGCACCAGCAATAAAAAATGCAGGTATCAAGCAGGTAAGCACATGAGCCGAAAGGTATTCCAGAAGTGCATACCACCCGCTTTTAATTGATCCTATAAATATTTCCACTTGACTCTAAACTCCCTTTAAAAATTCCAGTATAAACCTTTCAATTCTATCTCTGACTTCTCTGAATTTATCAAGCCTTTCTTCCATAGTCCCACCTGCCGGGAAAGGATCTTCAATATCCCAGTTAATACTCTCATATTTACCTGGAAACAACGGGCACACTTCCCTGGCACTGCTGCAAACAGTGATCACATAATCAAAGTTCTCACCCAGAAAATCCTTTACGTTTTTTGATTTCTGGGTGGATATATCAATTTTCTTCTCTGACATAACCTCAACTGCCAGGAGATTTAATCCTATTGGATAGATACCCGCGCTTTTGACCACCCACTCTTTTTTGTATTCTTTAAAAAAACCTTCCGCCATCTGGCTTCTGCAGGAGTTTCCCGTACATAAGATCAATATTTTCTTTTTTTCATTTGGACCTTTTTCCATGTCAGCCCCGATCTTTTATAATGATTTTATAAATCCCATCAGCTCCTGCAAATTTTTTTTCTGTCAATCTTATCTATCTTCATCCCATCTTCTTTTATTTTTTTATCAATCTCTGCCACTTTAAATATACTGTTCAGTATCTTTCTTATTTCTGCATTCAGGTCAGTATTTATCCTGTAGTTGACCCATTTCCCTTCCTTGCTGTAGGTCACCAGACTACTGTTTTCCAATAGCTTGAGATGGCTTGACACAGTCGGCTGGGATAAACCTATGACTTCTCTTATCTCGCAGACACACAATTCTTTTTTTCTGTAAAGTAAATTAAGTATCCTGATCCTGTTTTCATCTGCCAGTGCCTTTAGGCTTTTAGTTATATTCTTTAGATCACCCATCTTTATCCTCCGGGATTTTTTATTAATTATAATTATATATTTAAATATGTCAATATATTGTATTAAAAAAAACCTTTTTATCCCGGCTTTCAGTTACATAAATATTGAGGCCAACTCTAAAATTGGCCTCAATATTTTATCCAATAATTTAATTGTTTATTCAATCAAATTGACTAATCCATCAGCTTCTGCGAAACTCTAGCACTAAAAGTACCAAACTGACAATAACTGCCACTCCAAGTACTGAACTGAGAATATAAATATTCAGATTAGCTACAAATCCTATCACTGTGTCAACAACTTCTTTCCAGACAAAAAGATTCATAAATTTATTTACAACAGCTACAACTGAGATTGCGATTATTTTAAGCAACACTATAATTGTAACTACCTTGTTAAATACGGTCATTATTCACCCCCTCCCATTTTTTAAGGTAACTCTACCCACTGTAGTTTAAATATTTTTTTACCAACGGATAGTTGATCCTTGACCAGAGGACCGCTCCGATTATCGTACCGATAGGAAAGCCAAACATAGTAAATAACCAGCATGGCCCTGGTAAAGGGAACTGAGAATTGTTTTCTCTGTATAAGCCCTACCAGAGGAATCACGTAAAGGGCAATAGATACACTAAAGACAGCTATTAAAACAACAATACTTCCCAAGGTAGTAAAAACAGTTGTTGCCGTCCGCGGTGTGGTAATAACAACAGGGATCATAATGAACATATAAAGGGCTAAACCTATAGCTATAATCCAGAACCATATTTTTATCCCACCCAATAGTGTCCTGCCTGCTTCCAATTCCTGTTCAGGAGTCAAAGCAATAGCTTCTTCAGCTGTTTTAAATTCTTTTAATTGTACTCCACAACATGGGTATGCAACCGCTTCTTTTTTTATTGGTTTAGCACAACTGGGACAATAGATCTCACCCGGCTTTTTCCCCTGGATCTTGTCCTCAGCCATGTTAATCTTTACTCCTTTACTTTAGCTTTAATATTTTATAGAAAAATAAAAATCACAATTAAAATAGCAGGGGTCTTAATGTTCATAATTTAGAATCCGCTATAGAGAATAAAATAATAATATTATAATTTTATTACTTTTGTGCGAAATATAAAGTTTTTTTATTTAAAACCTACAAGAAGATATATCCGATTATCCCTTAAGAACACCTAGCGGCCTGAGTCTTACGGCCTTTTTAGATATCCCTGCAAAGTGAGTTACATCCACCACCCTGCTGATATCCTTATAGGCCTGAGGAGCTTCTTCTGCAAGTCCGGACATGCTCCCGGCTATTACCACTATTCCTTTCTTATCAAAAAGCTCCTTTTTAAGTTCACTTCCCTGTATTATTTTCTTTGCTTTGGTCCTGCTCATAAGTCTTCCCGCGCCATGACAGGTAGAGCCGAAACTTTCACTCATCGCCTTCTCGGTTCCCAGCAGAATAAATGAATAACGGCCCATATCTCCCGGGATTATCACCGGCTGACCGATATCCTTATATTTATTGCAGACATCCTTATGGCCCGAAGGATAGGATCTGGTGGCACCTTTTCTATGGACACAGACTCTTCTTACCCTGCCGTCAACATCGTGTTCTTCCATCTTAGCTATATTATGGGATACATCATAAATGATATTGAGGCCCAATTTCTCTGAAGACTTGCCGAAAAATCTTTCAAAGGAGGCCCTTACCCAATGAGAAAGGCAGTGCCTGTTTGTCATAGCGTAATTTACGGCACATGCCATCGCACTGTAGTATCTTTTCCCCTCGGGAGAAGACAGAGGCGCACATGCCAGCTGCCGGTCTGCCAATTTTATTCCATACTTTAAAGCAGACTGCTGCATGACCTTGATATAATCACTGCATACCTGGTGGCCGAGTCCCCTTGAACCGGAATGGATCATAACTGTTATCTGGTCTTTTTCCAGACCAAATAAATCCGCCGCTTTGCTGTCATATATTTCATCTACTGCCTGTATCTCTATAAAATGATTTCCGGATCCTAGAGTCCCTACCTGGCTTATCCCTCTGTCTATGGCATGGCTGCTTATAAAATCAGGATTGGCCCCTTCCATGCATCCATTTTCTTCTATACAGTACTCATCTTCTTCCCAGCCGTAACCATTTCCAATGGCCCAGCGGACGCCTTCCTTCAGCAATTTCTTCAATTGTTCCCTGGATAAATTAATCCTGCCCTTTGTTCCCAATCCTTTGGGTATATTAAATGATAAAACACTCATTATATCCGCCAAACGCTTCTTAATGTCCCCTATATAAAGATCAGTTCTCATAATCCTTACCCCGCAGGAGATATCAAAACCGACACCACCGGGCGAGATGACTCCTCCTTCCTCTTCACCAAAAGCAGCTACGCCTCCGATAGGAAACCCGTATCCGTAATGAATATCCGGCATAGCATATGAAGCCTTAAGTATCCCGGGCAGAGTTGAAACATTTATTACCTGATCAATAGTGTTTTCATTTGCAGCATGGTCCAAAAGATCCCTGTCGGCAAAGATTATCCCCGGAACCCTCATGCCATACCTGTCATCCTTTTCTACTTCCCACTTATAATCATTTATTTTTTTAATATTGTAATCTGAAATAGTAGACCTCTCCCTTCTCAGACATCAAATATTACCCTGCCTTTCCAGCTGTAGTGCCTCCCGTCTTTTTTTACCTCAAGCATATGGTAGGTAGGGGCTTTAACGGCCGTTCTTATGATATGCCTGCCCGGATCTATTTTTTCACCGGATATTTTAGCAGATAGTGCCATATCGCCGTTCTTTTTATTGATACTGTCAACCATAAATCCCGATAGTAAAATATTATCAACTTCATGCAGGTAAAGCAATTCCTCCAGCCATAATATTAGAAGATCTTCAAAGCCTGTATCCTTCTGTTTGATACTTACATTTCTTTTCTCTAGGGGCCGTATCATTTCTAAATCACATATAACAGAGAACATACCCGCCCCTGCATTCTCAAATAACTCTTCTACTGTATTTCCGTAGAACTCCAGTCCTATATCGGAAAGGTGCTCGATATATCTGTATTTTTTAATTACTCTTTTAGGGTTCACTGCTGTTTATAGACATTTAATAATATACTGCTGTTTTCTTGCTTTAAAAAATCCTGCATCCGGTACGTTATATTTTATCAGCAACTTAAAAAAATATATAAATTAAAAAAATTATTTAACTTTATTCCGTAGATATAGTTATCAATGGTTAGGGAAATAAAAATCTCAAGTCAGAGGCACAGTAGCAGTATAGAATTCATATATAAAAAACGATATGAAATCTTTTATTGGATTTTTATAAATTGCTTTTTAATGCTAAAATTTCCCGCATAGTATATAGATGCAAAACTCAATATAATTTACATAAAAGATGTAAGAAAAATTAAAATTCTTCCTTGCATTTTAAACTTTTATTGAGGGTGATAAACAGTAAAAAATATCAGAATTGAGAAGTTATTGCATTCAGCCATAGAATTTGTATACTGACATGGTTTGCTTATACGCCAAAAGTAACAGTATATCGGAATCTATTTCTGATACAAGCAAGCTATATTCAATATGTCAACTCTGATAAAAATGCTTATAATTTACAATATATTATAGTAAGGAGAAATATAAAATGTCACAATTTGGAAAACCTACAGGACTTTTTGGAAAATTACTGGCAAAAGGTATGGCATGGGGGCATAGAGATTTTTATAAAAATGCTGCAAAGGCGCTTGATCTTAAACATGATGATAAATATCTTGAAATAGGATTTGGTTCCGGAATATTCATTAAAAAATATGCTTCACATGTTGCAAAAATAGCCGGGCTAGATTATTCAGAGGACATGGTAAATTTGGCAAGCAGTATTAATAAAGATCTTATCAAATCAGGTAAAGCCGAATTTAAACAAGGAAATGTATCATCTCTACCCTGGCAAAATGATGAATTTTCTGTAGTTGTTGTAATTGAAACTTTTTTCTTCTGGCCCGAACCAATGATATCACTTAAAGAAATATATAGAGTATTGTTTCCAGGTGGTAGGTTAGTAATTGAAATGGCATATAATAAAGATGACGGAATAGACCATACCAGGGATGTTAAAAAAATAAGTTTAAATTTATATAGTGCTTATGAAATGAAAAAAATATTAAAAGAATCCGGGTTTAGTGACATAGTTATTGATTATTATAAAGGTTTCTGGATTCCCTTTAAGGGATACGTTGTTCCAAAAGGTATGATTGTCAAAGCTTTTAAAAAAACGGGTTGATATACTTCATATAACAAAAACTATATGCTGTCCCTTCGGCTTGTGCTTCGCCATATTTTTGATACGTAAAAAAGTTCTAAAACGTAGCTTTATTTAATTGAAAATAAACATTATTTTGATTAAAATAGAACAGGTTATTTTTTGTAAAATTTTTTAGTCCATGCAGAAATCTGTGTATAATAAAAACAAAGACCGTTTAAATCTCATAAAGTATTTAAAGAGTGCCGCCTCATTTCTAAATCAGCCAGTAAAAACTGTAAATCATACAAAAATCTCTATCTTAAAGGAGCTTTTATGAACAATAAAAAAAGTACTACCATACCGGTCATCAATATCCAGGGTCAAAACTGTACCGGCTGCATCACGTCAACCCTATGCTCCGAATATCCGGCAATTAAAAATGTACTGCTGCAGGATATAGTGCCTGGTTTCAAGCTTGATTTTGTATTCCACCCCAACATCATGACTGCAAGCGGAAACCGTGCCATGGAAATACTTGAGGACGCATCAAAAGAAAAGGGGTATGTCCTGATAATCGACGGTGCGATCCCTACTAATAATAACGGTATTTACTGTGTTACAGGAGAAAAGGACGGTAAAAGATATACCATACTGGAAGAGACCATTAAACTGGCACCGGATGCACTTATAGTAATAGCTCTGGGGACCTGTGCTGCATTCGGCGGGATTGCCGCAGGAAATCCAAATCCCACCGGAGCACAGAGTGTTGGAGATATTTTTCTTTCCAACAGGATAGAAACACCGCTTGTAAACATACCCGGCTGCCCTCCCCATCCTGACTGGTTATTCGGGACTATTGAAGAAGTACTTAAAAAAGGATTGGAAAATGTCCAGCTGGATGACTTCAGGAGGCCCAAGACATTTTACGGGAAACTGATTCATGAGAACTGCCCCAACAGGGCTTATTTCGATGAGGGTAAATTTGCCAAAAAGTTAGGGGACGAGGGCTGCCTTTATGAACTGGGATGCAAAGGGCCGATAACTTATGCTGACTGCCCCAAAAGACAGTGGAACAGCAGAGCTAACTGGGTCATAGGAAGCGGAGCTCCGTGCAGCGGTTGTACATCACCTGAATATCCTGACCTTTTAGGAGATTTTTATGAAAAGATCATTGATGTCGAGGTCCCTGCAAATAAAAGAAATGCTAAAATCCATAAAAAATAATTATCTAGGAAGGTGAAACAGTGAAAAAGATCGTAATACACCCCATAACCAGGATAGAGGGCCATTTAAAGGTTGAAGCTATGGTAGATAACGGTGAAGTAAAGGATGCCAGTATCAGCGGGACTATGTTCAGGGGTATAGAAATAATGTTAAAGGGCAGAGACCCAAGAGATGCGATTATGATCACCCAGAGAATATGCGGAGTATGCCCTGAGCCCCATGCCACAGCATCTGTCAGTGCAGTTGATGATTATGCCGGTCTCACCGATAAAATCCCTTCAAACGGGATCCTGTTAAGAAATCTGATCCTGGGTACCAGAAGTGTCTGTGACCATATCCTCCATTTCTACATTTTAAGTGGATTGGATTACGTGGATCCCGCCAGGGTATTGGAATATAACGGCACTAACCGGGATCTAAACACACTGAAGTACTTTCTTCAGCAGGGATATTCCAGGCCGTTTCTTCCCAGAGATGAAATAGATTATAAGTTTGATGATAAAACTACAAATGCAGTCGTAAGCCATTATATCAAGGCACTGGATATTTACAGTAAGGCACAGCAGGCAGCTACTATATTCGGCGGGAAATGGCCCCACGACGCTGCCATCGTAGCCGGCGGTGTATCACAGCAGCTGACAGCCGACAGGGTAACTGAATTTATGTGGAGGTTGGAAGAGATCGTAGATTTTGTTAAAAACTATTATCTGCCCGATGTCATAGCAGTGGCCAAGACTTACAGTGAATATCTTGAAATAGGAAAAGGCTGCCGGAATTTACTGGCATATGATTCATACAGGACCAGATCCGGCGAAAGCTATAATGACACTCTTTTTGCCGGGGGCCTGGTAAATGATATTGATAAATACAGTGAGATAGACATAGGCAATATAACCGAAGATCTGACCCACAGCTGGTATGAAGACTCAGAACCCTTATATCCCGGCAAAGGAAGAACCGAACCCACAGCAGATAAAAAAGAAGGTTACTCATGGATAAAATCTCCAAGATACAACAGCAAAGTCTACGAGGTCGGCCCTTTAGCCAGCGTTCTTTCAACTTACCTGGGAAAGAAAGACCTATATATTAAAAATATGGTAGACGGCGCACTGTCCGAAATAGGCGGAAAAATCTCTAATATGTATTCTGTAGCAGGAAGGCATCTGGCCAGGGTACTTTCAGCAAATATTATAGCCGATCAGCTGTTAGGCTGGGCCCAGGAACTCAAAATAGGTGAGCCCACTACAGTAGAATACGATCCGCCCGCTGATGGAAAAGGTACAGGTCTCTGTGCAGCACCTAGAGGAGCTCTGGGGCACTGGTTAAATGTAGAAAACGGCAGGATTTCAAACTACCAGGTCATTACTCCGACTGCATGGAACGCATCTCCAAAGGATAAAGACGGACAGCCCGGACCTTATGAGCAGGCATTAATCGGTCTTAAAGTCAAAGAAAGCCAGAGTCCGGTCGAGATTTTAAGAGTTATCAGAAGCTTTGACCCGTGTACTGCCTGTGCGGTTCACCTGGTAACTCCAAATAAAGATTTAATAGGTAAATACAAAGTGGTCTGAAAGATTACATAAAATTTTCTAGGAGGTTTCATGATATTAACAGAATTTAAACCATTAGAGGAACTAATTGAAAAACTAAAAGATGAGAAAAAGATTTTCATTATGGGCTGCGGCGGTTGTCCGGAAGGCGCAGATACCGGCGGAAAAGAAGTACTGGCTGAATTTAAGGAAAAACTGTCAAAAGGAGGAAAGACTGTCACCGGTGCAATGGAAATAGATTTTCTGTGCCAGAAAGCACTTATCCGCTCCAGAATAAAACCAAGACTTGACGAAATAAAAAATGCAGATTCTGTTCTGGTCTTCTCCTGCGGTATCGGAGTACAGGCGACGTCCGCAGTTATAGATAAAGTCTGCCATCCTGCCCTGAATACCATTACCTTTGGCGGTATTACCGGCATGTGGCAGGGTACTGAAAGATGTGATACCTGCAGTGACTGCATACTGGACTATACCGGGGGAATATGCCCTTATACAGCCTGTCCTAAAAAACTGCTGAACGGAGCCTGTGCAGGACAGAGTAATGATAAATGTGAAACAGATCCGGAAAGAGACTGCGGATGGGTGCTGATCTACAATAACCTGAAAAGAGTAGGAAAGCTGGACATACTAAAAAATTTTATACCGCCCAGGGATCATGCAAAAATGCTGCCATCGGCAGATTTAAGAAAAACCGGGTTATGGGCCCTTGATGAGGAGGATGCAGTATGACCACAGAGACAGCAAAAAAATCAAAATTTGAAAAGACTCTCGAAGACGGAAAGTTTGCAGTGACCTGCGAGATCGGCCCTCCCAAAGGTGCCGAAGTAGATGAGATCAAAGAAGCAGCTGAGGTTTTAAGAGATGTAGCAGACGGGATAAATGTCACCGACCTTCAGAGTTCGGTAATGAGACTGGGCTCTCTTACCACATGCCATTTGATCAGGCAAATGGGATTGGATCCTATATTTCAGATCACCTGCAGGGACAGAAATAGACTGGCGCTGCAGTCGGACCTCCTAAGTGCCTCTGTTTTAGGAATAAGAAATGTCCTGGCTCTTACAGGCGATTACACCACTATCGGCGATCATCCCCAGGCCGAACCGGTATTTGACCTTGATTCAGTCCAGCTTATGTGGGCTATTAGAAGATTGGAAGAAGGATACGACCTGTCAGGAAACCAACTTACCCGAAAGCCTTCTTTCTTTAAGGGCGCTGTAGTAAATCCCGGTGCAGATACGGAAGCATCTTATGAGCTTCAGATCATAAAGATGAAGAAAAAAATAGACCAAGGAGCGCAGTTCTTTCAGACACAGGCAATATATGATGCTGATGTTTTTAAAAGATTTATGGACAGAATGCATAAGGAAAATATCGATGTCCCGATACTTGCAGGCATAATTCTCTTAAAATCCGAGAAGATGGCTAATTACATGAATAAATTCGTGCCCGGCGTATTTGTACCAGAGACGGTAATAAAAAAGATGGAAGGAACCGAAGATAAGGTCTCCATGTGCATAGAGATCGCATCCGGTCTTATAGAGGAAGTCAGATCGTATTGCGCCGGTGTCCATATCCAGGCTTTGGGGTGGGAAAAACATATACCTGCGGTAGTTAAAAATCTAAAATAAACACTGTGAGTAATCCAAAAAGCATTAAAACAGTCATACTGGGTATAGGCAATATTCTGCTGGGAGACGAGGGTATTGGGGTGCATACCGTAAAAAGACTGCAGGAAGAAAAACTCCCCCCCGGCGTACTTGCAGTAGACGGTTCAACTGCAGGCTTTAGATTATTTGCTATATTCGAAGCATACAAAAATAGCAGGTTTATAATAATCGACGCCGTAAAACCCGGGGGCACCTCTGCAGAAAATTCTCATAATAAAAATCAAAAAGGCACTTCTCCTGAAGGAGGCCTATTTGTCATACCCTTGGATGATTTTTATGATACAGACGGCTCAAAATATCCCGGCCGGGATTTTATTTCATTTCATCAGACTTCACTTGTTGATGTCTTAAATCTATTTTACCTGGCATACAGGATTAAAATCAGCGGATATTTGATCGGCATCGATATATCCGGGGAAAGCGGCACGGATAACGGCCTTGCTTTTTCTATGAAATTATCCAGCAGGATAGAACAAAAGATCCCCAAGATCATTGATCTGGTCAAAAAACATATAAATCCTTAGATCACTGACGCCTGTATAGCCCTACCAGCTGTGCTTCGGCAAGAATGTTATCTTCCATCTCTTTTTCAATATCCCTTGCTCTTGCAGAAGGATCCAGATCTAAAGTCATATCCAGCGCAAAAAGCTTGAAAAAATAACGATGTGTTCCCGACGGCGGACATGGTCCTCCATACCCGGGCCTGCCAAAGTCTGTTATTCCTTCTGCAGCTTCTGCCGGTACACTTCCTTCGGGTATTTCTGCGATTTTAGGGTCTATATTCCAGACAGTCCAGTGAACAAATGTCCCGCTTGAAGCATCAGGGTCATCTACTATAAGCACCAGGCTTTTTACATTCCCGGGAACATTACTTATCATCAGCGGAGGGTTTATATTTTCTCCGTCACAGGTATATTTTTGCGGAATCAGATTATTGTTTTTAAAAGCTGTGCTTTCAATTTTCATAATATCTCCTACTATCTGATAGGATCAAATCCTTAAACTATGTTATATATAATGTTATCATTTTTTAATTTTAATTTCGATTTTCCCCGACGTGTTCTCATAAATATTCTTCCCTATTATAAACACTGCTAGTAAAGTCATAGAAATAGGAGCAACAGCAATGGATAGGTTCATATTAAATTGAGAAACAAACCTGGTTATAAAAGGAGTAATAGAAATACCGGTATTCGCTGCGGCAAAGACAATACTGGCCAGTACTCCTCTCCCTTTTTCATAAACCGTACTTGCCGCAGAAATAAGCAGGGTGATTATTCCCGAATAACCAAGACCGGCAGATGCTATTACAATGATGGCAGCATAAGTGGATTTTACAGAAATAAATAAGATCATAGGGATTATTGCAATAATAGAAAGACACAGGATTATATGATTTGTCTTAAACCTGCCTGCCAGGAAACTTACTATTATCCTGCCTATGATTACAGCTATCCAGAATATAGAAATTGTAAGGCCGGCTGTTTGAATATCAAAAGATCTCGCACTCTGTAAAAACGGGGAAGCCCAGGTAGAAATAACTGTTTCGGAAATAGCATAAAGCGTAAGCGGAATGCAGCCTAAAATGAAGATTATATTTAACCTCCTGTTAAAAAAGATCTTCTTAAACTGCAGTTTTTCCTCTTCTTCATCATATATTTCGGTTCTCCTGCCTCTTTTCAGGACGAGATATAGGATAAATATGATAACCACAAAAAAAATCATGACACCGTAAGAATATCTCCAGTTAATACCATTGTTAATCAAATATGAAGCAATAAAAGGAGCGGTTATATGTCCTATGGGATAGAAATTTAAGAATATGGTAAACAGCCTGTCTTTATTTTTAATATTATTTTCCAGCATATATTTGGTCGCCTGCAGCCATATCACTCCTGCAGCATAACCAATGAGGCAATATAAGGTATAGTAAAGATATAGACTTTCGACAAATATCAATAATATCAAGCAGGGAATGATAATTATATATCCCGTAAGGATTATATTAACTTTCTTGAATTTACGGCTGTAAAATACAGAGGTCAGCTGCCCTCCTATCAGTCCGGCATTAAAAAAAGTAAAAATCAGGCTTAAGTTGCCAATGCTGTATCCGGTAGTCCTGCTCATCTCCAGAAGCATGTGGCTGGCAGTTACAAAGAACACAGGTACCATAAAAACGGAAAGAAAATTGGGGATCTCAAGCAGGTAATCTTTAAAACTATCTCTTTTGCTTTTAACGATAAACTCCGTATTGACTTAATAATAAAAATAAATCACCAGATAAACCGCACTTATAATTCATAATGGATATAGAATATGGTAAAATACATCCAGATTAAATTATACAAATATATGGAGACAAATGATAGAAAAAGAACTTCTGGACAAGATCAAAAAAAGACTTAATGAAATCAAAATAATCAGGGCTTTAAACAGCAGGGACTTTAGGTTTAAAAACTGGCATGCAAGTACTATTAATCTTCTAAAAACCCTTCCCTCAGATTTTACCGCTGATGTAAATGACTTTAGAAAGCTTGCATTTACCGATACCAAATATCATCGTGGAAACAGATTCTTCAATCCTGATGATGACACCCGGTATAGAAAGGATCTAGATTCTGCAGCAAAGATTTTAAAGAAAATCACTTCATTAAAAAAGGAACCAGAACTTAAAAAAGAGGCCAGGCCAAAGAAAAAACTTGCAGCTAAAAAAGAGATTAAGACCGGCAGAAAGATACCCACCAAGATAGGTAAGTCTGCCGCCAGGAAAAAACCACCTCCCCTAAAGATAAAAAAATCTTCCAGAACAAAAACTAAAAAGACAAAAAAGAAATAACTAAGACTGTTAATTATTTAAGCCCCATATAAACCGGGGCTTAAATAATTCTATCTGCGTATAAACAATTCTGTAATTCTGTACTAAAAATCTACTAATAAAGATTGAAAAGTAAACCTGAACCTACTATTCCCATAACGATAACGACTATTAACCAGACTACTACTCCTATAGCTCCAAGGACAATACCTGCAATATCGAAACCTCTGCCTGCTGCACTTGACTCGCCCTTCTTTATTTTTCCAAGATCGATCGCGCCCAGTATAATCGGTACAATTGACATCCCTAAGATACCTGTTATCAGTGCCGCGATGGCGAGTCCACTTGGACTTTGATCCTTCGCTGCAATCATTAAAGTCTCCTTTCTAAAATTAGTAATCTAATATCAATAAATATTATATTATTATGATATTAAAATGAAAATACTTTTATATTTTCATAATTATTTATTTATAAAAAATCTCTAAAATATATATTACATAACTCTAATTATTTTATCTGTAGCCTCTCACCCTATATAGTATTATAATCTAAATCAATATAATAATGATATAGAAAATGGAACTAATACCGGCATTTAAAATAGGTATATGGAACGCCTGGATTTTTGAACTCTACTTCATACTTCCAGTAGTCATATTTTCAATACCTGTTATGAAAAAAAGAGCACCGGAAAATCTTGATACATCAGTCCTTAATAAAAGAGAAATAAGATTTCTAGTTATCTCTAAAATAGTCATGTTCTTCCCCATTATATATTCAATTTTCCTGCCATTTAAGTCAGGAACAGTATGGTTCTATATTGGTCTTCCTATTGCACTGGCAGGAACAGTTTTATATACCATAGTCTGGATAAATCTTGCTGCTAATCCCCTTGAAGGCAGACCAGCTACTAAAGGCCTGTACCGCTATTCCAGACATCCGATGTATATATCCATGTTTATAATGTCTGTCGGAGTAGGTATAGCTTGTGCTTCCTGGCTGTATTTACTTCTTTCAATTTTATCTATGATATTGACTATTATTTTTGTAGATCATGAAGAACACTTACTTTTAGATAAATACGGAGATGATTACCGTAAATATGTAAGTAAAACTCCAAAATGGATAGGGGTACCGAAATAGGTTTATCTAATATTTAAATTAATATGGTCAAGTTTTATAAAAAACAATTAATGTGGGACTGCTTTTCTCTATAGCGACTGTACTGTCAATTCTATCTTTTCCCTGTAACCCTCTTGTTATATTTAAAGTGGTAAGACCCCTTGATATTAAGGTGTTATGGTATATGGGTTGGATAGTCTGGACAGCTGGTATGATCCTGGTTGGCCTGGCCTACTACTACATATACATAAGGAAAACAAAAGTTTTACTCAAACACGGTATTTACAGAGTCATCCGCCATCCTTTATATCTAGGGTGGATTCTGGCAGTATTTGTAACGACAATCTTCTTATATCAGCATTGGTTATTTATAGTCATGGGAATTCCCGGGATAGTTTCTCTTTATTTAATTTCAATAGAAGAAGAACGCTCTAATATTAAACAGTTCGGCAATAGCTACAAAAGCTATATGAAAAAAGTACCCAGAATGAATATCATACTGGGATTTATTAAGATACTTAAAAAAAAGTAATAAATAAAGAATTACTCATATAAAATATTCTTTTTTTAATATCTATTAATCTTCCACACGCTAGTAGGAATTTATATTAGTTTGAATAAGAAACATATTCATTGTAATTTTTAATACAATTTGGATTTTGGATCGGGAAAGGCAATGACTCTACTACAGTTTTTGTTATTTCGTGAGCAAATATTCTCCCTTTTTCTGTCAGGTGTCCATTTCTGCTGTACCCGAATAGCCTTAGTATAAGTACAAATAAACTGATGTAAAAAGGCAATTCTTTTTGATTAATACATTTAAGATCATATATCATTTTGGCAAATCTACGCCAATCATTGCTTGACTTGCTGTTTTTTGCTACCAGTCCCATTTTTTTATTATTATCAAAATTCTTTAGATAAATTTTTAGTTCCGGGTTTACGATCTTCCAATTTCCAAATGTTGAAAAAGCAGAAGGCCCGAACCCTAAATAATCCCGTACAAGCTCGTCTCCTGAAGAATCGTATATATCATTTCCATATGCAAAAACCCAAACATTTTTCCTGCTGTAACCCTTCGGCATAAGTAATTTACTGGCCTGCTCAATAAGATTAAACTGAATTCTATCTTCCATATATCCTTTTGGCTTCTGCCCCCTTATGATCATATAAGGATAAATGGTTATTTGATCCGGAAATATATCTGAAACATTTTTTATATCATTTAAGAAAACTTCCGGTATCTGCTCGGGCAGGCCAACCATCATATCCAAATTAACCCAGAGATTTAGAGTTCTTGCATAGTCTACTAACTCTTTTATTTTTTCTTTACCTAGACCGGTCCTATCGGTTTTGTTAATTACAGTTTCTGACAGACTCTCGACCCCAAGACTTATTTTTGTAAAACCTATATCTTTTAATCCTTTAATATATTCTCTGCTTAAGAGAGATGGCAGCAATTCTATACCAATACTTCTTAACTTTGATTTTTTTTGTAAACATCTTATTATTGCTCCAAGTTCAGATATATTTAAAGTATTAGGAGTCCCTCCGCCTATATATACCCATTTAGGACCTGATTTATACTCTGTTCTGTTTATTTCAGTAAAGATAGCCTTTAAATATTTTTCCTTTAAATTCCTGTTAAACAGTTCTTTGTAGAATGGACAGAATGAACATTTCTTATAACAAAACGGAACATGAATATATATTCCAAAATTATCTCTTAACTTTAATTCAGGTATCTCTGTAAATTCATAAACAGTTTTTTCAAATGATTTTTTAATCATTTCTTTGCTTTTAGATACTATCAATATTATCTGCCTTTCAAGTTTGATTTCATTATATGTGTTATTATTATCAAAAAAGTAGCACTATAAAATCAAATTGTCAATCAATAAACTAATAATCAGTCTTGATTTTAGGAACTGAAAATATATATTTATATTTCTTCAGCTAATGTAGACCTGGAAAGAGAAATATGCTTTACACCTTTTACAGATTTTAACTTAGATTCCAATTGATAAATTTCTTTAATTTTTCCCCTGACAACTATTACCTCAAGGCATATTCTATGATCAAGATGAATGTGCTGCGTTGAAATAATGATCTTATGATAATCATGCTGGATATCCACTAGATTATCCGTAAGTTCTCTTTTATGATGGTCAAAAACTAAGATTATTGCGCCTGCTGCATCTCTATCTGCCTTCAGCCATTGCTCTTCAACAAATTCTTTTCTAATCAAATCCCGCAGTGCTTCCGAACGGTTTGTATAATTTTTTGATTTGATATAATCATCAAACTTTTCCAGTAAATCATCATCAATTGAAACACCGAATCTTTTAATATTGTTCATACAGATAACTATATTTTTGATAAACTAATTTATGTTATTTATTATTGCATATTTTGTTTTAATATTCATTAATACTTCTATAATTTTTTAGCCCTAATGGGAACCGGCAGGGCTTCAGCTTCATGGATAATTTTGATGGTCTCAATTATATTTTTATTGTTAGTCATTATTGTTGCTAATTCAGAAGAGCGCTATTGTAAAGAGAAATACGGAACTACTTACAAAGAGTATTTTAATAGGACTCCTAGGTGGATAGGAATACCAAAGTCCTAAAATGGTATAAGCAAATAAAAGTAAAAATTTAAACTACAATCAATATTAAATGTATTAAGGTGGTGCCCCTGAGCAGTGCAAAGTCGAACTGTATATTGAAGGAATTAGAAGAATTTCATAAATTGTTAGAAGACAGTAGATAAAGTTAGAACCACTTTAATGACTTCGGGTGGGGATATTTTTATACCTGAATTGAATTAATTCTATTTATCTTCATCCATCTGTTTCATTACTTCCTTTATCTTCCTATCTTCCCAGCGACTGCCTTTACCAAATACAAAGGTCCTTAAACCGT
>Ga0114922_10000605_pt1 | contig 34417 bp, 38 predicted proteins | sample AartaG_FD_100975 | JGI IMG/M metagenome (GOLD analysis project Ga0114922, IMG submission 100975) | Deep subsurface microbial communities from Aarhus Bay to uncover new lineages of life (NeLLi) - Aarhus_00045 metaG | ecosystem: Environmental > Aquatic > Marine > Oceanic > Sediment | place... | reverse complement strand
GGGACAAATATCGGACTGATTGCTTCGCTGGCGATATTTGCTGCGGTTGACGAGTATGGATTTTTGCTTACTCCATACCGCAAAGTCATAAGAAGTAAGGCCACCAATAAGGTTGAATATTTGTGGGCTGATGAGGATATGAAGATGGTCATTGGTGCCCCGAATACCTTCGATCCGCGAACCGGTCGAATCCAAGAAGGTCGTGTACTTGCTATGAAGAATGGTGAGCTGGCACAGGTGGCCAGCGAGGAGGTGAAATACGTAGATGTTTCCGCCAAGCAGATTGTCGGCGTTTCCGCTTCCCTTATTCCGTTTTTAGAGCATGACGATGCAAACCGAGCTTTAATGGGCTCGAATATGCAGCGACAGGCTGTTCCTCTGCTAAAGACGGAGGCGCCTTTAGTCGGTACAGGCATGGAAGTGATCGTTGGCCAAAACTCAAGCATGGTCGTTCGTGCCAAAAAAGGCGGAGTTGTTACTGCGGTGGATGCCTCAAAGATAGTTATTGACCATACCGAGGAGTATCATCTTGCAAAATTTTACGGATTGAACGAGAGAACCTGTCTTAATCAAAAGCCCATAGTTGAGCTTGGCGGGAGGGTAAAGACCGGCCAAATCATTGCAGACGGCGGGGGCACCGCCAATGGTGTATTAGCTCTCGGAAAAAATATTCTCGTGGGATTTGTCTCTTTCGACGGTTTTAACTTTGAAGATGCTATTATCGTCAGTGAAAAGCTGTGTAAAGACGACAGCTTTACGAGCATTCACATCGACGAATTTACGGCTGAGGTGCGCGAGACGCGTCTTGGCAAGGAGGAATTTACCCGTGATATTCCCAATGTCAGTGAAAGGGCACTGCGTAATCTTGATGAATATGGAGTAGTTTGCGAGGGAACAAGAGTTTGCCCCGGGGATATTCTGGTAGGCAAGGTTGTGCCCAAGAGCAAGACGGAACTGACACCGGAAGAAAAACTGCTTCACGCTATATTCGGCAGAGCCGGCGAAGATGTGAAAAATGATTCACTTGAACTGCCCAGTGGATACGAAGGTGTCGTAATAAAAACGGAACGATTTACGAGGCGCGGCGCGGGTACAGAGGAACAAAAGAAAGAACAGGCGATCCAGATAAAAGAGTATCAACAGCAGATGAGAGCTAAAGAATGTTTGATATTCAGGCAGATGATCGAAGCTGTACACAATAAATTCGAGGTCAATATTGTTGATCCATCCACGCGTCAGAGAGTCGGTGCCAGTTCCGATGATGACGTCATTTATGAGCAAGTGGAAAACTTTAATATCAAGTGGGTCAAACCGGCTTCGCTCCGTGATGACGTGCAAAAGATTATAGAGAGATTCTGGGCCAAGATTACGGAAGTTCAGGAAGAAAAGAAACACCGTATTGAGAGTTTGAAACACGGCGATGAGCTTCCAAGCGGCGTTTTGCAAATGGTAAAAATTTACGTAGCGATTAAAAGGTCGCTGTCGATAGGCGACAAAATGGCCGGACGCCACGGCAACAAGGGAGTCATTGCGAAGATTATGCCCGAGGAGGACATGCCGTTTCTCGAGGATGGCACACCTCTTGACATATTGCTGAATCCACTCGGTGTTCCGAGCCGAATGAATGTCGGACAGATTCTCGAAACGCACCTCGGCTGGGTGGCGAAGGTATTGGGCTTTAACGCCATTACACCGGTTTTTGATGGAGCTAAGGAAGACGACATCCAGAAATTGACTGCCGAGGCGAACGACCTTATGAACAGTCGAAAAGCACAGCTTCAGGAGAACAAAGAAGCGCCGCCGACTGGTGAATTTTTCGTAAATGTGCCGGCCACTCTCAAGACGCAATTGTATGACGGCAGGACAGGCGAGCCTTTTGACCAGTTTGCAACAATCGGATACATATATATGATGAAACTGCATCATCTTGTCGATGATAAGATTCACGCAAGGGCTACCGGGCCTTATAGTCTGATTACCCAGCAGCCGTTAGGTGGCAAGGCCAGAACCGGTGGACAAAGATTCGGCGAAATGGAAGTCTGGGCTCTGGAAGGATACGGCGCTGCTTATTCGCTTCAGGAAATGCTCACAGTGAAAAGCGATGATGTTGAGGGGCGAACAAAAATTTATGAATCAATGGTCAAAGGGCAAAACAGTCTTGAAGCAGGGACGCCTTTGTCTTTTGACGTGTTGTGCAATGAGCTGAGAGGATTAGGGTTGAATATTCATCTTGAAAAGAAGCGACTTGGAAGCACTACACTGTAAGTAATTAGAGAATTACCGATTTTCAAGAGTCAATGGTAAGGGGCATTAAATGTTAGGAAGTATTTACGATCGAATTAATGACTACGGTTCGGTCAAGATTTCGTTGGCCAGTCCCAATGATATTCGAAGCTGGTCTTTTGGTGAAGTACGAAAGCCCGAGACTATCAACTATCGTACGTATCGGCCTGAGAAGGATGGGTTATTTTGTGAGCGAATTTTCGGGCCGGAACGTGACTGGGAATGTGCCTGCGGAAAGTACAAAGGTACGAAGTTCAAGGGAATAATTTGCGACCGATGCGGAGTTAAAGTTACCCATAGTCGCGTCAGAAGAAAGCGAATGGGACATATCAATCTGGCGGCTCCTGTTGTGCATATATGGTTTTTCAAAGCTATTCCGAATCGGCTCGGAAATCTTTTGGCAATGAAATCCGCCGACCTGGAGAAAATCATCTATTTCCAGGAATATGTCGTAACAGAGCCGGGCCAAAGCCCATTGAAGACAGGGCAACTGCTCAGCGAGGAAGAATACAGAGAAGCCGAAAAGAAATACGGAAAAGCGTTTAAGGCCGGTATGGGTGCCGAAGCCATTAAAGCTCTGCTGGAAAACCTCAAACTCGAAGAAGTCGGCGTTCAGCTAAGAGAGGCCATAGCAAAGACAAACAGCAAGCAAAAGATAAAGGATCTCACAAAACGACTCACCATAATCAACCAGGTCAAGAGCAGTAGCAATAAAGCGAATTGGATGGTCCTTGAAGTAGCTCCTGTCATTCCTCCGGATTTGAGGCCGCTGGTTCTGCTCGAAAGAGATAATTTCGCTACCAGTGATTTAAACGACCTTTACAGGAGGATTATCAATCGCAACAACCGATTAAAGAAACTGATGGATCTGAACGCTCCTGAGGTTATTATCCGCAATGAGAAACGGATGCTTCAGCAGGCGGTGGATTCTCTGCTTGATAACGGCCGCTGCAGACGTTCTGTTCTCGGCAGTAATAATCGTCCGCTAAAGTCGCTGACCGATATGATTAAGGGCAAACAGGGACGATTCCGTGAGAACCTGCTTGGCAAGCGTGTGGATTATTCGGCTCGGTCGGTAATTGTCGTTGGTCCTAATCTGAAGCTTTATCAATGCGGTTTGCCGAAGAAAATAGCTCTCGAGCTGTATCAGCCTTTTATTATTCGCAAGCTCAAACAGCGTGGCCTGGCGGATACGATTAAGAGCGCCAAGAGAATGATTGAACGGCGCGATGAACAGGTCTGGGACATACTCGAAGAAGTAATTAATCAGCATCCTGTTTTGCTTAACCGTGCTCCCACGCTCCATCGAATGGGTGTTCAAGCCTTTGAGCCGGTACTGGTGGAAGGTAATGCGATTATGCTGCATCCGTTGGCATGCAGAGGATTCAATGCCGACTTCGACGGCGACCAGATGGCGGTGCATCTTCCGTTAAGTGTCGAAGCACAGGCTGAGACTCATATTTTAATGATGACCACCTCCAATATATTTTCGCCGGCTAATGGTTCGCCAATGGTCGGTCCGTCACAGGATATGGTGATGGGCAATTATTATTTGACCTATATGGAACCTCGTGAAGCCACCGAGGAAAAAGAGCTAAGGCTGTTCCGGGACACTTTCGAGGCTATTATGGCCCTGGAGGTAGGCAAGATTAATTTGCATACTCGAATTAAAGTCCGACTCAATGATATCAGGATTGTTGGAGATTCGAAACCTGAGAACGAATCTAATATTATTGAGACTACTGCCGGGCGCTGTATATTCAACGATATGCTTCCGAAGAAAATGCCGTTTTACAATATTACGATGTCTCAAAAGATGCTGAGCCGGGTGATTAGTGACTGTTTTGAATTCACAGGCTCTGCCGAGACGGTTGACCTGCTTGACAGAATAAAGGATCTGGGATTCAAATATGCTACTCTTGCCGGATTAAGCTTTGGTATTACAGACCTTAAAATACCGGAAAAGAAAGCACAGATTATTGAGCAGACTGAAAAGAAAGTCAGCAAAATACATAAGAACTACGATGAAGGAATTTTGACCGAGGGAGAAAGGTATAATCAGGTTGTCGATGCCTGGACCAATGCGAGAGTCGCCGTGACAAACGAAATGATGAGAGGTCTGAAAGAGGATACTACTGAGGACAACCGACCTTACCTCAATCCAATCTATCTCATGAGCGATTCTGGTGCGAGAGGAAGCGTAGATCAGATTCAGCAATTGGCTGGAATGAGAGCTTTAATGGCAAAGCCCAGCGGCGAGATTATCGAAACGCCGATTAAAGCGAACTTCAGAGAGGGCTTGACAGTTCTTGAGTATTTCAGCTCAACGCACGGGGCACGTAAGGGACTGGCTGATACGGCCCTTAAGACGGCGAATTCCGGGTATCTTACAAGAAAGCTTATCGATGTTGCACAAAATATGATTGTGATTGAAAGAGATTGCCAGACATTGCAGGGAATTACCAAAGGCGTAGTCAGCAGGGGAGAGCAGATTGATGTTCCTCTTTCACAGCTTATTATCGGCAGAACCGCAAGAGACAATATTCGTAACCCGATTACCGACGAAATGGTTGTGCACGAAAATGAGGTCATAGACCAGAAAGCGGCGGCAAAGATTGAGGCTTTAGGGCTTGATGCCATCAGAATCAGAAGCGCCCTGACCTGTGACAGTCCATTTGGTGTTTGTGCAAAGTGTTACGGATGGGATATGAGCACGGGGAAATTGGCTGAAGAAGGTTCGGCGGTTGGCATAATTGCGGCCCAGTCCATCGGGGAACCGGGTACACAGTTGACACTGCGAACATTCCATACAGGTGGTGTCGCCTCCAGAGCTATTCTTGAACGGGAGCAGAGGGCCACATACGCAGGAAAGGTGCAGTATCGTGATATCAATGCGGTTTCCATCAAGCGAAGCGGAGGTACGGCAGAGATAGTCGCACTGAAACGTAACGGCGAAATAGCTATTCTTGATGCAAAAGACAGGGAATTGGACAGATTCAAAGTGCCTTATGGTGCCATTGTTTTAGTCAATGATGACCGGAAAGTCAAAGGCGGAGCAATGTTATTCCAATGGGACCCTCACCGTACCCCAATTTTAGCCGAGGTGGCCGGGCTTATACGGTTTGTTGATATTATTGAAGGCGAGACGATTGGAATTGAGGAAGAGCGAAAAGGCCAGCTTGGCAGACCCGTGGTAATCGAGCATAAAGGCGATAAGCATCCACAAATCATTATCGAAGACAAGGACGGCAAGATACTCGACGTTCACTATCTGCCTGCCGGGGCCAGAATCGAGGTTAATGAGGGTCAGAGTGTTCAGGCAGGCCAGTTGCTTGCCCATCAACCCAGAGCTTCCGGCGGTACCCAGGACATCACGGGTGGTTTGCCCAGAGTTACCGAAGTATTTGAGGCACGTAAACCGAAAGATCCTGCAGCAATGGCTGAGATCAGCGGTCGGGTTGAGCTGCGAAGCGATAAGCGCAAGGGCAAAATGACTATTATCATTCGTTCCGAATCCGGAATGGAAAAAGAGCACCACGTCCCACGTGACAGACACCTTAATGTTCACACCGGCGATTTTGCCGAAGCAGGAGATGCCCTAACGGATGGTCCGCTTGTGCCGCATGATATTCTGCGGATTAAAGGCGAAGAGGCGCTGCAAAGGTATTTGACTATAGAGATTCAAAATGTTTATCGTTCACAAAATGTCAATATTAACGACAAACACATTGAAATTATCTGCTCTCAAATGATGCGCAAGGTCGAGATTGAGTCTGTGGGTGACAGCTCGTTTTTGCCGGGCCAGGTTGTTGATAAGTTCGTGTTCAGAAAAGAGAATGAAAAATTAACCAACAGTGCTAAGATTACCAACCCCGGAGATGCAGCTGATTTAGTGGTCGGTCAGGTTGTCGATAAAAAGGAATTGGTCGCTATTAACGAAAAGGTTGAATTGATTGGTGGTACCGGGGCCACGGGCAGGAAGCCAAAGCCTGCAACCGCCAAGACGCTGCTGTTGGGGATTACGAAGGCTTCACTGTGGTCTGAGAGCTTTATCGCTGCGGCCAGTTTCCAGGAAACAACTAAGGTCTTGACAGAGGCTTCTTTGGCGGGTAAAGTGGATGAGCTTCATGGATTGAAGGAAAATGTAATACTCGGCCACCTGATACCGGCCGGTACGGCTTTCAAGCCGTATCTGGATATAAAGGTTAAGCACCTTGTGGAAGCTCCGCTGCCGAAGGAATTTGAAGAAGCCAGGGAGGTCAAGGAAGCCAAAGAGGCCGAAGCGAAGGCCGATGCCGCCGTCAGGGAAGCACTGGGAATCAATTAGTTTAGATAATGAATTACGAAAGGCCATACAAGAATTATGCCAACTATAAATCAGTTAGTCAGACAGCCCCGGGCGAAATCTAAGGGCCATAAAAGAGTATCCGATATCAGTGGTTCGCCGCAGAAGAAGGGTGTGTGTTTGATTGTAAGGACGCAGACGCCCAAGAAACCGAACTCTGCTTTGCGGAAAATTGCTCGTGTCCGTCTGACCAACGGCAAGGAAGTTACAGCTTATATACCCGGTATTGATCACAATCTTCAGGAGCACAGCACCGTTGTGATTCGCGGAGGCCGAGTCAGGGACCTGCCGGGTGTGCGGTATCACATCGTTCGTGGTGTTCTTGACTGTGCCGGCGTGGCTAATCGAAAACAAGGCAGAAGTAAATATGGTGCAAAAAAGGCGAAATGAGCTGGTGAAATATAAATAATTACCAGTTACCAATATCGAGGAAAAGTAATGGCTAAAAAGTTTACTGCTTCAAGTCAACAGTTAAAACCGGATGCGAAATATAACAACAAGCTGGTCTCCAAGTTTATGAACTGTTTGATGTGGGACGGCAAGAAAAGCACTGCGCAGCGAGTGTTTTATGATGCTATGGATATCATCAGTAAAAATGTCAATGACGTTGAAGCCCTTGAGGTATTTGAGAAGGCGATAAACAATGTAAAGCCGTTACTCGAAGTTCGCAGCAAGCGTATCGGCGGAGCCAGTTATCAGGTTCCGATGCAGGTAAGCTCCAAGCGCCAGCAATCGCTTGCATTCAGGTGGATATTGGCTTCAGCCAGAGGCAAGAAGGGCAAACCTATGTGCGAGCGCCTGGCTTCTGAATTAATAGATGCGTATAATGAACATGGTACGGCAATGACCACCCGGGAGAACGTTCACAGAATGGCAGAGGCGAATAAGGCCTTTGCCCACTTTGCCTGGTAATAACTTTCGTTTGTAACTGCCACAGAATTTTATGAAAATAACCGTGGCAGTTTTTTTATATACTGCTCGAGTTACGGCTCACGAAAGACGAGATATTAATTATGTCGAGCAATTTGGAAAAACTGCGTAATATCGGGATTATGGCCCATATCGATGCCGGTAAAACAACGGTAACCGAGCGTATTCTGTTCTATGCCGGCAAAACCTACAAAATGGGAGAGGTCCATGACGGCACAGCCGTTATGGACTTTATGGAAGAAGAGCAAAAAAGAGGTATTACTATCACTTCGGCGGCGACAAAATGTCCCTGGAAGGATTATGAAATCAATCTTATCGATACCCCTGGCCATATTGATTTTACCGCAGAAGTCGAAAGATCGTTGCGTGTTCTGGACGGCGCTGTAGCCGTATTTGACGGCAGTGAAGGCGTTCAGGCCCAGAGTGAAACCGTCTGGAGACAGGGGCAAAAATACGACCTGCCCTGTCTATGCTTTGTAAATAAGATGGACAAGGTTGGCGCCGATTTCGAGATGACCGTTAACAGTATTCGGGATAAGCTCCTTGCCAATCCGATTTTGCTGCAGATTCCAATTGGCTCCGAAGATACTTTTTCCGGTATTATAGACCTTATAAAGATGCAGGCGGTTTTCTACAAGGCTGAAAAGATGGGAGCGGCTTTTGAAGAAACTGATATTCCCTCGGAATTGAAAGAAGTTGCTCAGCAGCAAAGAAACCAGATGATTGAGCTTGCAGCCGAATACGATAACGAGATGATGGACTGCTATGTTCACGATAAGCCGGCCGACGTTACGATGATTAACAGGGCAATAAGAAAAGGAACACTGAGCAACAAGCTTCATCCGGTATTTGTTGGCTCTGCCTTGAAGTATATTGGTGTGCAAAGGCTGCTTGAGGGTGTTCTGACGTATTTGCCTTCCCCCCTGGATAAACCTGTTTTGACCGGACACAAACCGAATGATGAAAATAAAAAAATATCGATTAAGTGCGATCCCAATGGCAGTCTGGTTGCGCTGGCGTTTAAGATAACCAGTGATGTACATGGCGATTTGTACTTTCTAAGGATTTATCAGGGCAAATTAAAGTCCAGCAGCAGAGTCTTGAATACAAATCGTAATCGTCGGGAGAATGTTACAAGAATATTTGAGATGCACGCCGATGAACGAAAAATTCTGGATACAGCCGTTGCCGGTGATATTGTCGCAGTCGTAGGGCTGAGACAGACACTTACAGGCGATACGATTTGTGATCCCAAGAAACCGGTTTCCCTTCCGAGTATTACATTTCCACAGACGGTTATTAATATGTCGATAGAGCCAAGGACGACCGCAGAAAAGGCAAAACTGGCTGATGCCCTGGCCAGCTTAAGGCGTGAGGATCCGACTTTCGAATGCAAAACAGACAGCGATACAGGCCAGACAATTATAAGTGGGATGGGTGAATTACACCTCGAGATACTCCAGCACAAGCTGGTACGGGACAGAGGAGTTAACGTCAGGGTAGGCAAACCGCGAGTGGCCTACAAGGAAGCTATCACTGAAACAGCCCAGGCAGAGGGCAAATTTATACGCCAGACAGGCGGTCACGGCCAATACGGGCATGTTGTTTTGGAAGTCGAGCCACTTTTAACCGATGACGGCCATTGGAGCCGCGATTTTGAATTCCAAAATGAGGCCTCCGGTGAAGCTGTGCCGAGAGAGTACATTACCGATGTTAAAAGTGGTTGCGAAGATGCGTTAAGCTGCGGGGTATTGTCGGGCTATCCTATTGTGGGAATTAAAGTTACGCTAATTGACGGGTCATTCCATTCTGTGGATTCCTCGGGTCTTGCTTTTGAGCAGGCCGCCGCAATTGCTCTCGAAAAGGCAGTACAAGAGGCAGAACCGGTATTACTTGAGCCGGTAATGCGTCTTCAGGTCATAGTGCCGCAGGTGAATTTTGGAGCTGTGCAGGGTAATTTGCTTGCAAAAAGGGGATTAATTACGGATTGTCATGTGCATGGAAATATGCAGGTAATTGATGCGAAGGCACCACTGGTGGAATTGTTTGGGTATTCCAGTGACATTAGAAGCGTAACGGCCGGCAGGGGGACCTTTACGATGGAGCCGTTAAGTTATGAGAAGGTGCCGGAGCAGATTGCCAGGCAAATTATTTTTTAAATAAATTGAAAAAAATTTGATATTTTTTAAACTTTTTTCGACATTTTGTTGACAGCGACTATTTTGTATGATAGCTTAGTATTTTTTCAGCCGTAGCGAGCATTGCCAAGGACGGCTTTGCGTAAACTTAGTTGGGCTGTGGCATATCTGTGGTATTATGGTCATGGATGGTTTATGACTCTGTTAGACTCAGGGGTGTACCAAAAGCTGGTGTATAGCTTTGGATGGGTATGAGTTAGCCCGAACCCAAACTCTTAAGGAAGGCGAACTTGATAATTGGTTATTTAAGGACTAAATCGTAAATAAGATCTGAGTAATCAATAATCGATAACAAGGCCTTTCCTGCCAGAAATCAAACAAGATACGTTTGGCTGATAGCAGAAAAAGTATAGACTAAAATTGGATTTTATATTTTGTTTTTCGCTGTATAAGTTGATATACTTCAGGCGTTTATCGGCTTGAGTAGAGGAACGTTATGGCTGCTGAGACTGAAAGAATAAGAATAAAGATGGAGTCTTACGACCACAGGGCTCTTGATGCATCCGCTAAAGAGATAGTGGAGCACGCTCGAAAGACCAATGCTCGTGTTAGTGGTCCCGTGCCGCTGCCGACGCGTATTGAAAGATATACTGTTTTGCGAAGTCCGCACATCGACAAGAAATCTCGTGAACAGTTCGAGCTGAGGACTCATAAACGCCTGATTGACATACACGAAGCCAACGCCCGAACGGTTGAAGTATTGAACCGTCTGGTAGTTCCGGCGGGAGTTTTTGTAAGGATAAAAGCCTGATTCGTCGAGCGAATCAACGAATACGGGACGTGAAGTAATGGCAATGTTGTTAGGAAAAAAAGTTGGGATGACCCAGGTCTATGACGATTTGGGCACCTTAGTGCCGGTTACGGTCATTCAGGCCGGTCCCTGTATGGTTATGCAGGTAAAAACCACTGAAACCGATGACTACAACGCTGTTCAGTTGGGTTTCGATGAGATAAAGCCGGCCCGAAGGAAGCATCCACAGATCGGACATGCCAAGAAGGCCGACACGACCCCAAAGAGGTTCATCAAAGAGATGCGATTAACCGAAGATGCCGAACAGCAGTACGAAGTTGGCAATTCCGTGACGGTTTCGGTTTTCGCGGAAGAGAAGTTTGTAGATGTTGTGGGTACCAGTAAGGGTAAGGGTTTTGCCGGAGTGATGAAGCGGCACGGCTTTGGGGGGTTTCCCGCCTCGCACGGCACGGAACGAAAGCACAGAGCACCCGGCTCGATAGCGAGTTATTCCAGTGACGCCGGCCATGGTGCAGGCCCCAAAAAAGGAAAGAGAATGGCAGGACATTTGGGCAACTGTCGTGTTACAGTGAAGAACCACAGGTTAGTAGAGGTGGACGAAGGGAAGAACTTATTAATCGTCAAGGGTTCTGTGCCCGGTCCGGCCGGTGGTTATTGTATTGTCCGTAGTGCAAAAAAGCCTAAGTAGTGGGAGAATGGAAACCTGAAAAAATGATTAATTTGTCTGTTTACAACACAGATGGCCAGGAAGTCGAGAGCTTGAAGGTTGATGAAGCGGTTTTCGGCGGCTCAGTCAGATACACGCTTCTTAAGCAGGCTGTTGTTATGTACCACGCAAACAAGCGTGTTGGAACTGCCGCCACCAAGGGCAGAAGTATGATTGCCGGTTCGGGCAGAAAGCTCTTTCGGCAAAAGGGAACCGGAAACGCCCGCATTGGCAATATCCGAACCGGCAAACGTCGTGGCGGTGGTGTTACATTCGCCAAGAGCCTAAGGGATTTCAGTCACCGTATGCCGAAAAAGCAAAGGAGATTGGCCAGGGATTCGGCGATATTGGCGAAGCTTTTGAGCAGTGATGTTGTGGTTGTTGACGGGCTGAAATTTGAAAAACCAAAAACAAAAGAGTTTGTGGGCATTTTGGACAACTTGAAAATCGATCGCAGTTGTCTGGTAACGGTTGGTTCTGAAGATGTAAATCTTTACAAATCGGTGAATAATATTCCAAAGGTAGCTGTTATGCCTGTGAATGACTTGAACGCCGGCGATATTTGCCGCCATCGCAAGATGCTGTTTACAAAAGAGGCGTTTTTAGCTGTTATGAACAGGGAGCAGGCAAGCGAAAATTAACGGGTATTGGTGTGGATGATTATAACGTAATAATTCGGCCTTTGATTACCGAGCAGGGAATGCACTTTGCGAACATAAAGGGTGCGTATTCATTTGAAGTAAATAAAAGGGCCAATAAGACGCAGATAAAAAACGCAGTCGAAAAAATATACAATGTCAAAGTACAAAAGGTAAGGACGGCCAACCGCAAAGGCAAGCAGCGTCGCAGGGGCAGAGCGTTCGGAGAGACATCAAGCTGGAAAAAGGCAATTGTATTTCTGGATCCTGAATTTCATATAGATTTGTTCTAAATACGAGATACGAATTATGGGTATTCGAATTTATAAACCAACAAGTGCCGGCCGGAGAAACAGCTCGGTCAATGATTATGTCGAGTTAACCACCGACAAGCCTGAGAAGTCGCTGTGCAAGCGGATTAAGAAGAGCGGCGGCAGAAACCATTATGGCGTAACCACTACTCGTTTTAGAGGCGGTGGAGCAAGAAGGATTTATCGTATAATTGATTTTAAGCGTAAAAAGGATGGTATCCCGGCAAAAGTGGCTACGGTTGAATACGATCCCAACAGGAATTGTTTTATATCCCTGCTACACTACGCCGACGGTGAAAAGAGGTATATATTATCGCCGTTTGGTATAAAGACCGGCGACCGGGTTGAAAGCGGTCCGATTTGTGAGCCTAAGATTGGTAATACGATGCCGCTGTCGGCCATTCCAGCCGGTATGGAGATTCATAATATCGAAATGAGAGCCGGCCAGGGAGGAAAGCTGGTCAGGGGTGCCGGCAACGCCGCAAGGATTGTGGCAAAAGAAGGTAACTGGGTTACCGTCATTTTGCCGAGCGGTGAGATGCGGATGATTCGCAAGGAATGCCGGGCAACAATCGGGCGGCTAAGTAATCCCGACCACCAGAATGTTCGCATTGGCAAGGCGGGGCGTAAGCGGCATATGGGCATCAGGCCACACGTAAGGGGAAAAGCGATGAATCCGGTTGCTCATCCGATGGGTGGTGGAGAAGGCAGAGCAAACGGCGGGCGACATCCTTGTTCGCCTACCGGCGTGCTGGCAAAAGGCGGGAAAACCAGAAATCCGCGAAATCCAAGTAACAAGAGGATAATTCGCAGACGTAAAAGTAAAAGACAGAAACAGTTAAATATTTGATTTAGCCGTGCGGAGCACACGTGCTATGTGAGATACAAGAAATGGGAAGATCTCTTAAAAAAGGACCATATATTGACGACAAGCTGTTTGGGAAGGTCAACAAGCAAACAGCCTCCGGTTCTCGCGAGCCGATTAAGACCTGGGCAAGAAGATGTACGATAGTCCCGGAGTTCGTGGGCTTTACGTTTATGGTTCACAATGGAAAGATGTTTCATAAAGTATTTGTCACCGAGGATATGGTGGGGCATAAGTTAGGTGAGTTTTCGCCCACACGTACGTTTAAGGGACATTCGAGCAAGAAGATAAAGTAATATGCGTGAAGCGCTGTTGGTGAAGCCGGGTTAGAGATAATTATGTTAAGTGCTGATAAATTAAGAGAATATTGCCGGGAACGGCAGATGGATGTCGGACAGTTGGCCGACAGGCTCACCGGGGCCAGGCTCAACAAAAAGCAGGCGGTTGCTGCAGTTAAGAACTGGCAAAAAGGCCTGTTCAAGCCGGAGCCGAGGACGGATGATATTAACCGCCTGGCGGCTGCTTTATCTGTTGAGACAAATGATATAGCTGACTGGCGTTCGTCTTATCGCTATGCACCGATGTCGGCGCGCAAAGCCCGGCTGGTTGCTCAGTTGATAGTAGGCCGAAGTGTTCAGGACGCGATGGACATCCTGAAGTTTACGAGAAAACGTGCTGCAACTATGATTGATAAGGTTTTAAGAAGCGCTGTAGCAGATGCCGACGAGCAGCAGGTTGACGTTGATAACCTTTATGTAAGCTCTGCCCGTGTTGATGATGCAGGAATCCGGATCGGCACAAAAAGATGGATACCAAAAGACAGAGGCAGGGCGCACCCTATTCACAAAAAAGCTTGTCATATACATATAACATTAACACAAGCGTAAAACGAAGTACGAGATACGAAATTATGGGCCAGAAAGTATCGCCAATAGGTTTTAGGACAGGAATAACACTTGGTTGGCAGAGTACATGGTTTGCTCCGAAGGCCAATTACGGGGATTTTCTTGTCGAGGACCAGAAGATCCGCCGGTATGTTGACAATAGATTTAACCGTCGTATGCCCAAAGGCGCGGTGGCAAAGACCGAAATAATCCGGACGCGCAACGAAGTAAAAGTAACACTGCACAGCGCCCGGCCCGGCGTGGTCATCGGCCCAAGGGGTGGTGAGGTCGATAAATTACGAGAAGAGCTTGAAGACATAACAGGCCGAAAGATAAGTGTCAACGTCATCGAGATAAAAGAGCCGGACCTAAACGCTACATTAGTGGCTGAGGCGATTGCTGAGCAGTTAAGTAAGCGGGCTTCCTTCAGACGCACGATGAAACAATATTGTGAGTCGGCAATGAATGCCGGTGCTAAAGGAGTTAAGATTATTTGCGCTGGCCGGCTGGGTGGCTCTGAAATGTCGCGAAAGGAAACACAAAAGCTTGGTAGTATTCCGTTGCATACATTGGACGCCAATGTAGATTATGCTGTGGCAACATCAAGGACAACATACGGAGCTATTGGGATAAAAGTATGGATTTATAAAGGCAAATTCGGAGAAGAAATTGTGCAGAGCCACCGTCGTCGCCCGCCAAGGCGTATCAGCCCGGCAGCCAGGGGTGGCGGGAGAGCTAAAGGAGCACCGAGAAAAGACAGCAGAACAATTACTGCACCTAAAGTAGCCGCTGCGCCGAATGTGGCAGTTCCGCCTGCGGCGCCGAATGAAGCCGGAACAAGCGAAGCAAAGGAAAGTTGAAAAACCGGTTTTTTGGGCAAAATAGTGCTATATTAAATACAGGTTTTACAAGGGTTTGAAAAAATGGCAATGATGCCGAAAAGAGTCAAATATCGTAAAAGCCAACGCGGCAAGATGAAGGGCAATGCTTCAAGAAGCAATTATGTAGCGTTTGGTGAGTACGGTTTGCAGGCATTGGAGATGAGCTGGATAACGGCAAGGAACATTGAAGCCGGCCGGGTTGCAGCGACTCACTTTTTGCACCGTGAGGGCAAGGTCTATATCAGGGTATTTCCACATAAGCCGGTGAGTTCCAAGCCGCTCGAAACGCGAATGGGTAAAGGTAAAGGTGAGCCGGAGTTTTGGGTTGCCAGGGTCAGGCCCGGACAGATTTGTTTTGAGATCGGTGGAGTAGGCGAAGATGTAGCAAAGCAGGCGCTGCTCAGGGTTGCTCATAAAATGCCGATCAGGTGCAGATTTATTAAACGAAGACATTCATTGTAAGAGGAAAGCTTCGGATGAAAGCGCAGCATTACAGAGAGATGAGTCATGATGAGCTTGACAACAAACTTGAAGATCTTGAGAGGCATTTATTCGATCTGCGTTCACAAGCGGTTACAGAAAAGCTGGAAAACTCCAAAGCCGTAATTAACGTCAAGCGTGATATCGCGAGGGTTAAAACAATAATGCGGGAAAAAAGGTAACGTTTATACCGCAGACGATTGGTGGGTCGGAAATAAAAGATGCAGGAACAAAAATTAAAAACTGTAAACGGCGTGGTGGTTAGCAACAGTGGTAATAAAAGCGTCAAGGTAGTCATTGACTTCAAGGTAAAGCATCCAAAGTACGGCAAATACATCAAGCGAAGGACGAAAATCGGTGTTCACGACGAACACAATCAGAGTAGTGTTGGCGACGTGGTTGAAATTACTCAGTGCAGGCCTCGCAGCAAGACCAAGAGTTGGCGCCTTGTCAAGGTTGTCCAGAGAGCAGTTGAAGTGTGAGTTGAGATAGAAGATAATGATTCAGCAGGAAACAATGTTGGATATAGCCGACAATTCAGGTGTCAAGTCGGCGTTGTGCATTAAGGTTCTTGGCAGAGGCGGATCCCGTGGCAAGATGACCCGGCCGGTCGCAGGCGTGGGAGATATTGTTTGTGTAGCGATAAAAAAATCGCTTCCCAATTGTCAGTTGGATGACAAAAAGGTACATAAATGTGTTATTATTCGCACTAAAAGCCCTGTAAAACGGACCGATGGCAGCTATGTAAGGTTTGACAGCAATGCCGCAGTTATGATTGATGGTGACGGCAATCCGATAGGAACAAGGATTTTCGGCGCGGTGGCCCGTGAGCTTCGCGAAAAAAATTATATGAAAATTATCTCACTGGCGAGTGAGGTAGTATAAGGGATTTTGAATTGTAATTTTGATTTTTGCGTTTTGAAATTTGGATTTTTATGGCTTCGCATATTAAAAAAGGTGATATAGTCGAGATAATTTCCGGTGACCACAAAGGCGCAACCGGCAGAGTTCTGCGTGTGATACATGACAAGCATCGCGTAGTGGTTCAGGGTCACAACATAGCCAAAAAGCACGTTAGGCCTTCGCGTAAAAATCCGCAGGGAGGCCGCATCAATGTTGAGCAGCCGATACATATAAGTAATGTTTTACCTGTGAATCCTAAAAGCTCGAGAGGCAGCAGGGTTCGTTATCAGGTAAACGAGGATGGCGGCAAAAAACGCATTGCCGCCGATGGCACCGAAATCGGCGTTATCAGAAAGACAAAATAATGAGTTATTGATTGGTAATCGGTGCTTATTTGGCCGGTTAGCCGTTAAAGAGATGCAGTATGGTACGTTTGAAAGAGTTATATAAGTCAAAAATAGTTCCGGAGCTGACCAAAGAATTCAGCTACAAAAATCCAATGGCCGTGCCGCAGATGAAAAAGGTCGTTATCTCTATGGGTGTTGGCAGGGCGACCCAGGACAAGAAATTTCTGGAATTAGCCAAAAAGGATTTGATGATGATTACAGGCCAAATGCCATTGGTCTGTAAAGCAAAAAAGAGTGTTTCGAATTTTAAGGTTCGTGAAGGTGTGGAAACCGGCTTGAAGGTCACTGTCCGCGGCGTTAGAATGTATGAATTTATGGACAGACTCGTTAGTCTTGCAATCCCGAGGGTACGAGACTTTCGTGGACTTAATTCGGACAGTTTCGACGGCAGAGGGAATTATTCGATGGGTCTTGCTGAGCAGAGTGTATTTCCTGAAATCAACCCGGCGAAAATAGAATTTCAGCAGGGTATGAACGTAACTTTTGTAACGACGGCAAAGACCGACGAAGAAGCAAGAAAACTGCTTCAGCTTTTTGGTATGCCGTTCAAAGGCTTAACGGCAGTAAATCAAGAATAAGATTTTGGCTCGGATACGAGAAACTGGAGCGTATGGATGTCAACTAAAGCACTGGAAAACAAGGCGGAACAAAAACAAAAATATCGCGTCAGACAATATACGCGTTGTCAGCTTTGTGGCAGATCCAAAGCAGTATATCGCAAGTTTAAGATTTGCCGGATTTGCTTTAGAACATTAGCCAGTGAAGGAAAAATACCTGGAGTAAAAAAAGCCAGTTGGTAGCTCGTGAATTAAATCACGACAAGGCCCCAGAACACGAGGCGCGAAATTATGAGTTTGAGTGACCCAATAGCTGATATGTTGACAAGAATTCGCAATGCTGCGCGAATAAACAAAAAACAGGTCAATATAAAGGCATCGAATATTTGTGAAGGCATATCTGCTGTTTTGAAGAAGGAAGGTTACATCGAGGATTACGACCGAATCGACGACAGCCGGCAGGGAATACTGAGGATTACGTTAAAGTATGACCATGATGGCCATTCTATTATCAACGAAATAGCAAGAACGAGCAAGCCCGGGCGAAGAGTTTATTCATCCGTTGACAAATTGCCGCGCGTTTTGGCCGGTATGGGTATAGCAATTGTTTCGACAAGTAAAGGTGTAATGAGTGACAGAAGCTGCCGGGAAGCGAAGGTCGGCGGCGAGATACTTTGTACGGTAAGCTGATGAGTCGTATTGGAAAAAAACCAATTGGTATTCCTGGAGGCGTAAAGGTTGAGCGGAAAGGCCGGTGTATCAAGGTCACTGGCCCGCTCGGCGAGCTCCAGATGGATTGTCATCCTCGGATAAAGGTAAAAGTTGACGATGCCGGGGGGAAAATAGTAGTGGAAAATAAACGTCCCCAGGACCGCCAGAACAAGCAATTACACGGTACAATGCGTGCCTTGATTGCCAATATGGTTACCGGTGTCAGTAAGGGTTTTGAGAAGAAAATGGAGATATTCGGCACCGGGTATAATGTCAAAGAGCAGGGTGGAAAGCTGGCTTTTCAGGTAGGATTTTGCCATTCCGTAGAGCTGGTAATACCGAAGGGCATAAAGGTTAATATCGATGTCGGTGCTACCCGGGGTAATGACGTTCCTGCAAGGTTCACGCTTTCGGGAACAGACAAATGTCTACTGGGACAGTTCGCTGCAGATATTAGAAAGATAAGGCCGCCGGAGCCCTATAAAGGAAAAGGTATCCGGTATGCCGACGAACATGTACGTCGTAAGGTCGGCAAAGCATTTGCTTCCGGGGCGGCATAGTTGGGATTTAGTTCTAATGAAAAATGACAGGCTGAAAAAAGCAGCACTAAGGCGTAAGTATCATGTGAGGAAGAAAGTCTTTGGAATGCCTGACAGGCCTCGACTGTTGGTATTCCGCTCGAACAGGCATATTTACGCTCAGATTATAGATGACGTTGCAGGAGCGACACTTGCTTCGGCAAGTACAAGGACAAAAGGATTGCAGGATCAATTGCCCAATGCCGGCAATACAAAAGCTGCAGAAATAATAGGTGAAGCAGTAGCAAAACAAGCACTCGGCGTTGGGATTAAGTGCGTTCGCTTTGATAGAAATCGATATAAGTTTCATGGCAGAGTCAAGGCACTTGCCGAAGGGGCGAGAAAAGCCGGTCTGGTATTTTAACACGATAGTCAATACGAGAATATTTGGAGAAAAAATTGGCAGTAGAACCCGTTAAACTCTCGGAACAGGAAGAAAGGCCGTTGGAAGATACGGTTGTGAAGGTTTTTCGCTGCGCCAAGGTGGTCAAGGGCGGACGGCGATTCAGTTTTGCCGCATTAGTCGTAATTGGTGACAGGGCAGGTACGGTCGGTGTCGGTTATGGCAAGGCTAATGAGGTTCCGCAGGCGGTCGAGAAAAGTATAAAAGACGCCAAAAAATCTTTGCACAAGATATCTTTACTTGACCGGACAATTCCACACGCGGTAAACGGAAAATACCGAGCGACGAAGGTGGTATTGGTCCCGGCCAGCCCCGGTACTGGGGTTATAGCAGGTTCCAGTGCTCGAGCGGTACTCGAATATGCCGGCGTACAGGATGTCCTTACAAAAGTTTACGGAAGCACTTCTGCTAAAAATGTGGTCAAAGCTACGCTGAACGGATTGTTGAAATTGCGCAGCAAGGAAACAGTTGAATCTCTTCGTGGTGTATCAATAAATGCTTAACGGTTGCTGATTAACGATTGGGTGATTTGAATGTTGAATCATGAAATAACTTCTCTTGTGGGTAAACATAAGCGTCGTCGACGTGTCGGCAGGGGAACAGGCACAGGCTACGGTAAAACATGTGGCCGGGGACACAAAGGCGCCGGCAGCAGGGCCGGCTCGACTTCAGTTACGCTTCGCGAAGGTGGTCAGATGCCTTTGTTTAGACGACTGCCTAAACGAGGTTTTAATAATTATAAATTCGCGACACGCTGCGAAATCGTAAATATCTCGCAACTGGAAAGGTTCGAGGATGGTTCTGATGTCGGTTTGGAGCAATTATCCAGCGTCGGACTGATTAACAGCACCAAAAGCAAAATCAAAATTCTCGGCAAGGGAGACCTGACAAAGAAGCTGCAGGTAAAAGCTCACAAATTCAGCAAAACGGCAGAGCACAAGATAGTGGCTTCCGGCGGCACAGCAAAAGTTATTTGATTGTTGCCCGTATATTCTATTATACGGAAGGAAATATGAAATCGGCATTTCCGCTTCCGAAAGGCGGATACAGAATAATGGATAAGAAATAATGTTTGGAACTGTAATCAACATATTCAGGATCCCTGACCTTCGCAATAAGGTTCTTTTTACGCTGGCGCTGCTGATAATATACAAGGTTGGTTTTCATATCCCCGTACCCGGTTTTGACCAGAAAAAGATAACTGAAATTGCCAATACACGAGAGACGGAGAGTCCGCTGGGCAGAGCTGCGGAATACATGCAGATGTTCACCGGAGGAAGACTTGATAAGAGCAGTTTGTTTGGTCTGGGGATTATGCCTTATATTACCTCATCAATTATTCTTATGCTATTGGGTGAGGTTGTTCCGGCTTTGAAGAAGCTACGCCAGGAAGGACAAACAGGCCATAAAAAGATACAGGAGTACACTCGCTATCTTACTGTACTGATATGCGTTGTTCAGTCGATAATGTTCATGAAGTTGTTGGGGGGACAGGGACTGACCTATGCGGGTATGTACCGTCAGGCATTGATAATGGGTGTTGTCGGCATGACGGCCGGTACTATCTTTTTGATGTGGCTTGGCGAGCAGATAGATGAATACGGCATAGGAAACGGTATAAGCTTAATAATTATGGCCGGCATAGTCTCCAGAATGCCCTGGGCAATCTGGAAGCTTTGGCAGGATGTTGACTTAAATCTCGCTGCGGCGCCGGGCAAGGTAGGACCTGCGAAGATATTGTTCCTGATAGCGGCATTTGTGTTTGTCGTTGCCGGTGCGATACTGATAACCCAGGGCCAGCGCCGAATACCGATTCAGCAGGCAAAGCAGATGCGAGGCCGACGGATGTATGGGGGGCAGAGGCATTATTTGCCGCTTCGTGTCAATCACGGAGGAGTGATGCCAATAATTTTCGCATCGAGTTTTATGATGTTTCCCCCTATAATAATCGAGCAGTTATTAAGAATTCCAAGGCTCGCTGATTCGTCGTTTGTAATTACTCTTAAGGATGCCCTGGGCCCAAGTGCTTATACCTATAATGTTCTTTATATGTTGTTGATATTTTTGTTTGCATATTTTTGGGTAACGGTGCAATTTCAACCCAAGGAGATGGCCAAGAACCTTCGGGATTCGGGAAGTTTCATTCCCGGGCTTCGCCCGGGGCGCAGGACCGCTGATTATCTGGAAACGGTAATGACCAGAATCACTTATTTTGGAGCTTCATTTTTAGCCATCATTGCCGTTGTACCATCGCTGGTTTCAATATTATTGGGAATTGATTGGCGTGTAGCAACGTTCCTGGGCGGAACCGGCTTATTGATAGTTGTTAGTGTCTCACTGGACCTGGTTCAGAAAATCGAAGCGAATCTTTTGATGCGCAGCTATGAGGGTTTCAGTGGAACCGGCAGGATAAAAGGAGCATATGGATGAGAATAGTTTTGTTGGGTGCACCTGGTGCTGGCAAAGGAACGCAATGTAAGAACATTGTTGTCCAATATGGTCTGCTTCATTTATCCAGCGGTGATATTTTACGACAGGAACGAGCCGCAGGCACCGAATTAGGGGAAAAGGCACAAAGTTATATGGATTCAGGCGGTCTTGTGCCTGATGAAATAATAATTGAGATGATGACCGGAGCTATAAACAAGGCCCCTGATGCAGGTTTCTTACTGGATGGTTTTCCAAGAACGGTCAACCAGGCGGTTGGGCTTGATAAGTCGCTGGCTGCTAACGAGATGACGATAGATTTTGTTTTGAACCTCCAGGTAGATGACGACGTAGTAGCAAAACGTATAACGGGCAGAAGAAGTTGCCCTGAGTGTGGGGCGGTTTACCATATTAAAAACTTAAGACCGAAAGCCGAAGGTATCTGCGATAACGATGGTGTCGAGCTTGTTCAACGGCCAGATGATACCCCTGATGTGGTGGCTAATCGTCTTAAAACATACCATCAGCAGACAGAACCGCTGGTGGATTACTATAGAAACAACGGCGCAGTTTATGACTTCGATGCTGACGGAACCCCGGACGAAGTAAGGGGTTCGATATTTGAAAAACTGGACGCCCTGGTCAAGGCGTGAAGCGCTGGAAAGTGTATCGGAAGTCGAGACGGGATACGGAATGGCTATAACGCTTCGCAGTCAAAGAGAAATTGACTTAATGCGTAAAGCAGGTGCTGTTGTAGGAGATGTTCTTTTAAAATTAAAAGAGATTGCTGAGCCGGGAATATCCACCTTGCAGTTGGACGGCGTAGCTTCGCAAATGACCGTTGATGCCGGAGCTGAGGCCTTGTTTAAGGGTGTTCGCACGGCGGTATCTAAAATCCCGTTTCCGGGTGTAATTTGTGCTTCGAAAAACGAACAGGTCGTTCACGGGATTCCTGCCGAGGATGAAAAGCTTAAAGAAGGTGATATTCTCAGCATTGATTTTGGCGTTAGACTTGCCGGCTATTGTGCAGATGCTGCCGTTACGATTGCCATAGGCCGGATTTCCGAGATTAAGCGCAGGCTGATGGACGTAACAAAACATGTTCTTGATATAGCAATAGCTAAATCCGCACCGTCTGTTAAATGGAGTCAGGTGGCTGCCGAGATGCAGCGATACGCCGAATCAGCCGGCTTTTCGGTGGTGAAAGATTTTGTCGGGCACGGAATCGGAAGAAAAATGCATGAAGATCCGAGAGTGCCTAACTTTGTCAACGATGATTTGCTGGCAAACGACATTATTATGGCAGAAGGAATGGTTCTGGCTGTTGAGCCGATGATTAACGTCGGCTCGAGTGCAGTTAAGACACTCAGGAACGGCTGGACAGTGGTAACAAGAGACAGAAAATGCTCGGCTCATTTTGAACATACAATTGCGATTGTAAAAGATGGTTGTGAGGTATTAACTGCAGAAAGGCAATGAGTCGTATCTCGGACGAAACAAGAGTTACGAGTTGCAAAATAAGGAAATACGAAACAGGAAAAATGGCAAAGAAGGACACAATAAGATTGCAAGCTAAAGTGACCGACGCTTTGCCGAATGCCGTGTTTAAAGTAGAGCTGGAGAACGGCCACAAGGTTTTGGCTCATGTTTCGGGCAAAATGCGCATGCATTATATTCGGATTTTGCCGGGTGACACAGTCATAGTCGAAATGTCACCGTATGATTTGAATAGAGGTCGTATAGTTCTCCGGCATTAGTCAAAGACTTATACCGTAAAAAAACAGGTAGATAAAATGAAAGTTAGAAGTTCAGTCAAACGTATATGTGAGAATTGTAAGGTTATTCGTCGCAAAGGCGTTGTGAGGGTAATATGTACGAACCCACGGCATAAACAACGCCAAGGATGATTTTGTAATGAGCGGCCAGTGGTGATATTAAATAATTACCTGATTCGCAAAAGGAGCTTGTATGCCACGTATTGTTGGTGTTGATATACCGAATGACAAATCCATATGGATTTCGCTGACTTATATTGTCGGGATAGGAAAATATACTTCGGAACAGATATTAAAAGAGGCTGGTATCGAAGGAAAGACAAAAGCCGGCCAGCTCAGCGAAGACGAACTCAGCCGGATAACGCAGATTATTGACCGCAATTACACCGTTGAAGGTCAGCTTCGCAGGCAGGTTTCACAAAATATAGCTCGCTTGCGCGATATCAATTGTTACAGGGGCGTTCGTCACAGAAGGAGTTTGCCCGTTCGGGGCCAGTGTACGCAGAGTAATGCGCGCACCCGCAAAGGGCCGAGAAAAACAGTTGCGGGCAAGAAGGGTGTAAAGGAAAAACGCTAAGAGAAAATGATATATACGTTATACGCTGATTAGAGGATTTTTCAGAATAATGGCAAAAAGAACGAAGCGAAAAGTAAGGAAGAATGTCGTTCGTGCTATTGTGCACATAAAGGCGACATTCAACAATACATTGATTACGATTACAGATATGGATGGTAATGCGGTTTGTTCGGGTTCAGCCGGTTGTGTCGGCTTCAAAGGCTCTCGCAAAAGCACGCCTTTTGCCGCCCAGAGGGCCGCCCAACGCTGTGCCAGTTCCGCTATGCGTAATGGTGTTCGCGAAGTTGAAATCAGGGTTAAGGGGCCCGGCTCAGGTCGCGAATCCGCCATCTCGGCTCTGCAGCAGGCCGGATTGCGTATCGCTTCGATAGAGGATGTTACTCCGCTTCCCCACAACGGTTGCAGACCACCGAAGCGAAGGAGAGTTTAAGAGAAAAGCACTACGAGAGACTATTTCGGAGATAAATAAAAAGAATGGGACGTTATCTGGATTCATCTTGTAAACACTGCCGTCGGGAAGGAATGAAGCTTATGCTCAAGGGCATAAGATGTGAGACGGCCAAGTGTCCTATCGAAAAGAAACAGCGAAATCTGGCTCCCGGGATGCACGGTTGGCGCAGGGGCAGGGCAAGTGAATATGGTGTTCGGCTGCGCGAAAAGCAAAAAGTCAAAAGATATTACGGACTTTTTGAGCGACAGTTTATGAGGTATTTTCATCGAGCTGAGCGGGGTAAGGGTAATACCGGTGAAGTACTGCTGCAATTGCTGGAAAGACGTTTGGACAATGTGGTCTATAAGTTAAATTTTGCGCCGTCGCGCAAGGCAGCAAGGCAGTTGATTGCTCACGGTCATATCTATGTAAACGGACGCAAGGTGAATGTTAGTGATTATACTACGAAAATCGGTGACAAGATAATAATCAAAAGTTCCGAGAAAAGCGTAAAAAAAGTGAAAGAACAGTTGGACAGCAACCCGAATTTTACCACACAAAGCTGGCTGCAATTAGCCCGGGAAAAGCCCGAAGCTACTGTTGTTGCATTGCCTGCCCGGGATGATGTCCAGATTCCCGTTGAAGAGCAGTTGGTTGTCGAATTCTGCTCGAGATAACTGCGAAGCAGTTCTAAGTTTATGAATGTTGAGTTTTGAGCTAAATCAAAACTAATAATTCGAAACTCAAAACTTACACAGGAGATCTATATGCGAGTTACATGGCGTGGTTTGGAATTGCCGACTCGTGTTGAACAAGACACGATCGTATCGAGCGATAAGTATGGCCGATTCTTTATTGAGCCTTTCGAAAGAGGATTCGGCACCACTATCGGGAACAGTCTCAGGCGCATATTGCTTTCCTCTTTGGAAGGCAGTGCCGTAACATCCATCAAGATAAACGGTGTCAGCCATGAGTTCAGTACGATAAGCGGAGTAAAGGAGGATGTTACCGATATTGTTTTGAATGTCAAGAGTCTTGTTATTTCCCTCCAGGGTGAAGGGCCCAAGACGATGACTGTTTCGGCAAACAAAGCCGGCTTTGTCACGGCTGCTGATATAGTTGCCGAGCCGGCCATTGAAGTGATAAACAAAGATATGGTTTTGGCTACCTTGACGGAAAAAGTAAAGTTTGAGATGGAAATGGTGGTTGAGAATGGTCGTGGTTATGTGCCGGCTTCCGAACGTATCGCTGACGCAGACAGGTTCGAGCAGGAAGTCGGAAGAATAATGCTCGACGCTGTATATTCACCGGTTACAAGAGTACGCTATGTAACAGAGAACACGCGTGTTGGTCAGCGAACCAATTATGACAGGCTGATTCTGGAGATTTGGACCGACGGAACAATTACACCTGAAATGGCTCTGGTGGAGGCCGCTAAAATTTTACGCAAGCATGTCAATCCGTTCGTTCAGTATTTCAAGCTTGGGGAACAGACCGTCGCTGCCTCTGAGGTTATTGAGGTGGAGACTCAGGAACAAGTGGTGGACGAGGAATTAAGCCACAAACTTACCATGCCGATTCAGGAACTGGAGCTGTCTGTAAGAGCAAGCAATTGTCTTGAGTCTGCTAAAACCGAAACAGTCGGCGAGTTGGTGAAAATGACAGAAGCTGATTTGTTGAAGATTCGAAGCTTTGGCAAGACTTCTCTGCGGGAAATCAGAAGGAAACTTGCCGACATAGGTTTGTCTCTGGGGATGACCGATATTGACAATTAATTTTGATGATTAACTTTGATAATGTTCGAAGGCAGCAATGCCGGATTAAGAGGGATTTGAATATATGCGTCATAGAGTAGCAGGACGTCGGTTAGGTCGAACAAAAGAGCATCGTTTGGCTATGCGGCGAAATTTAGTCGCTTCACTCATCCAGCACGAGACGATTTCGACAACGATAGAAAAGGCTAAAGAGGTAAAGCCCTTTGCCGAGAAGTTAATTACGTTGGCCAAGAAAGGTACGTTAGCGGCCAGACGCCGGGCTATTTCTCTGCTTGGAAATCGCGATATGGTAGCTGATGAGGATGGCCAGGCTGTCAAAACCGGCACGATAGTTGGTAAATTATTCAGCGAACTTGGCCCAAGATATCTTGACAGAGCCGGCGGCTATACGAGAATTATTCGGTTGTCTATGAGAAGACTGGGTGATAACGGCCAGCTTGTATTACTGCAACTTGTAGGTGCTGATGAGGGCTCAACAAAACATAGCAAGCCCAAAAAACGCTCTCGTAAAAAGCCGGAACATACCGCCGAAGTCACGGAAACTACCGAGATCCGGGAGACTACAGAAACCAGCGAGATGCCGGGCCAGACCGACCAGTCTTAGCAGGCGGCAGTTGGCAGAAAGAAAATAGCGGCAAGTTTAAAATCAATAAACTCCGCACGTAACGCAGTACTATATACAAAATACGAGATATGATAGAATGGGCGCCGATGATTGCCTTTTTTGTAAAATGGTAGCCGAGCAAATTCCGGTTACGAAGATTTACGAAGATGAGGATGTCCTTGCTTTTTTGGACATTGAGCCCATAAGTGACGGTCATACTTTGGTAATACCTAAGCAGCACTTTGAAAAGTTACACGATTGTCCATCGGAGCTTTTAGGCCGGGTTGGTTCACGGCTGGGCAAGATCGCCGGGGCTGTAACTGCCGCGATGAATTCCGACGGCTATAATGTATTGTGCAATAATGGCAGAGCGGCGGGCCAGCTTGTCGAGCATTTACACTTTCATATAATTGTTCGCAAGACCGGCGATGGCCTTTTTAACCGGTGGCCTGCTTACAGGTATGGGCAGGGAAAAATCGAAGTAATTGCCGAGAAAATACGAAAAAAACTATAATTTTATTTTGTTCTTCTTGAATAATATTTTTTTTCTGTATATATATTTTAACGATCGCGGGGTAGAGCAGTCTGGTAGCTCGTCGGGCCCATAACCCGGAGGTCGCAGGTTCGAATCCTGCCCCCGCTATGAAGACCTAGAGGTAACTTCTTTAATAACAAGGAATTATCTCTTTTTTGTATGGGCATATCAACCCGTTATGAACCTGCGACCATTGAGCCGAATAGATTTTACGAGGCGCATACTAATCGGGTCGTAGGTATGAAACGCTCCCCCGCTATTAAGACCTGGAGATAAATCCAGGTCTTTTTTATTTGCGGTTGGCGATGCCATCTTATGACTGTTTCTGGTTTCACAATGATCAGATTTGATTTCCAGTCAGGCCATATCTGAGAGAGCCAAGACCAAAATATCCTGTCCTTGCTCTTGAGTTTCGGACGTTTGATTGTTCGTTGCTGGACAGTCAGTTGTTGGCGAAGAGCCAGATTCTCCAAGATTAAATCGCTTCGGCTGACAAACAAGCCACGAAATAGAAGAAATAGCACTTTGTAGATGCTCATCTTGGCCAACTCTTCCTGATTATGGTATCATTTCTGGTAGTTTTCCGAGAGTCGGCGATTGTACGTAAATCCTTGTTAATAAACAAGTACGGAATTTTCGGTAGGGACAGCCTATGCTTGCCTGATCCACGTAGGGATTAAAACCTATCGTGCACAAGGCCAAAACAAATCCAAGAAAGTGCTGCGACTTGAACCGGTTAACAAACTCAAGGACAGAATGCGTCGGATGGTCTGGCAGGAGAATGTTCAAGATGTTATTAAATATAGTCATGAAAAACCAGTTATTCGCCGCCTGGAAAAGCTCCTCGCGGCATAAAATCGGTCAGTTTGAGTTATTTATCAAAAATATCGAGACTGTAGTAACTTTACAGAGTAAATAGCACTTAATGTCTTTGATTATAATGACTTACGCAAGTGTCAAGTTAACTAATCGCAACTTCCGACCTATGGTTGTAGCATATTCAAATGTCAAATTTGGGTTTTGCCACGATTTCGCTGCAAACGACAATTGGCCAACAAGCAGAATACTCTGTATTGTTGCTACAGTCTCAAAATATCTATTATTTGTTGTCCACGCAAGGGGTATTTTTCGTCTAAAATTGTAGCTGGATCAAATAAGGTAGGTAAAATTTTGTGAAAATAAATTTCATTATTAATTCATAGGAGCTTACTATGTCAATGCGAAGATTAATTTGGGGATTTCTCGTATGTTTCTCGATGGCAGTGTTTGTGGGACAAACGCTATCCCAAACACGAGGATACGGTGGAATGGGAGGAAGGTCCGAGAGGGGCCGTTTGAGGAATATGGATCGACAACAAAGGCAACAGGAGCTTGAGCAACGCAGGCTGAAACAACAAATAGAGAGGCAATTAAAAAAACAAATAGGCCCTGCTAAGAGCGAAAAAGAATTAATGAAACAGGTACTCAGAGCAACTGAAAAGCAATGGAAGGCTATCGAGGCAAAAGTTAATAAAGTGCGTGAGCTTAGGAGCCTGGTGAATGTTTCTATAAAACTAATGTGCGTTGGCGGTGGCAGTATGAGTGGCATTTCAGTTGTTGTTAATAAAGGATCTGGCCGCGGGTTCATGTCCGGATTCAGTGATAGTGGGGGGGGCGGTAGAGGAGGAACCGTCCAGAAGCGGGACAGCGCAGGTGTTAGTAGCAGCCCTATTCCCATTAGTTGTGTATGGTTAAGACCTTCGCAGAACAAAGGTTTTGAGAATCTTAACGAAGGCGAAAAAATCTGTGAGGAGCTTTTTAGGCTTTTGGAAGGTAAGAACTCCGAATTAGAGCAAATAAGACAAAAAATGGAGGCTTTACGAAAGTTCAGACAAGAAGCCAAAAAAGAGCTGGCAATAGTACAGCAGGAATTGCGCCAGTTAGTGACACCCCACCAGGAAGCAGCTTTAGTAATGATGCAATTACTTGACTAATCCTGTAAAAATAAATTGTAATATTTATTTATGAGAGCACCTTTGGACAATCAAATAAAAATAAAGAGTCTGTGCAGGCGCGTTAAAAAGGCAGATAAAGATGCCGCCTGCGAACTGTTGAAGATTTACTACCGAGACATCTTTGCATATTTAAGACGTCTTTGTGGCAACAGACACGATGCCGAAGATTTGATCCAGCAAACGTTTCTTAAAGTCTGGTCGTCACTTGACGGTTTCGCAGGCCGCAGCAAGTTTTCGACCTGGCTCTACAGGATCGCCCACAATACTTTCTTAGATTGGCTGCGCAAAAATGCTATCAGCTCTCAATCCCGCCCCGACCAATGGTGGCAGGAGTGTATAGACAAAAATCATGGCCCATTTGTAAATGCCGCTGAGCACCAATTAGCCCAGCGCATATATGAGATGGTCGACCAGCTCGATGAGGACAAAAAACACGTTGTGCATCTGCACTATTACCAGGGACTGTCTATCAGAGAAACGGCAAAAGTTCTGAACATTGCAACAAGTACCGTAAAGTACAGACTTCGCGAAGTCTTCAAGGCCCTTAGGGCAAAATTAGGTGTCCGAGAAACCGGATTTGAACAAAAACAAACAATTCCCATCGCAAAAGGAGAATCATTATGAATACGGAAGATAAAATCAAGAAATGTCTCAAAGCCGCCCCAAAGCTGCCGATACCAGATGGTTTACTGGACAAGTTGCAGGCAGACGTATCCGCCCAGGATATTAAAACACACCGATCGTCTCTACGCCGATGGTTTGCTTCTGCCAACGGTTCAATCTTACCTTGGCGAGTAGCCGCTGCAGCGGTAATTGCAATAGCTGTTCTGCTACCCTTGAGTTTTGGCGCTACCAAAGTAGTTAAAAAATATTTCACAACATTTGAGGCCAAGTTTGAGTATCCTCACGACGGTGGAGGAGTGCATGCATATGGAGTGGGATCAGGTATTGGTTCTTCTGACCCCAACTTTACTGAAGAAGATGCACACAAAGCTGAACGGGAGGTCTATGAGCTTTATAAACAAGGAAAAGCCAAGGAAGTTGAGCCAGGCATCTGGGAAGCTACTCTTTCAGATGGTTCAAGAATTGGGGGTAATATCGATCCTGAGCTCTTTGGCCGCTCTGAGGCTGAGCAAAAAGAGTTGTTGAAGAAACAGTTCGATGAGATTCATGAATTAAGAAAGGCCGGTAAGTTCGAGAGAAAATTCTTAAGAGTTATCGAAATTGATGGTGCTAAGCACAAACTTTACCAGGATAGCTTCACCCTGTCCGATGGCAAGGTCATAAAAATGGGGGGCGGCGAACCCGTAAAAAATGACAATAAGGATTAGTTCGGTAAAAGCAGCAAGTGGGGTGGTGCGAAGGGCCCCACTTGCTGTTTAATTCTAAATCCCCATCTTTATCGACGGGCTATATCTCTTTGAAGTCCGAGCCGAATACATCGGCGGTGAATAACTAAACTTCCGTTTCCGGGTCACGCCAGGCATCAGAAGAAAGACCGGCTTTGTGTGCACAACAGTACGAGAGAAATTCCTCTTTGCTCCAGTTGATCTCGGTGGCTACCTGCGGCAAAAAACAGTCGGAAAGACGTCTTTTTTTACATAGATGCCGTCAACTCCAAGCTGAAGACTCTAGCAGCAAAACGGAGACTAAAAGCCGCTTAGTGATGGCACGATCTACCCGGTCCATTTGCGTTTGCCCTCCATTGTACCCATCCTGCCGTCTGTTTTATATATGGTGCCCATTTCGTCGCCGACTTTTCCCATGGTATGGTATAGTCTGCTTAGTCGCGCAAACTGGCCGTTCATGGCTACGAGCTCATCATAGGTCCCCTCCTCTGCAACACATCCATTATGCAGGAGTACGATCCGATCTGCTACCCCCCTTCGTAGGCTTCTATGTGAAATAAGGATACACAACCTATCCTGAGCCAGTTGGGTAATCTCCCTTAGCAGATGGACCTCTGTTTCCACATCCAGGCTCGCGGTGGGTTCGTCGAACACGAAGACTCTGGAGTCTTTCATAAATAGCCTCGCAAGGCATATTCTTTGCCACTGCCCACCTGAGAGTTGGGTACCTCCTGTGAATACCCTGCTCAAACACGTATCGTATTGATCTGGAAGCTTCTCAATGAAGCTATCTGCCTTCGCCCGCCGCGCTGCACTCTTAATACGCTCCATATCCTCAATAGCATCTATGCATCCAACACCGATGTTCTCCCTCGCTGGAAACGCAAAAGACAGATACTGCTGAAAAATAACGCCTATAGCCTTGCGCAGAGAGGCAAGGTTATATTCACGAGCATCCACTCCATTAATGAGAATCCGACCTTTGGTTGGCTCATACAGCCTAATTAGAAGCTTGATAAGCGTCGTTTTACCAGCACCGTTGGACCCAGCCAGTAAACAACTCTCACCGCATGAGAAGGTCAGATTCACATTCCTCAGTACAGGCTGATTGCATCCAGGGTATGCGAAGGTCACGTTCTGGAATTCGATGCGATCTACGACCGCAGGCACTTGGCGCTCCTCACAAGGCTTCAGTTTTAGGCGTCTGGCATTGTTTTCCTGCACCAGTTGGTTGAATGTCGCCAGATCGTTCAGAAACAGCGCATCCTCGTAAAAGGCAGCTAAATCTGTCAAAATCATGCGGAAGACACCCATGCCGGAAGTAAAAGCCCTGGAATACATCATCACACTACCCACCGACAGCGCTGCAGATTTCATTATAGCCAGGAAGACAATGTATGCAGTAGCCCCCACCTGGCTTATAAACATTACTGTCTCTAAAAGAGATTGCAGCAAGGTATACTTGCTTCTGAGTCGGACATTCTGAGTCCGAAAGCGCTTTGAGGTCTCATACCACCTGTTATACAGATAGTCTATAATACCAAGACTCAATATCTCGGGACGTGTGGTCCTGTTGGCGATCTGGCCGGACAAGTAGGATGCCATACGGGTGGCTTCTGTACGACTGTATTCCAATTCGTACGTACGCCTGCCAAACTTCATCTGGGCGCAAAGTACAGGCAACACCACTATGATCATCACTGCGAAAAGGGACCAACTCAGGCTGCACACCAGAGCAGCCATTGACACAAAAGTCACAACACCACGCAGGATGCTGGTGATTCGATTCATCAGAGTTAGTGGTTTGATGCTGGCCTGACGCTGAGCCCTTGTCATCACATCGTGAAACTCGGCATTGTCGAAGTAGCTATAGTCGAGGTCAGATGACTTTTGCAAAATCTCGCAGTTCATTTGCAGAGCCAACCATGAGCTTGACAGATACGACACATACATGTTGCATTGCGATATCCCAAACCCGACCACCATGATGGATAGCTGCGCTCCCAGCGCAATAAGCAGTGGTGAGAAGTCTGCTCCAGCCGCACCCGACTGCACGAGCTCAGCAATTGCATCGAGAACAAGCTTGCCCACATACACATTGCAGGCTGGGACCAGTCCCGCGAGTATCGTGGTTATGCCCAGCACAGTCATTCGCAAAGGCCCTACATACTTCCATACGACCACAACTGATGTAACAAAGGCCCGAATAATAACTCTGTGTCGTTTCTGCTTAGAAATATCATTATACATTGGTATCATCCTTTACTCTTGCCTTATGCTTCTGCTATGTTTGCCCGCATGTCTGATATGCTGTCTTTCGCGGTCGGGCTACTGTTACCGACCGATGTAACATAACATATTTTGTTGCGGCCAGCTGCTATTTTATGGTTATGTCATTCATATAGTCTAGATTTGTCCTGTTGCTCTCCAGTATCTTGCAGTAGTCAGTCATTAGCTTCTGCTTTTTCCGCCTGAACTTTTGACATTCAGCGCGTCTCTGTTCTCGAGTGGGCCTTTCACCGTTGTTAATTACCGAGATGCATCCCGTCATACACCCCCTTATGCACCAACAATCAGCACATTGGTCTTTGACCATGTCAATCCACTCTTTAAGCATACGATGAATTTTAGGTATATCAAACCCATTTACCACATCCCCAATCCTGAAGTAATCACTCTGTGGCAACCGCTCACAAGGCCAGTATCCCCCATCGGTTCCCACAAAGGTTCTCCTGGTACCTGGTATGCAGGTACCCAATGAGCAATATATATCAGGTAGGGGCTCCAGTCGGGAGTCCATCTCAAAACGCTTGTGGAAATGAAGAAGATCCTGTTCGAATAACTGTCTTTGCACCAGATACTGCGTGGACCTACCATCTTTGTTAATAGCCCCACTACACATATTTTCCATAAATTTCCCATACAGTGTTTTGAGACCCTCTATCCTACGTGGATCGAACGTGTCTTCTGAAAGCCCCTTGGTATCAACGAACGTGACCTGCATCAACGTTCCCTCCTGTATTAAGTCACTCGTCCTGCAAAAATCGTCAAAATCTTCTACATTCAAAGGCGGGACCAGTACAGCAGTGAAGTTGAGCATTAATTTGCGCTCGGGATAGCGCCGCACAAACTCACGAGCATTCTGAGCCACAAGATCCCAAGTGGGTTGGTCATCGGCCGTTCTGCGGTACCTGTCATGTATCTCACGTGGACCGTCCAGGCTAATCCTCACACTGAACTCTTCCGCAGCAAGAAACTCAGCGACTTCTCCCTTGAGTAGTGAACCATTTGTACTCAAACTGAAACGCAGCTTACGATCACCTGCAGCCTTACGAGCATACTGGACACACTCCTTGATAAGGTCAATATTCAATAAAGGCTCACCGCCATAGAAGGTGATGGAAGCGCTGTCCGCCGGGTCACTATGCGGCAGGAAGTCATCAATGGCCTGCTTTGCCACCGACCAGTCCATCTGCTTCATGGAATGACTTGGCCGATTTGAATGACAACCATCATATACACAGTACCGGCAGCGAAAATTGCATAGCTCGGTCACATACAGTGTCAGGATTTTACGTTCCGTAAGAAGCTTCTGCCGAATCTGCTCCTCTGACATGTGAAACTCAACCTTCTTGGGGCGCTTGGACAGAAAGTATCCTGCCTGCTGCTGCTCAATGATGCGGTTATAGGCTTCGGCAATGCTATCGGTCTCAAACCTATCGCCATATTTCACCACAATCTCTTCCTGGCCCAACACTCTCACGTCAGAGATGATCTCCCAAGTTACCTCATCCACATTAGCAATACACATCGTGTTTGCGTCATAGACATATTTACTCTTATCGGTCTCAAAGCAATGCACAAAGGGTGCCATATGATTATACGAATCGCCGTCAGCCTTGTCAATTGCTTCGCTTCTGGTTTTCTTCGTCTCGTGTGTCAACACGTTATTATCCTTTAATTTTTCCATAGTTATTTTCTCCATAATATCTGCTCACGGGGTTTGCAACCTTCGTCTCTTCGAGTACCGTTCGCTGAGGGACGGTTCATCCCATACCCGAGCACATTAACCAAGCGTCAGTGTCGATTGCCATGTCAACGACTATGTCATGAGCTTTGC
>Ga0114922_10000604_pt1 | contig 34450 bp, 16 predicted proteins | sample AartaG_FD_100975 | JGI IMG/M metagenome (GOLD analysis project Ga0114922, IMG submission 100975) | Deep subsurface microbial communities from Aarhus Bay to uncover new lineages of life (NeLLi) - Aarhus_00045 metaG | ecosystem: Environmental > Aquatic > Marine > Oceanic > Sediment | place... | reverse complement strand
CGGATTCGAAGGCGCCTGGCTATTCAAGGCCAATGGGCGCTATTACCTTTCGTGCGCAGAATTTAACAAGCGAGACGGGACCAGAACGTATGATTGCATGATCGCCAGCGCCGACAGTCTGGATGGTCCCTGGAGCAATGCTTACTTAGCGATCCCGCACGCGGGCCATAACATGTTTTTCAAGGACCAACAGGGCAAGTGGTGGGCGACATATTTCGGCAACGATCCTCTCGCTGCGTTCCGTGAACGCCCGGCCATTCTGCCGGTTGAGTTCGACGCCACGGGGAAAATCAAGCCTCTGCTGCAGACCCGGAAATGACGAGAGAAATGAAGACGCTAAAAGCCGAGTTGGATGATTGGATGAAGCAACAGGGCGACCTGGGTATATGAATGTTGCAGGCACCTGAATGGTACTGGCTGTGCTTGCGAGCGATGTCGGAAAAACAAAAAGTATATTGTCTATCAGTTACAAGAAAGGAATTATTATCATGAGAAAGTATCTTGCAACAACAATTATTATCGCAGTTGTTATCCTGAGCTTTATGAGCATTGCTGCAGGAGTTGATGTATTGCCGAATCGCGGACTGTATGAAGTAAGTCACGAGCGGGTGGAATTGCGAGGCGGATTCTGGGGCCCGCGGCTGAAAACCCACCACGAGGTTACCATCCCCCACGCGCTGGACTGTTTGGAGCGCAATGGGCACGTCACCAACTTCGACAAGGCGGCTGGAGTATTCGACGGCCCGCTCCGCGGCCACCATGCCTTCGATTCGGATATCCACAAGGCTATGGAAGGCGCAATGTATTCTTTGCAGCATCACGACGATCCCAAGCTGCGACAGCGTGTCGAAGGCATTATAGATCGCATCGTGGCCGCTCAACAGAAGGACGGTTACCTGATCTCTTATTATATCGTCAATGGTCTCGATAAGAAATGGGAAGACCTGCGTTTGGAGCACCAGATGTACAACGCGGGGCACTTTTTCGAAATGGCTGTCGAGCATTACCGGCTCAGCGGGGATCCCAAGGCGCTCGATGCAGCGAAGCGGTTCGCCGACCATATTGACAGCGTTTTCGGACCTGGAAAACGTTATGATGTCGGTGGGCACGAGGAAATCGAGCTGGCCCTGGTCAAACTGTATCGCGCCACCGGCGAGCGACGATATCTGGAATTGTCTCGGTTTTTGCTCGACGAACGCGGCCATCTCCACGGCACCGAGCGAAGGCCCTTCAAGTCCGGTCCGCTGGTCGCACCGGAGCGGGTCGAAGGCCAAACCGATGCTGAATATCGCCGTGCAAAGTGGCATGCCAGTTTGCGGTGGCGCAATGGCCGGATGCAGGATCACAAGCCGCTGGTCGAGCAGACCGAGTCAACCGGCCATGCTGTGCGGGCCGGATACATTTATTCGGCAATGGCCGATATCGCCCGTTTCATGGACGCCCCCGAATATGAGCGGGCCGTTGACAGCCTATGGCAAGATGTGGTCAGTCGCAAGATGTACGTCAACGGCGCCGTCGGTACGGCCCAGTATGGCGACGAGGGATTCGGCGACCCGTACCTGCTGCCCAACCGGACTTATTGCGAATCCTGTGCAGGCATCGCCCACGTCCTCTGGCAGCACCGGATGAACTTGCTCAAAGCTCAGGCCAAATACGCCGACGTGATGGAACTGGTGCTATACAACGGCGCGATCTCGGGAATATCAATCTCAGGGGACGGGTTCTTCTACCAGAACCCGCTGGAAAGCAGGGGCGCGCGCCGGTCGTCGTGGATAGGTCTGGCCTGCTGCCCGACGAACCTGACACGGATTATCCCGCAGGTCGGCGGACTGGTTTATGCCCAGGGCAAAAACAAGTTGTATGTCAACCTCTTCGCCTCAGGAGATGCCTCGCTCAAGATGGATGACGGCATGAAGGTGAAACTGGCCCAAAAGACCAACTACCCGTGGGATGGTCACGTGCAGTTGACGGTCACACCGGAGCAGGCATCCGATTTCGCCCTGTGCGTGCGTATACCAGGCTGGGCGCTTGGCCGACCTGTTCCCAGCGATTTGTACCGCTTCGCCGATTCAAAGGTCGCTCCCATTGAACTGAAGGTAAATGGAAAAACGATCGATGCCACACCAGAAAAAGACGGTTACGTCCACCTGAAACGTTCATGGAAGGCCGCCGATATCGTGGAATTGGACATGCCGATGCCGATCCGCCGGGTTTATGCTCACAAGAAAGTCAAGGCCGACCAGGGCAAGGTGTCGCTGATGCGTGGCCCGATCGTTTACTGCTTCGAAGCAGCGGATAATCCCGAGGTCGACTTCAGCAAAACGATACTCCCCCAAAAGGCTGACATCAAGACCGAGCATCGCGCTGGACTCCTCGGTGGAGTTACGGTCCTTCAAACCAAGGGACTGGATGAGCAGAACAACCCGATTACATTAACGGCAATTCCCTATTATGCCTGGACAAACAGGGAAAAAGGTCCCATGACAGTCTGGATCAACGAGTCTCCAGCGAGCAAGTCAAAATAGACAAGGAATCGATTTCATGACACCAATTATCCGGATGGCCACAGAGCTGCGTAATTCTCTCTGCGGTGTATCCCCTTCGGGCTTCATAATTGAATCCACCTAACAAAGGAGAAAGCATGCGTAAGATACTTCTAAGTACACTGTTGACGACACTTCTTTCTACAGTTCTTGTCGGTGCCGAGAAGAAGGCCGAGCAACAGGCATTGCTCCAACCGATCTTGATCGCCGACTTCGAGGGGCACGATTACGGCCAATGGAAGACAACGGGCAGCGCCTTCGGCGACGGGCCCACGGACGGAACTGCCAGTTCAACTCGTGGGGGAGATAACACCACCGGAAGCTTGACATCCCCTGAATTCACCATCCAATGCGGATACATCAACTTCCGGATACGAGGCGGTAACTTTCCCGACGATATTCGTGTCCAACTGATCGTCAACGGCAAGGCCGCTCGTAGCACGTCCGGGAATCACCATGAGAAGTTGTTCTGGTTCTCGTGGGATGTGCTTGATCTGAAAGGCAGATCTGCGAGGATCGTCATAACCGACAACCATGAATCGAGCGATTGGGGGCATATCACGATTGATGACGTCGAACAGAGCGATGCACGCCGCGGCATGAACGAGTTGTACCGCCCCCAGTTCCATATCACAGCCCAGTGGAAGCACCTTAACGATGTGAATGGACTCGTCTACTATGACGGCGAGTACCATGTTTTTCATCAAGCGAGTCCTTGGTATCCACTTCGAAACAAATGCTGGGGGCATCTCGTCAGCAAGGATCTTATCCACTGGAAACGTTTGCCCCACGCTCTGACGCCGATTGGTGGGTGGGGTGCGAAAGGCAGCCCCGCTTATTCCGGCAGCGCAGTGGTCGATCATAACAACACATCTGGTTTCCAGACGGGCAAAGAGAAACCGATCGTACTGATTTGGACCGCTATCGGCACCGGACAGTTTATCGCCTACAGCAACGATCGCGGGCGGACCTTCACCTGGTACGACAAGAACCCGATCATTCCTCAGGAAAGGGACGATCGCGACCCGATGGTTCGCTGGCATGAGCCGACTAAGCGGTGGGTGATGGCCTTGCCGGAACAGAAGCTTGGCAAGATGGGATTTCATGTTTCGGACGACCTGAAAAAATGGACTCGCGTGAGCACGATGCAAGGTTTTGGCGACTGCCCGGACTATTACAAACTGCCGGTAGATGGTGATACCACCAACGAGAAATGGATCGTTTACGGCGGTCACGGAGTATATCGGTTCGGTGATTTCGACGGCACGACATTCCATCTCGACGAGAAAGGGGAATCACACCGGCTTTGGCTGGGACATCAATACGCGACACAGACTTTTAACAACACGCCGGACGGTCGCAAGATCATGATGGTCTGGGTCGTCAGCAATCGTGGTGAGGAACCTGCCGGAATGCCTTATACTCAGATGCTCAGTTTCCCGACCGAGATGAAGATAAAGACTCTCCCGGAAGGTGTCCGAGTTGTCGCAACACCGATCAAGGAAATCGAGCTTCTCCATAAAACCAAGCACAGTTGGAGCAATGAAACGATTGAGCCGGGCGAGAACCTGCTCAATGGATTGAGCGGTATGCTGTTCGATATCCGAGCCGAATTCGAGATCGATACCGCTTCCGAATTCGGGTTCCGGATCCGGGGCGATCATACGGTCTCCTATGATGTGGAGAAAAACACGGCACAACTCAGCGGAGATATCACGAAGAGCAATGCGTGGAAAATCCCCCCGATGAAGAAACGCGTTAAGATGCAGATACTGGTTGATCGATCCCTTATCGAGGCGTTCTATGACGAAGGCCGTGCTTATCTCTCCACAAGCTTTTTTCCAGATGAAGCGAATCAGTCACTGGAACTTTTCAGCTCTGGAGGAAAGACCCGGCTGGTTTCAATGGATGTCTATGAGCTTAAAAGTGCCTGGGACCGGGCCGAACCTACAGCGGACCTGAAGGTAATTCAGGGAAAATCGCCTATCGACCAACCTTATCCCTATGTCAGTACCGGTAGATTTTGCGGACCTGAGGTACCTGAGTCACCCGACCCGCTCATCTCCTATCGATGGCCAAATCCCAAAGCGACCGATGGGCTGGAGATTTACCTGCTTAAAGCAAAATCTGTTTCAGCCGACAGAACAGGATCGTTCGACAATCTGCAATCCCTGACCGGCAATAACCCTAATGTAACCGTAACGGGCACCGGTTCGATTAGACTTGATTTTGGTCTTGAAAATGCTGCCTGGGTCGAATTTGATAGCCCCGACTGCCCTGGTGGTGTCGAGATGAGCATTAGTGAATACAACGAGCCAGGACATAATAAAACCAGAAAACCCGTTAAACATGGCAATACCTACCGCCTTGAACTGAATGACGAGCTTTACGAAGGGGTACGTTTCGCCTGGATCAACGTAAAATCGCTAAGCAGTCAATGGCATATTACAGGTATCCGGGCCGTGTGCCAAGTCAAGCCGACCAATTATAACGGCAGTTTTTCATGCAGCGACCCCATGCTGACAAAAATATGGTATATGTCCGCCTATGGTGTCAAAGCATCCTTATGTAAGGATTACTTCGGCGCTATACTCATGAACCGCGGTGATAGAATGTCATGGACCGGCGATGCGCATCCGACACAGGCCGCTGCGCTGGTTGCATTCGGTAATTATGATTTCATAAAACAAAACATCGACAACACCTCGGAACAAAGCAACGGCATCAGGAGCTATTCCTTGTATTGGGTATTGAGTTTGCTTGACTATTACAATTATACCGGCGATACGGAGACACTGGACAGATATATCAGCAATGCATGCTCGAAACTCGATGAGGCATATAAGGTTTTTAGAACGAATCCCAATCTGCGATATTACGGCTGGGATGAGCGACTTTGCGCCGGATTTGAATTATGGTTCAAACCCTGCCCGGAAGCGCAGAATGCATACAAAATGCTATCAATACGGACATGGAAAGATTTTGCAGCCGCCATGGGCAAGTATGGTCGCACCGACTTAAGGGACAAATACAACGGCTATGCCAGCGCGAAAATGGCCGACTTGAGGAAGAACAGTGCTTGGTTTTCCAATTTCGGGCTTCATGCAGCTGCTGATGCAGTGACTACAGGACTCTTAAAAAGTACTGAACAAAACGCGTTATTTGAAAAGCATTTCATCGATAGGGTAAACCGCATTTCATTCTCTCCTTTCAACCAATACTTCATCATCCAGGCAATGGCTCGTATGAAAAAGTACGATGATGCATTAAGCTCCATCAGAGACCTGTGGGGAGGCATGATAAAGTACGGTGGAACGACTACCTTTGAGGTTTTCCGGCCGTCATGGAACTATGTTATAGGTCCGAATGATGCTCTTCCAAACAACCAGTGCGGTCTCATTAGCCTTTGTCATCCCTGGGGCGCAGGACCGGTTAAATGGCTCAATGAAGAGGTGCTCGGTATAGTATCAACATCACCCGGCTTCACAACCTACGACGTCCTGCCCCACCTTGGTAGAACTCTGACCAGAGTATCGGGCAAAACACCTACGCCTTTGGGCGATATTCGCGCGAGCTTCGATGTCTCCTCGGGAATCTGCAAGGTATCGGCACCGGCAGGTACCATCGGTAGAATTGGCATACCCAAGGTCGAAAAAACAATTACGAGCATATCAATCAACGGAAACCTTGCATGGGACGGAACCTATCATTCCGTATCCGGCGTTGGAGCAGCGAACCAGGACTCGGATTTTATTTACTTTACTTCTGTGCGGCCTGGCGATTATACCATGTCCGTTTCGTACAGTGGGACGACACCAGCCTATAACGAATCACAAGAGCAATATGCCGCAAGATTTGTAAAGCAAGATACTACTACCAGCGGGAACTGGGGTGGCGTTTACGGAAAAGAGGGGTATGTGCTGTGTAACTTCAACGGAGAAGGCCGTGATAAGAAGTCCTTGCCTTCGTATGTTACCTCTCTTGAGTATTTCAGAGCATTTCCAAGAACAAAAAACTGTTTGCCTGATAACACCGTGTGGGTAACGGGGACTTCTGATAAAAGGGCACTTTCGCCTGATTCAAAAAATAGTACTCCGCGAAACGCCACATGTTATTCCAACAATGACAATACCCTGACCGTCACTATTGGAATTGATGGTACAAGGGATTATCAGGTTGCACTGTACTTTGTTGATTGGGATAAAAAAAGCATGAGACAGGTAGTTGAGATGTTTGACGCAAATACTTTAAATATGATTGCTCCTGTTAAGATGGTGAACGGCTATTCCGACGGAAAGTACTTAGTGTATTCGTATAATAAATCGGTGAAATTCAGGATTGACAAAATACGAGGTAATATCGCAACGCTGAGCGGGATCTTTTTTGACCCTAAAGAATCTCCCGCCGATGCGGGACACCACTGAAACGGCAACGCCGAAAGCTATTATCAATTGGGAGCCGCAATGGGCAGCAGCATGATGAAACTGCTCAGTGGCCTATCGAGTAAAGCTCCGGCACAGGACAGACGGCTTAACCTGCTGTTCATCATGTCTGACGACCACACCGCTTAGGCTATCAGTGCTTACGGTGCGTTCCTGGCGAAGGCCGCGACTACATCAAACACAGACTGTAAAAATTTCAGAAATTTTTCACAATTTTCGGATTAAGCGTCCGGAGCTCCTTATTAAGATTTCCATTCTTATTTAATCTAAAATGACTAAGGGATCAAATGTTCGTTGCAGGGTGTGATTCATCGCACCCTATTCATATCAGAGCAAACGATTGGAGACAGCCTTTCATGAGATTACCCTACTTTATGCCTTTAATCCAATTCCCAGTGCATCTCGCTTTCTGATGCCCCTCCGATATAATTCTCTACCAATAGTTCTTTTTCGCCCAATAATGTTTCGCCGGAAATCATTTTGATTCTATATGATCCGGGAGATAAGTATCTTCCCAAAACTCTATAATACCGGCTATCAACTACCGGCTTCTCAATTCTCATATCCCATACAAACTGATTGAAACCTTTCCTGGTATCATGCTTTAAGGTATATACCAAAGAATCATCATCATGCACCTCGAATCGTATTTCGTCCTTTGGATTCTTAATGAAATATGAGATGGTTGCTTTCTTGATCCTGTCAGGTTTATTAAATGGCAGGCTCGCTGTTTTCATATCAAATAAGTACGCTTCTTTCTGAGCGACTTTTTCTTGCAGATACTCGCGGGTGCTTTTCGTATCGGTGGTAAATATTCCCCTGCCGTATGTGGCAATTATCAACATTTCGGCTTTAGCATGGATCACCATATCCGTGACCGAACATACAGCCAGATTTTTCGACAGGGAATGCCAGTGTCCTCCTCTGTCCAGAGATACATATACTCCGCGCATAGTGCCGGCATAGAGTATGTTCTTGTCCTTTGTGTCTTCGATGATGATGTTAACTGACTCCTGGGGAAGGTTAGCCGAGATGTTCTTCCAGGTATTGCCATAGTCTTGCGACATATAAGCATAGGGTGTAAAATCTTTTGTAATCGCAGCAAAAACGACCGGAGCGTCAAACCTGGAGGCCTTAATCGAACGAACACGCCCGGTTGGCAATCCTTTCGATACGTCTTCCCACTCAATGCCCTCGTTCTTGGTGACTTTTATGGTTCCTCTGCCGGTGCCGACGTACAGCAGCCCCTCCTGTATTTCAGACGCATTCAGCTCGGAAACGGTGCCTCCCCGTTCCTTATTTTCATCAGGCTTTGACATGTCCGGGCTGATACAGGTCCATGAATTTCCCCGATTAACGGATTTCATTATGAAATTGCCGCCGAAATACAAAACGTAAGGATTGAAGCTGGAAATAACTACAGGCGTGTCCCAATCGCTTTGTACCTTTTCACCGTCTTTTTTGGGGAAGATCCCTTTTTGCTGGAGCGTCTCGATATTTTTTCGCACCAGGTGCCCGTTTTGAGATGAGTAGTAGAACACATCGGGATGGGTTGGATCGCGTTTGGTAAAAAATCCGTCTCCCCCTGACCACTGGTCCATTCTTACATAATCCCAATGATCGGGATAACCGTCTATCAAGTCGATACAACCGGGACCGTAAACCGATGAATTGTCCTGGTTTCCACCCGATATCTCAACAGGTTCCTCTGTATTGGTTACCAGGCAATAAAACTCACCAATCGGAAAGCTATTCATATGCAGCCAGTTCGTTCCCCTATCCTCAGAGCGGAATACTCCCCCATCGTTTCCCAGTAACATAAAGTCTGGGTCTTTGGGATCGATCCACAAATCCCATTGATCTAAGTGCAGAAAAGTTCCCGGGTTGGGATATATGTGAAATACGTTGTTCTTATCTCTTTTAAAAGTTTTGCCGCCGTTAGTGGAATGCCATATCTGAACAGCCAGAATATACACATCATTTTCATCTACCGGAGAAACGACAATATTCATAACGCCGCCCTCCAGAAAATCATGTGTATTGACCTTTTTCCAATGCCCACCATTATCATTCGTTCGGAACAAATCTAGTCTTGACCTTGAGCCTCTTCTTGATCTTCTTTGCCCTGTCGGCCTTTCTTCTGATGGTGGGGTATGACTAACGGCCGCGTATAAAACGCTTGGATTTGACTTTGAAATATCAATATCAAGTGACCTTACGTTGTTGACATCGGGAAGTCCGTTCATGCTTTTTTCCCAGCTCTGTCCTGCGTCGGTCGTTTTATAGATAACAGCCGGCGAGCTTCCCCCTCCTCTTTTAATCGTTGTATACAAAATATCCGGATTATTGTTATTCATCACAATTTCATTGAGCCCGGTACGGCCTTCCGGAGATAAAACTTGTTTCCATGTATCCCCACCATTTGTTGTTTTATAAACGCCTTTTTCCTTGCTTCGATTGGAATAGCCGATTGCCGCAGCATATACAATATCCGGATTGCCGGGATGAATCGCCAGGCCTTTGATGCTTCTTGTACTTTTGAGTCCTTTATGTTCCCAGGTTTTGCCGCCATTGGTCGATTTAAAAATGCCTACACCGGGTGAACCGGAGCCTTCGCCTGTTCCAAGCCACACGATATCAGGATTTGTAGGGTCTAACGCTACTTTGCCGATACTCGAAGTCGGCCCATCGTCAAAGATCGGTTTCCATGAAAAGCCCCCGTTGGTCGTTTTCCATAAACTGCCAGAACCTGCTCCTACATACATTATCTGGTGATTGCCGCCAATGGAGGTCAACGACTCAATTCTCCCCCCGATATTTTTCGGTCCTACACAATTCCATTGAAGATCGCTGAAAATCGAGTTCTCGCTCATCTGCTTGTGTTCCAGCCACGAATTATAGAAGCTGTAGTCTGTCTTGTCCTGTGCGTAAATGACTATAGGTGTTAATCCCACTAACAACATCTGTGCAATCTTTCTAATCATTTTCTTTCTTCTTCAAAAAAGTTAAAAAAACTATGCTTTGGCCACACACCAAAACATCCGTTGTTTTCGACAAACAACTAACAATCCTTGCGCCCACTATATTTTACTTATATCTGCCCAGGATATTTTTTTGCAGCTTGAGACTACCTCCTTCCTTCCAAAAACTCGATATTAGCTGTTAATTGAAATGTAAAAATATTTTCATTGCGAAGCACAAAGTTTTCACTACAACTCCTTACTTCACATACTAACTCCTCCTCTATCGAAAAATCACAAAAATCATGTCTGTCAGGAAGACCAAAAGCCACAGATGTCCGACTGTGGGACACAAGCTTCACTACTTTCATTTATATCAAATCAGCTACTTTCCCGTCAATAAAAATCTTCACGCGATTCACCATATTTTTTGGCAAGATTGTGTAAAAAGCGGAAAGGGCAAGACAATATCGCTCATTTTGGGGTGTCTTCTTCGACCTGTGACAGATGTGTTCAATAAAAAGACGTTTAAATATATCGAATGAAAATCCCGGTAACAAGTTAATATTGAAAATTTCGTCGGTGACGTTGCAGTAAACTTATGATTCGCTCATAAGCCCGGGACGGAATTTTCTGTAAGGACAGGGGGGAACACAATGAGTTCTGGTGGTTATAGTTGGCTGTATTGTGTTTGTCGTATGGTGTTTACCATTGCCCAGAAGTTTTCCATGGGCGTGTCTAACTGGACGTGATGCGTGGGGCCGATTATCAGTCCGCCTTGTTTGCCTATTGTTCGAAGCCGTTCCAGGACTTCGGTGGAGACATCCTGGGGCGTTCCGAAAGGCAGGGTGTGCTGCTCGTCTATTGTGCCCCAGAAGCACAGCTTGTCGGCGAATTGCTTTTTGAGGTGGGCAGGATCCATAGAGGCAGGCTGGACAGGGTTCAGGACATCAACTCCTATTTCGATCAGGTCGGCGATTATCGGATAGATGTTTCCGTCAGAATGATAGGCGATTTTAAGGTCGGGCTTGATTTGCTTAAGTGTGCTGACGAACACTGCCATTTTCGGCTTTATTAAGTTTCGCCACTGTTGGGGCGAGATGAGCATGGATTGCTGGCCGCCGAAGTCATCGCCGGTCCAGATCATGTCGACGCCCATCAGGACCAGCTTCTTTGCGGCAGCAAGGTGATACTGGTAAGGAATTTCGAGGATTCGCTCTGCCAAATCCTGGTTTGTTGCCAGATCCATCAACATCCGCTCATAGCCTCGCAGGGCCCAGGCTGTTTCCCATATTGTTGTCACCGTGACGCCGACGATCCAGTATTCGTCTTGATAGGTATCGATGAGGTGTTCGGCCTGTGTGTAGAGTTCCGGTTGATTCGGGTCGGGCGGCTCGTATGTGTCGATTGCGGAGTCATCGGCGAGCGGGTGTCCGACCATTTCAGTGTACATGCCTAGTCCAAATTTTGTCTGATACTCGACGGTCTTCCATTCAACGCCCCAGTGGTCGGTATAACCCTGACCTGGCTCGCAATCGACCATATAGTAGGAGTTGGCCCAGCCGACGGAAGTTAAGAGCATGTCCTCATCGAGGAATCGCTCCAACTCGTATGTGTTGCCCCCTCCGTGGGGATTGTGGAGGGCGACGTTTGCCTGGCCGATGTCTTTGCGTAATCTAAGCGCGAACTCCGGCGTGAAGCTTATTTGCATCGGACAGCGGTCGGGCTGTTCGTGGCTCAGGGCGGTTATGACTCTTTCTCTATGTTTCATCCAGTGCGCTCCTGGCGGCTTTTACGTGGTAATTGCCAAAAACATTATTATATAGTAGTTTGCTCGGCGCTGTAAAGTATTTTATAACATAAAACGGATTCAGCACTAAAGTCGTTCACAATTTTAAAACTTGACTCGCCGACAAAATTAAAGTACGTTTCATTTTCTTTTCCGTAACATAAAATAGCTAATGACAGCTTTTTTCAGAACATGCAAAAGAAATGAATAACCAGGTTTCAGAAAGGAACAAGAGTACCATGTTTTTATCATCAAAAAAAATCTGTTCGGCAATCTTCATTTTGATTGTCTCCATTGGCACGGTTCTTAACGCTGATGTAGTAATCTCCAAATCAAACAACACGTTAGTTATAGAAAATAATATAGTTAGATTTGAGTATGACTTGTCCGGAGGTCAATATAACGCAATCGACAGGCGGGACAATTCCGTTTGCATCAAAGATGCATACTTTCAAATTAATGATTACACAACCACGATGCCGGGGCTTGAGCATACCTGGAAAAGCAAAACGGTATCAGACAAGCTCGGCAAAGGAAAAGCGATCACAATTAAAAGCAGCAAGCCGGGGCAGCCGGAGCTTTTATTTGAGATAACTTTATACGAAGACAAAAGTATCATTGTTTTTGCCGGCGGAATTGAGAACACAACGAATAATCCTGTTCGACTCAAACAAATCAAACCTTTAGCAGAAGGCACGCTTTTTGCGGGATTTGACATGAGTAAGAACTTCCGGCTGATGGACGGCAACGGCGGAGGCGAACCGCTGGAATGGGGAGTTAAAAAATATACTGCCGTCCATAGCGGTAATCATATTCATTCACGTAACAATCTTCTTATGACTTTTGGCGAATACGAAACCCGCCGATCGCTCGTTATGGGCGGTTTGACGTACCATGATTATGAGAAGTTCGCCTCAGTCAGCCAACCGCGGAAACTGGAACTTATGTCAAGCACGGACGGCAAAAAGTCATTGGCATGTTATCTGAATTTGCCGGAAGATAAAGAAGATAAAAATGACAATGCTTCGAGCCGTGAGTCAATACGCTTATTGCAGGGTGAAGAAAAGCGGATTTTCAGCTCTTTCCACTCCTACAAGGCATTCTGGGGTGAGGAGATCGTCACAGCCGGAGCCGGCAAAGATGGTCTTATTCTGGAAGCTGCCGATCTGGATGGGAAGACCAGATATTACCTGGGGTTTTCCTGGTGGCATACAGATACTAAAGACCGAATTCAATCGGTAACGGTGGACGGCGGCAAAGGCACAAAAAAATTTGTCCTGCTGGACAAGAAAACGCTGCCCGTGTGGCACAATAAAAAGAAAATTGATCCGGAACAGGTTGAACTGCCTATCCCGGCCGAAGCATACGCTTCCGGTAAGATGAGGATTCTCTTTGAAAGCCAGACAGATGACCCTCTTGCCCTTGTTAGTGAGGTCTGGCTGCGTAAGGGAACAAGGACCCCCCTGCTGCCGCCCGAATTGACATCGGTCAACGAAACAGCAAGGCCCCGTCACAAGATAACCGGGCAACTGTACGCGGAAGATCCGGTGGGGAAACTGGTTGATCCGGGGGGACGTTATCTGCCGAAGGATCGTTTTTACGTGGATTTCGCTACCAGGAATCCGTTTGATAATCTTGAACAATACGGCTGGAGTATTCGATTAGCTCAAAAGATCGAATTGAATATGTACGATTTCCCCACCGTCTGTCTCTGGTATGCAAATCACGGCGGGTACGGCGGCGGCAAGGCCAAAAATGACACCGTTGGCGCGGTGGCGGAAATAGATGAAATCTCCAAAAGCGGTTTCTTGAAATACTCCAGAGCGGCAGTGCGACTGGTGCCCGATTGCTACACAAAAAACAATCAGCAGGGCTGGTGGGATGATGAGCATTTCCAGAAACACGGCAGCACGAATCTCGGGCAATTTCAAGGCGGTACATATAAGGCTCCCTACGAAACCTCAGAGAAATGGGGTAAGGCGATTACCGAACGCGGCGGTATTCCCCTGACATATTGCCAGACAGGTTTTCGCTCGGAAGATTATGCCCATACATTCCCACAGCACATGCTATTTAATAAAAGCGTCGCCTGGCGGAATGAATCTTATAAACGTCCGCTGGATGATGACGATTTCTGGGGAAATGCCTGGCGAAAGAACTTCCAGGTTTGGGGGTATGATTACACAGATCCCGAATTTATCAAACACATGCGGGAAGTGTACGCCGGTTATCGAGCCGGGGGAATTAAAGGATTGATGTTTGATTACCCGGCTACCGGATGGATATCGAGTGGAGGTATGGAAGACAAATATGCTACAACGGCTCAGGCATATCGGAATATCTACAAGCTGGCCTATCAAGGACTGGGGCCGGAATGTTATTTACATGAACGGAATATGGAGCGAGGCTCGGACATTACTCTGGGGTTGGTGGCTTCCCAGCGAACGGAAAATGACACAGACCGGATTACTCCGGGCGTGGTCACTCGCTGCGGGCTGCGCTGGTACAAAAACAGGGTTGTAGTGAATTACGACACGGATTCAAAAAATATTTACCGGCTTCGGAAAAATCGCGATGTGGTGCGAAATCTGCTAACTATGTCTTATGTCACCACCGGACGTCTTCTGCTGGCGAACACTTTCACACAATTCACACCGGAAATTATACATGACTTGACTCGAATTTACCCGTTCCACACGACACCGAAAACTGCCCGGCCGGTGGATGCATTTACTCAGAAATTCCCCAGAATATATGACTTTAAAGTCTGCCCATCCTGGCATCAGTTAACTTTATATAATACCGACAATAAAAGAAATTTGGACATTGGTGTGAAGCTTGCCGGCGATACGGCGGAAGGATCCCTGGGATTGAATCCCGATAAGAAATATTATGTCTATGATTTCTGGAACGATACCTTTGTTGGTAAAATCAGCGGTAAAAGCGAAATTTCACAGCTATTACGTCCTGGAGAGGCCAGGATGTTGTCCGTCCATGAAGTTACAGAACATCCCCAATTCATTTCCACAAATCGACATATTATGCAGGGATATATTGATCTGATACAAATTGAATGGCTGCCGGGGAGGAATCTTTTGAGAGGAATCAGTAAAATTGTTGGAGGCGACCCTTACATAATTACGATAGCTGCAAATGATTACATCCCACAAACCGCTAAAGTTAATGATTCGGGTACTCAAGTAACACTTGAAAATATCGATAACGGGCTGGTAAAATTAACCCTCACACGGTCTGAAAATTCTATTGTGGAATGGACTGTGAGATTTCAATAAACATATATTTCGTTGATTGGAAAAACAAACGCCATTTTTGCAAATTATTTACTAATATATGAGGCGATAACAGTTTTGAGCCGGAAATTTCTGCATTTTAAGCAGTAATAGCAGAAAGAACTGCACGGAAAGGTCAAAAACAGTTGCAATCTTACGATGGATTTAATAAATTATTTAGATTGGAAGGCTTAATGGTGTTAGTAAGTGGTGTATCTGGGATATCCCAGACCCAAATGGTTACCTTTGAAATCGAAAGACAAGGAATTAGATTGAATTTAAAGGAGAGATAAAGATGTGCCGAGTTCAAATCGCCATTTACCGAAATGTTCTTTACGTCTCACAGTGTGTTTTCCTGCTGGTGCTAATGACAACGGATTCGGGGCTTGCAGCCCGGGAAACGGATTTTGGCGCGTACTATACCAAGCTGGATTCCGGTCGGCCCTTTGAAGCACTGTCCAGAACGGGAGACTATGCCGATGTCGTGGTGCGCATCGATGCCAAGCGTGAGTTTATTTTCTGGAGGGCTTCCAGCTACTTGCCTCATTTGAAGACATCGAGCGGGATTGACTATGCCAAGCAGGTAGTGCCGAGGTCCGGTGATGGCTCCGGTATCATGCCGGACCGGGTCAATACCTTCTCCCGGGTCAATATCCTGGAAAACACCCCCGCTCGTGTAGTAGTACACTGGAGATATGAGCCCAGCTTTTCGATGTCTGCTTTTCCGGTACGTCCCGTGAATGCCACGCATGACGGCTTTGTTGATGAGTATTATACGATTACGCCGGACGGCCATGTAAAGCGCTCGATCCGCCAGGCCACGTCCTGTGTGGATGACTGGAACGATCCGCTGAAAGTCACCACCCAGGAGTTCGCCCTCACCAACAAGGGAATAGCCAACATAACGACCAAGGGCCCCGGGGACTCAGGGTCTGCCGGACCGATTAAAGGCAACCCGCTTCGGGGTCCTAATGTGGTCAAGCCGGTAGCATGGTGGAAGTTCGATGAGGCCCAGGGCACCACCACCGCTGAAAGCATCAGCGGGCTGGCTGGCACTATTCCGGGTAACAAGGCCACGTGGAAGGCGGGCATTTCAGGAACAGCCCTGCACGGCGATGGATACAATACACAGGTTGTATTGTCGCACGGAAAGGCCCCGAGGATCACGAGTGAGATTACCCTGGAAGGCTGGATCAGCCTGGCAGCCTATCCCTGGAATGATGTGCCTATCGTCAAAAAGGGAGATAAGAAAGGCTACTTCCTTGGTGTTACCGGTCACGGTTATCCCGCTTTCAAATTGATGTTTGGTGAAAACTGGGTGACATTGCAGATACCTGAATCCAAAGAAACAGATAAGCAGGTGATCATCCAGCGAGGGCTTTATGCAGGCAACCTGGATCTGTTCAAGTGGTACCACTTAGCCGGGACCTACGGCGTCTCCGATGGTACCATGCGTCTGTATGTCAACGGTGTCGAAGTGGCTCAAAAGGTCGTTGGTACCGCCGCTGGTGGAGATATCCAGTCCACGCCGGATGACGTTGTGTTGTTCAAGGGACCGGATGCCTTCCCTGTGGATTGGATTCACGGAACCTCTGCATCCCCATATGCACTTGACGGATTGCTTGACGAAGTTAAAATCTATGATGTACGCTTGACAGCGGCTCAAATCCGGCAGACCTACAAAAACTTCCACCCCGGCGCTGCGGCGATACGCCGTCCGGACTCTCCAGAGCGCTCGCTGCCTGCCCCGCCTTCCTCCGGTACATTCAGAGCATATTATCACACGCTTCGATTCTATGAGAATTATGACAACTTCTGGCGTTACGGTAGCGACGCAGATGTGGTCGTCGAGTTTGACAAGACGCCGAACAAGTTTGTGTTCTGGCATGGAACGGCCTACATCCCCATGCTGGTCAATAACAACAACCAGTGGTATTCCAATGAGTTCAACGAAACCTGGGCTACATCCGGAGGAAACTCCTGCCAGGAACCGATGTCAGAGAAGAAAAACCTGATCAATCGCGCCCGTATTGTGGAACAGTCCCCGGCAAGGGTGGTTATTCACTGGCGGTATCCCTTGAAAGATACCAAATACGTCTTCGCCAATTACGACCCGGCTACCGGATGGGGCGACTGGAGTGATTGGTACTTCACCATCTATCCTGACGGAACGGCCTATAAGCTTATGCATCTGTGGACCAAAGGGAGACGAAACCATGAATGGCATGAGGCAATGGTAATTACCGGTCCGGGACAGCATCCGGAGACCGTGGTGGCCCCTGTCGGAGTCTTGACCCTTGCCGATGCCGATGGAACCCAGAAGAGCTTTGATTGGATCAAAGGACCTCCCAGAAGACCGAGTTACAGAAATCAGAAAATCCACATTATCAACTTCAAGAGTGATTGGGACCCTTTCACCATCGGGAACTTTCTCAGGGGGGACGTCTATAGCGGGGAGCTGACGCCTTATTCGGTCTTTCCTTCCTGGAACCACTGGCCTATCGGACAAGTCATCTCCGCTGGACGAAACGCAACCGCCCCCGACCGGACCGCTCATAGTTCCTTCACGCACGTGCGCGTGCCCGACTATGCCTCCACTGAAGAGTACCAAGAGAAAATCCTGATCGAAGGCATGACGCGGGCCTATACGGATAAGCGTGTAGACCAGATGATCACGCTTTATAAGAGTTGGAACAGTGCGCCGGATATCAGCCAGACGCGTGGATTAACCAGTCAGGGCTACGACCGGACCGAAGGCGCCTTTGAGTTGACCCGAAGCGGCGATGCCATGTCCTTCAAAGTCAATGCCTCTGCGGACAAACCCCTTTACAATCCGGCCTTTGTGATCAAGAACTGGTATAGCCGTACGGCCACGGCATCCGTGAAGCTGACCGGTGCCTCATCCAGTGACATTCGCCAGGGTGTGGTAATTGACAAGGATGTAAACTATACGATGGTCCTTTGGCTGGAACTGACTGCCACCAATACGATCACCATCAGCATCACGAGAAATTAATCCAACCGTATTGGTATGCAGTCTGAGTGCAAAAAATCTTTCGATTTTGTGTAAGGTTCCTGACTATAAACGAATCGATACTCATTTGCGGCAAAAAGCCTTGGCGTATGGCTCCGAGAGGATTCAGGTGCCCTACTCAAAAATTCGAACTTCTTTACTCTCAAGAACCTATGTAAATTCCCTGGATAACGATTAAGGATTAATTCTATAGGAATATTCGGGAGGAAGCAACCTTGAAAATCCTGGACAGAGTCGAAGGATTAAGAAAGTCATCCCAAAAGGATTCCGCAATTTTGATTTTTTAATTTCTGATATTTGGTATTTTCTCACATCAAACATCTGCTCGCGGTGATTGCGTAACGCCGGCGTCAAGAAAGGGTATATTTTTGAATTTCTAATGGACATCCATACTCGCAAATGCTATAATACATATCTAACTGACAACTCTGCTGTCATGTACTGTCCCATATTGAGGAGATATCGTAATGTACAAAAGAATTTGCTCAGCGCAACTTTTTGCGTTGATCCTTACCATTATTGTATGCCCGATGGCAAAAGTCGCCGCAGAGAACTCTCACCCATTCCTCCTCCGCCCGGATGTGCACGGTGATCAGCTTGTTTTCACATCGGAAGCCGACCTCTGGCTATCCTCTATTTCTATCGGATTGTCCAGGCGTATAACCACCCACCCAGGGCTGGAAACCAACGCCCATTTCTCTCCGGACGGACGGCTACTTGCATTTAACGCCCAGTATGACGGCGGGACCGACGTTTATGTGATGCCCGTGCATGACGGGACGCCAAAACGGCTCACTTGGGATCCAAGTGGAGTACGTGTAGTTGGCTGGACCCCGGACGGCGAAAATGTACTTTTCCTTTCAAAAAGATCGAATCCGGAAAACCGGTCTCGTTTGTGGCAGGTCCCGGTCCGCGGTGGTCTGCCATCGCTGATTCCTATCCCACGAGCGGACCTGGCGGCCATGGCGCCGGACGGTAATCGCGTGGCATATGTACCAATCTCAGCCGAACGTATGAACTGGAAGCAATATCAGGGTGGACAGGCGGATGACATCTGGATCACAGACATCACCAAACGTGCCTTCAAACGCATCACCACGGACATATGCATAGATACGACGCCTACCTGGGCCGGAGACGCAATCTATTTTATCTCCGAGCGCCAGGGGCTGGCAAACCTTTACCGCCTTAATCCGGAGAACGGCTCGGTAACAATAATCACACACTACACCGACGCGGAGGCCCGCTATCCGTCATCAGACGGCAAGACCGTGATCTTCCAACATGGAGACGGCCTTGCGCTCTATGATATCACAGCAAACGAAGTGAAGGAACTTAAACTCCATATAGACACGGACCGCATTCACGCCCGAACAAAGCGCGTCTCTGCGTCTTCGTTCCTGAACTCCGTCGTCATCGGCCCCACAGGCAAACGTGTGATCATCGAGGCGCGAGGCCAACTTGTGAGCATTCCCGTGGAAGAGGGAGTCTCCCGTATCCTTGCGCCGCTTTCCGGTAGCAGGTCCAAGTATCCGTCCTGGTCCGGAGACGGCAAACAGGCGGCGTTTATCTCGGACCGCTCGGGAGAAGATCAGATATGGATCACTCCCGCGGACGGCTCCGGCAATCCCATGCAGTTGACCAAGGACCACAAGGGACCTCTGGGCGAGATTCAATGGTCGCCGGACGGAAAGTATCTGGTCACAGCGGACTGCGAGATGCGTATCCTCCTGGTCGATACGAAAACGGGCGTTACTACACTTGTGGACCAAAGCGACATCGCCAGCTCCTATGGCTCAGTCAATTATTCCGCCACTTTTTCTCCTGACGGCAAGTGGCTGGCCTTCCATCGTGCTGAGTCGAACAGAAACAGGGCGGTGTATCTTTACAATATCGCCGAAAAACGTAAAATTGCTCTGACATCTCCCGAACTCAACACCTTCTCACCTTGCTGGGGTCTCGATGGGAAGTTCCTGTATTTCCTGGCGGATCGACAATTCAATCCCTCGAGTACCCGCCTGACCCGCTTCTTCACCTTCGGCAATACCACCAAAATCTCCTTTGTTACTCTGTCCGCAGACACAATTAGCCCTTTTCTACCGACCAATGATGAGGAAGGTGAATCACAGACATCAGAGGCGGCAAAGCCGGATAAGAAGGACGATTCAGAAATCCCGGAGGACGAACCTATGTCAAAGTCGGTTCTGCCGACTATAAAGATTGATCTCGAAGGTATTGCGGACAGAGTCGCTGAGCTCCCCGTTGGTGCCAATCGCTTCCGGCGTATCGAGGCGGTCAAAGACCGCCTGTTGATGCTTGTTCCAGGGGATTCCGGTTCAGCCAGACGTGGTGACAGGGGCGGCGGCAGTGAGCTGCGCGCATTTAATCTCAAGTCTCCACGCAAACGCCAAATAACTACCATCGCCAAGGGTGTAGGCGATTTCCAGGTCTCCGGAGACCTTAAACATCTCCTGCTTCGCATCGGCCGCCAATACTCCGTTATTAGTGCGTCTGCGGACAAGGTCTCCCCCGACGCGCCCAAGATCGATCTGGACAGTGTGAGCCTTGTGGTGGACCCTGTAGATGAATGGAAGCAGATTTTCCATGAATCGTGGCGCATTGCGCGCGACTTCTTCTATGCCCCCAACATGCACGGCGTGGACTGGGAGGCGATACGTTATATATACGCCGATAGATTGAACAATGTGGCGGACAGGAACGAATTGAACAAAGTCCTGGGTGATATGATCGCAGAACTGAACTGCGGCCATGCCTATGTGGGAGGAGGTGATCTGCCGAAGGGAGCCGACAGATCCTCAATGGGTTATCTCGGCGCCGACTTCGAACCCGATGCCGGGGGCAAAGCCTATCGCATTACAAAATTGTTCCGAGGCGACGGCTTTGACCTGGCCAACCGCAGCCCGCTTCTGGCGCCCGGACTCAACATCAAGCAAGGCGATTACATTCTGGCCGTTGACGGAGAGCCGGTGAGCACAGATGAAGACATCCAGGCTCTTCTCGTTGGCACATCCGGCAGGGTGATCGCTCTAACTATCAACTCAAAGCCTTTGCAGGAAGGATCCCGACAGGTTCTGGTCAGGCCCATGTCGAGCGAAAGAAAGGCACGCTACTATGACTGGGTACAGTCGAGGCGCGAATATGTCCTGAAGCACGGCGGCCCTAACTTGGGCTATATTCACATGCCGAATATGTCAAACGACGGCCTTGTAGAGTTCACAAAGCACTACTACACAAACCTGGACAAAGACGGCATTATCTACGACGATCGGTACAACTCCGGAGGTTACATCTCTTCAATGTTGATTCTCCACATGGCCCGCAAACCAATCACCTGGTTTAAGCCCCGGTACGGAGTCTCATGGACGCGCCAGAGTTGGGCTTTCGCGGGTTATAGCGTAGCCTTGATAAACGAGAACAGCGCCTCCAACGGCGAAGAATTCCCTGACATCTTCCGGCGAGAGAAGCTCGGTCCCGTGATTGGCGTCCGAACATGGGGCGGCGAAGTAGGTAGCGGCGGGGGCTACGAGCTGATCGACGGAGGCCGCCTGAATATCCCCAACTATGCCAATTGGGTGGACGGTGAATGGATTATCGAAGGTACAGGCGTCGAACCGGACATCACTGTTGAACAGGACCCGAAGGCCGTGCTCGAAGGCAAAGATCCCCAACTGGATCGGGCCATTGCTTATCTCAAAGAACAAATCGAGGCTAAGCCCGTGCATCGTCCTTCTTTGCCGCCGTACCCGGTCAAAGCATGGCGCAAATCACCTGGGAAGATGAAACCTGATTAGCGAATTGGTCCTCTGTAGAAAAGCCCCAATATATTAACTATGTTAAACTTGCCCGCTGTTTCCGATTGTTCTATACAATCGAGAATTAGCACTACACCTAAATCTCTAAAAAAGGTGGCACAGGAAGCATATCACGTCACCAAAAATACGCTGGCCGAGTAAAGCCACCAATTCAATCCAAAGAAATTCACACAACCACAATTATTTGTTCGCGAGTAGATGTCACTATTTATCCTTAACCTATTTTATGGAGATATTATGGGTCGAGAGAAGCCCGCCGCTTGAAAAAAAATTTGACTTTATGGACAGTTTGAGATAAGTTATACAACGAAAAGAAAGTTATATGGAAAATTTTGGTAGAAAGGTAATTTAGATGAACAAATGCACAATGGTCATGCGAAACATATTTGTACTGGTAGCTTTTGCACTGGTCGGACTCTCAACGCCTGTCTGGGCCGGCCAGCAGGGTAAGAGTCCGGTGAAAGTCTTCATTATGGCCGGGCAATCCAACATGGAGGGCAAGGGAACGATTAAGCACCTGGAGCAGGTAGTCAGCGAGAATGCTGAGGACTATGGCAATTTGAAGAGCAACGGCAAGTGGGTCGAACGAGATGATGTTTGGATCGACTATCTTGGCTATCGAGACCGTCGAAAAAAAGGGAAGTTAACCGTTGGTTACGGTTCTCCGGAGGACCGCATCGGTCCCGAATTAGGATTCGGCAATCTGCTCGGAGATGCGATTAAGGACCCGGTACTGATCATAAAGTATGCTATTGGAGGGTTAGCGATTGCCATGGAATTCAGGCCGCCGAGTTCGGGGCCGATTGATCCGAGCACTATCCCCAAAGAACTGCAAAAGGAGATTGAAAGCGGCAAGCGGGTTCCTGGTCATAACTACAGAAAAATGATGGCACACATCAAAAATGTGATGGACAACCTTCCCGAATCGATGCCGGGCTATAACGGAGGGCCCGTTGAGATTGCGGGATTTGTCTTTTTTCAAGGTTGGAACGATCAGTACAACGGCTATGAGAAGCATTATCAGACGAATATGGCTAATTTCATTCGCGATGTGCGCAAGGAGCTGAAAGCACCGAATCTGCCCTTCGTGATCGGCGGTATGGGCCAGGGAGGTGACCGACCGGTGTACAAGTCGGCCATCATACGCAAAGCACAGGCCGCTACTGCCGAGATGGAGGAATTCAAGAACAACAACGTGCGTTATGTACCAACCGCGCCGTACTGGCGTGATGGAAAACAGGGTGACGGTGAATACCACTACAACGGCAATGCTGAGATATTCCTGCTCATTGGCAAGGCCTTTGGTAAAGCCATTTTGGAAATGCAGCCCAGGACGGACCAATCCGCGAGAAAAACAACGCCTTCCAGCGACAAGGATTATGAAATCGTCGATGTAAAGGGCTGGTCGTTTCATATACATAAAGAGTATCTCTACGGCGATCAGGATGTGCTCGACAACACTCTGAAGAATGCAGAAATTCAGTTAGGTCATGTTGAAATCCTCGTGCCTGAGAAGGCGGTTAAGAAGCTACGCAATGTCCCGATATGGGTTACCCCGGGAAGACGAACGGCTGAGTACCACTGGAAAAGGAAATGGCTGATCGATAATGGCCGCAATCCGGACATGGCGCATTCCATTCAGATCACCGACATAAATGCTCTAAGAAGAACAAGCCCAACAGGTCCGTGGGTCCTGCTGCACGAGCTGATGCATGGTTACCATGACCGTGAAATCAGCGAAGAAGACAATAAAGCCATCATCGATGCATATAAGAGCGCATTGGAGAAAGGTTTCTATCTGAATGTGCTCCACAGTAAGCGCAGACGAGATACGCGCGTCAAAGCCTATGCCGCAACACGCATGGAAGAATACTTCGCCGAAACCTGCGAAGCATACTTCGGCGTCAATGACTTCTATCCGTTCGTCAAAGCTGAATTACGCGAATACGACCCGGCCATCTATGAGATCATCGAACGGGTCTATCACGTAAACGAAAAGGCTGTCCAAAGTCAATTATAAATCCGCCTCGTTGCATCAATCGCGGATGTGACCGTAGTCAGAGCCCATAAGCAAGTCGATTCTTTGTTCTTTTGGGTTCATTTCTTGATGCTCTCGTTTGTATCGGGCGTTTCGAGGGATACCCTGAACGAAATCATATCATCCTTAAGAAACTCTATATCATTGACAGTCAGGCCCGATGAGCTTCCGTCCCACCAGCGAGAATTAGGTGTGCTGGTATCAGTGAATTCCTTTCCGGGGGAATATAAATCCCCGGCATCTCCCCGGTTTACTTTCTTCTCAAGATCGAATCGGCCATCGGCCTGCTCAATAGAAACACGATAATGCTCTTTTGGGGTCATCTGTTCCCTGGTATTGGCAGTTCTTACATTATTATCGACATGCCAGATGAGCAGGCCACGTTCCGCAGGCAAGTTGGAGTTTCCGGTAATAAATTTGTTACGGGCTTCAAAAAGAAAGAATTCTTTAGGGTCTGCCGGATTGCAATGCCGCAGGATGGTATTTCCATTCTCCTTAAGAGTAATAGAGCCATTTTTGAGATTCTCGACATCAACCACTTCGACCCAGCCCTCCTTAACGAGAAACGGCGCGCCGATCGGCTCCACATCGGGGCGGCCACCGGACATCAAGGAGTAAATCCCGGTTCCGTGTGAATTCGACTGGGTATCGTATGTATCCGGCCATCCAAAAATCATGTGCCCGAATTCATGAAGAAAAGTAAAGATATTAACATGTCGATTCCAGGGATTCTGGAGAGAGCCGCCTACAAACTGTCCTCCTTTGACACCATTGGGTGCAACAAAGTCACTGCCGAGATAATGGGTCCCGCCCGATCCCTTGATGCGCACGGATGTTTCGAAATTAATCGAAAGAAATGTACCATCTTTCTCCAGGCTCAGGGAATCCCAATCATAATCCGGATTTTGATCCAAGACCCACTTAAGCGCTTGCTTGCCCAAGGCAACACCGTCCCTCCAGGTTGCCTCTTTGCGCTTATACCATTCGGCGGGCTTGGGCGCGCGGTAGGGGCCGAATATATCGTGCTCAAGGATGATATGCCCACGACTTTGTAGCCAAAAGTAGTCTATAACACTAATATTGACGCCATTTTCCCTGTAACCTCTGGTATTAAAAATATCATTTGCTCGCGAAAGTGATATTTTCGCCGGTGCATCTTCAAAATCAATGAGTACGACCAGCCCTCTAAGCTTTTTAGCTGCATAAACGGAATGTGAAAATAAGCTGGTCATCATGAATAAACTGAATATCAACATAATAAATGGCCCAGAGCAGGAATTCTTAGTCATTACTATCCCTTCAAAATTTAACAAGACTTTTCCAAATACACTCTTAAAACGATGTTTCCCATACCGGGCGGCTTGCTACACAACCAAACCCTCCAGATACATGATTATACATGATTGTATAAGCTTTAATTTGTCGGCCCCAAAGTCACCGGCCCGAGTAAACCCGAGGGAACCAACGGGGTATTCTTTTTGTGTTTGCCCTGCATGTTGGTACGGGTTATTCGTTTCTTTTCGTCAAGGAACTGATCGCCGACAAGGCGGTTGTTCCAGACGTTGGTGACTTTCACTTCGAGATTATGTGTACCTTTGGTGAGCAGTTCTGCAGGAACCTTCACGCGGAATGGATGCGTCCAGACCGTGCCGAGTTCCCGGCGGTCAATGCTTACTTCACCCACCTCGCATACTTTGCCAAGGTCCAGCCAGTATTCCCCTTCGGGATCGCCGGGCATTTCAAACTGAATCGAATATGTCGCCGTGCCCGAAAAATATTTTATGCCATCAATCTGCGAAGTAGTCCAGTCCATCAATTCATCCCACTGAACAAAATCCGGTGCAAGCCTGCCGGGCTGGAACTTGACAGTCCATTTTCCCTTGACAGGCATCGTTTTGTCTGACTCGTTCGCAAACAGATCGGCAGTCTTTTTCGGAACTGAACCGTCACGCCTGAATACCACAAACGCCGACCCCATACCCGGAAGCTGAAGCTCGATATCGCAGGCACCGTCTTCATGGCGGCTGATCACTTTTGCCAGACATATTTCGCCTGTAACCGGATACCATACCTCGGGCCTCCCATGGGCACTACGGAATCTGCAGATAAGTGTTTTCATTTCCTCTGCGCTGTTGCAAACAAAATAGACCTCGGCATTGTCGGTGCGACGGTGAATATAATCAATCCGAAGAGGCCCTTCCTGGGTACCGCCTTTTAGAACGGTAAAGTCGGGCTTGACGCCCATTTCCGCCAGGACCTGACGAGACGTCATATTTGTGCAAACCCTGCCTTTGCCAAACGACCTGCTGGCTGGGGCGCTATCAGACATCGAGTCCCCCACCGGCCATAACTGTTCTATGATCGAGGCAACCTGACGGTCCGCGTTTGGAAAACCTGTGAGTGAATTCGTGCGTATTGGCCGAACTGAGCCGACTATGGTCGCACCTTGTTTTACAAGCTTGCGAATCTTTTGTAATACATCCAGGCAGATGTGGTCGTGATCCGGAAGGACCATCACCCTGTATCTCATATTGCCGACGACCAAGTGTCCGGACTTGGGAGCGACCTTCATGGGATCGAGGATCGACCTCGCATCGATATAATCGTACCCGTATCCGCTGCCCAGCGTCCGGAAATTCACAGCCACCGGCTTGCCGCAGTGCAGACATTTGTCAAGCGTGTATCGAGGCTTGATGTTCGGATCAATCCGCCGAGGCGGTACCAGGTTGGGCGCCTTGTCCCCGTAGTAAAAACAAACGTCGGCAACGAAATCACCCTGCTGCATCAGGTACGAACAACGCCCCATATATTTTAGCATAGGCCCGGACTGCTTCCACCAAGTATTATTTGCGTTGAAATGTTCACCGGCATGGTATGCGTAACCGGGCAGCCCGGACTCGGACGGATTGTGTGCAAATGTATGGAAGGTCAGGCGGTTAAGGCCCGCACAAATGGCAACATCAAAGAGTTGCTTGTAGTGCAACGGGCCGTCCATCCAGTGACGCCAACCGGTGAAGGATTCCGAATCAACGTAGCGGCGTCCATAGAGATTGGACGCACTGGCAGCCTCCTTGGTTACCCAGAAACGCTCACCGTTCCAGAACTCACCACGGGGGATGTCGGTTTCACCCATTGCCCAGATCGGATCGACACGGGGATAACCGCCGTGACCGGCCTCTGCACAGAGTCTCATTCCGTGGCGATTTAGAATTTCACGGCTCACACGGAAATGACGTTCGGTCATAAGCTCACCAACGGTCTTGCGATAGTCAGCCACAAAGCGGGTTTGCATGTCCGTGTCTCCGAGCGTCCACCCTTCCAGGAGCGGCAGATATGTAGCGGGATCATACTTCCGGCGTTTCTTGAACTCGTCGACAAAATCCTCGGTCCAGTCGTTTGCTGGATGGACTTCATAGCTGTCATGCGACATAATCTTCAGGATCTTGTGTTCGGGGTCAATTTCCCCGAGCTTGTTTATCATGTGCACCATGTGTCTTTCGGTCGCTTCAGCACTTAGGTGATCGATAAGCAAACCGTTGGAGTTGGGGCTCGGAACTACCAGGCCCTGGTTCGTACCGCGGCAGACAAAACGCATGACGGTCCAGTCGCCTTTGGGCACATCCCACTTGAGACGCCCGGTCGGATTCATCTTGCCGGTAAGGTCTATCGCGCGGTCAAGCGAGGCAAGCTTCTTGTCTGAGGACTGAGGAACCGCCAAAACAGAAATGTCATAATAATATGTTTCTTTATCGCAGGGCAGAGGCAGTGCATCATCGAAATTTGTCGGCCCTTTTACGTCAACAGAACTGCTCGCAAGCCTCTTGCTGCCGTCTGACTTTTTGACCCATGCGCCGCCGGCGTTCCAACTGCTGGCCGCGATCATGTTGAGTTCGAGCCCAAGCCTCTTGGCTTCACTCATGGCATGCTTGATGCTCTTCAAGGATTCTTCGCCAAGAAAAGCCGGACCCGCGGGGATAATCTTTTGGGGATCGATCAGCGCGCCAACGTCCCAAATCTCAAAGCCACGCATTCCGAGTGCCTTGGCCTCTTCCATTTCGCGCGTTATCTGTGCATGATCGACACTGCCGTTCAGCCAGCACCAGTATGCCCCGGGCCGTGCTCGCATAGGAGGATTTACAAATGCCTCTGGCGAAACCGTATCGAAAGACTTGGATTTGGATCCATTCCTGACGCCCTTGCCGTCATCGGATACCCTATCTTCAACCGAACAACCAACAAATATACAGGATACCATCAAAACGGCGAGGATGATTCTTGTTAATGCTGTAATACTTAATCTCATTTTTTTCCTTGCGTTAAAGGACAAAACAGTTACTGTTCTTGAGGTTATGACATTTCTCCTTGAATTAGGTGATTAATTCATCATCATTCAGTTCTCCTTGCGAGTGGAGTTGCAAGGTCAATCCATCGGGCCCCAGATTTCTTCCAGCAGATCATGCAGCGCGGGATCGTATTCCTTGAGCTCTGCCCGCACGAACGGGTAGAAGTCGTTGCGGTAGAAGTACGCCTCGGTCCCTTCGGCGAAGTATTCCTTGTCATTGTTCGCCGCATAAGCTCGGACCTTTCGGCCGGTGTACAGCATCACTTCTTCGTAGAGGCCGGCCTTCATCGCTTTGTCGTACGCCGCTTTGATACGCGGCTCATCGAAGCCAAGGACCTGGTCGTGATAAGCGTGGGCCAACTCGTGCAGGATGACGGCGGGGTGTTTGATCATATGGTGTCGCGACAGCAGCGACGCCGCCCGCGTGATGTGGACCTTTTTCGCCAGCCGGGCATCGTAGCCTCGCGCGGTGAGCCAGCCAACGCTGGGGTGGTACGGTCCCGGCTCCACATTGATTTCGGGATGGTCGTGCTCGATCCAAATCTCCAGCTTCCGCATCTTTTCGAGGCGGTCTGCCGCCATCAGGATCGCGATGCGTTGCAAGTGACTGGCGAGCATCGTCAGCGCCCGCTCCCCCGCCTCGGCGTGCTCCCCTTCGAGCATTTGCGGGTCGACGTGAACGGTCCAACCTTCGATGTTTTTGATGACGGGATCGAAGTGGGCTTTCCCAGGTGCTTCTTTCCTGGCATCCGGTTTAGCGTGGCCCGCGATCAACATGTGTTTCATGGCCTTGCCCATCGCATCCCCGATCAGGAAATAAGATTCGGCATTACTGAACCAGTGCTCTATATCGCCCCTACCGGGCGATTCATCCTCGGGCCGGTAGAAATCCCGGGTATCGACACATTGCACGTTTTCCACGTCTCGCGCTGCCGCGGCTTGCGCCGGTTGCACCATCTTCTGCAAGCGGCCCACAACCCCGCCATGCGGCGTGTGCCCTCCGAAGCCGCTATTCGCAATCACGAAAGGAAGGTCCGGAACGCCGAGTTCCTTCCGCACGTCGCGTATGAAAATCGGCATGTTCCTCTCGTATTCTTTTGAAAACTCCTCGTCGCAGCCGTCGTTCCATCCCTGATGCCAGCAGAATCCGGCGATTTCGAAGCCTCGCCCTTCATATTCCGGGAAGTGCTGCCCCAAATCTCTCAGGACCTCATGCACTTTTGCCATCGCATCCCGGTAATAACGGCCAACGACAACGTCCCCCTTATCTATCTTTTCCTTCAGTTTCTCGTTTATTGGGAACGTTATATTTCCCGCTCCGGGTGAACGAAAATCGACGGCGAGACTTTTGCCGCCCCAGGCGGTCTTAATGAGAAGCACCGGCTCATCATAGTAGTCTCCCATAATGTGTCCGAATTGGAATTCCGGTCCGATTTTCTCGTCATTCGCTCCGAATCCGACCGTCAGACCGCCCTTCTTCAATCCGCCGCGGTTTCGTTCGTAATAGATCCGCACATCCCGGCGAACGATCCATCCGCCGTCCTTGTAGACGATATGTTTGTAGGCATTCGCCTTGTCGGGATCCTCAATCAGGTTCTCGAGCGCTCCTTTTCTCTTCTTTGCTATCACCTCCTCGCTCATGCCTCTCCGCTTAAATCCCGCGGTTCTTCGTTCGTTGAACTCGATAATGCCTTGCCCCTCCATATTCGATTGTCCCGCAAGGATGAAGACCTTAACGGGACCTTTGCCCGATTCGGCCGACGAAACGAAAGAAGGAAGCACAACAACGGCACAAGCAACAAGCATTCCGAAACCAACGATTACAGATTTAGTATTCTTCATCATGATTCTCCTTTCAACGGAAGTCTTCCAACTTGAACTCCTTCGTGTATCCCGGAATCTTGCCCTCGATGCCGTGTCCCGACTCGCCCAGGCGCAGTTCCTGGACGGTCTTGACCTCCTTGGCGAGGGTTTGCTCCATGCGCCTGCGCAGGTCCTTGAGTTCGACGAGTTGCTTCTTCAATTCCGGTTTGTTCTTGAACCGCAGGGTGGCGTTCTTTTCGATATCCCGTGCGGTCAAAAATATATAGCCACCTGGAATTATGGTTCCACGATACCATTTAACTGGGATTCCCCATATAACATTGCATATCTTAGCTCAGCTACGCCGCTGGGCCTCTTTTATCCAACATTTCCCATTCAAAAATGGCGCTCCTGCTCGCTTTGACACTGCTTTTGAACTGAGCACATGTATTACAGAAACGTGCCCAGTTTTTGTGTAAATGAGAAGGTTTTTTCACTTTTTCATAAAATCACTGTGAATCACGGTTAGTATTCGGCAAATGTAAGAAAGGAGTCTTCTTCAGTTTGGCAACACTTTTAGGGGCCCAGCCGATATTCTCATCATCATAGCCCTTGTCTTTTCCATCTTGGACCATAAATATTCGGTTGAACCGGTCGAAACCACGTCGCATTATGGCGTAAGAATTGTCACCGCCATCATTGTGACTCAGTCTGAAGACATGCCCAAGCTCGTGAACAAGAGCTCCACAAGTAGTACTGTAACACGCCCAAAGGGTATGCCGGCCCTTACTATCATCAAGCATGTTAAGTTTTCGCGGATCACGTGTATCGGAGAAACGCCGGACTACCTGGGAGATATCTTCTGCCCAGGTAAAAAAATTAGCTGAGTGAATCCATGCCGCCGGATTCCGGCCTGAAGCGCCCCAGGCGCCACCGGCTTTGACACTTTGGCCGGGCTGGTATCGGGTGATGCTGGACATCATGACCACAACGGAGTTTTCGCTGTCAGGCAAATACGTTAACTCTTCATCTTTAAAATAATCAAAGAGGGCATAGCTCGGCTTCTGGATAGCATGCAGTTCGTCAATGCTTTTGGAGCTGACATGAACCACAACTTTGACCTGCCCTTTTTCGTCTCTATCAAGTCGGAAGGTTCTCCGTCCCATGCCCGCCTTATATGTTAGCTCCGCGCAGGCGGTCTGAAGCATCAATCCGGCCAGGCGAAGTCTTTTCTTGGCACTTTCGATATCATTGGCTTCGCCCTTGGGCGCCATGAAGCAATCATTGCCGTTTTCCTTATGGTTCAGGGGAATGATATACACCAACCGGGCAAACTTCTTGCTCTTGATAGGATCGTAATTGATAGTCAGGGTTCTATCCTTGTGATTTCTTGCCTGCAAAAGGAGCTCATTGCTCCCTTTTTTAAGATAAGTTAGAACCTTGAACTTCCCCCCCGCCGCCAGCCAGGAGCTGACTTGCCCGCCTGAGCTAACGGTAACCTCTTTTGTATTCTCAGAAAAAATGCCCTTTATGAGCAGCAGTTCATAGCCCACCGTCTCACCACTTGACAGATTGGTAATCTGTATATCAGCTTCTTGAGCAATCAGTAACGTGGGGGATAGCAAAAAACATAACCAGAAAACAATGTAGAATAACCTATTTTCAATCATCATTTGTAACTCCAGAGTAATATCGTTTGCAAGAAAAACATCAATCGTTTGCGGGGGTAATACTGATTCGACAGGGCTTTGTCGATTCTTTCTTTATCCATACGACAAGATCAAATCCCTCCAGGTCATATTTATGACCCCACCGGAAATTTTTGCCTCTCGGTATCGTCTCGCCGTCGATTTTCAGAGATACACCTCTTTTCCCCCAATTATTTATGATAAAAGCCGGGTTAAAAACCGGCGATTCAACTGACGCGGCAAGCTCAAAGGTAAGACTGGATTTCGTAACAGGTTCGGCCGAAAATACGTAAATACGCTGAGACATGTCGTAGCCTTGGCTCGTACATCCCTTTGAAACGACTTTAACTGTAGGAGCCTGCGCCCACGATCTGGCAACAGTAACTAAATCATTGAACTCTCTGTCCGTCATGCCGTAGATTGAATTGATAACGCTCCGGTTATCATGATTTTCATGAATAACAGGAGACGAAATAGGGAATCCCAAGAAGCTTGTCGGGCGGTCGGCTGCCTGACTGGTTCTTCCATCGCAATAAGCCTGCCCAACTGGCCAATGACAGCAGGAACCGGGGCGCGACAAAGATTCTATGTTGCGATCGATGAGGTATCTCATTCTATTTCCAGGTTCAAATATAATGAAAGGCTTGTTTTTTGACCTGAAGTTATGACGCTGGATATTCGGGCTTTTCGGGATCGGTTTATTATTCTTCTTCGGAGGATTTTCAACGTAGGAGAAAGTCTGAGTTTCGCCTTTGAGATTTGCTATAGTAACAAAATCCGGATGGATCACATCACCCTGCAATTGGCCCGGATGGCAAAAAGGAATGGATTCTTGGAACTGTCTGGGATTTCCCAAAGTACCTGTTTTCCAGGTTATCTTACGAATCCCCATTCTATCAGGATATATATAATAGTACTCGTCAATCCAGCATTCCCAGCCCGTCTTTTCATCAGGCTTCCAGAGTAAATTTTGGGCACATATCGGAGCATAGCGCCAGTGAACTACGACTCTGGCATCAGTGTTTTCAATGATTCTGACGTGAGAATACTTACAATGTCGATCCTGCATATGTTCATAGCAACCTTCGGTGCCATTCCAGGTTTCAACACTCTGATCGGCCATCCAGAGATTATTTTCGGAAACCCAGGCGGGTGAATATCTGGTTCCCCTCCAGAAAACGACTTTGACCGGAGAATCTTCAAACTTTACAACGACATCAGGATCGGGGCCGATCGGCCATAACGCATCCCATTCCTCGTAATATTTGAGTTTAGTATAGTAAGCACCAAAGTAGTCGGGGCCAGAGGGGCCGCGAGGCATTCTTCTTGGAGGCAAATCTGGAGCAGAGGTTGGTGCATTGGCTGCATAATATTCTTTTATTACATTGGCACTAAGTACCTCATCGTAAACTCTAATCTCATCCATAATGCCATCGAAGGAAAACCAGTAAGGCAGCGTACCGAATTCTCTGTGTATGTGTGAAGGTTTAACAGCTTGGTAGTTCATGCCGATGCGCAGTTCTGAATTAGGAGCAAAAACAGGGTTTCCCGTCATTGATAATTTGCCTGCAAGTTGGCCGTTGAGAAATAAAGTGACCCCCTTGCCTTTCTCGTATGTTGCCACGATGTGTACCCATTTATGAAGTGGTATCGCAAATTCTTTAGACTTGCATCCTTGCCATTGGCCGTTGACAGAAAGTTCCAAACCAAACTCACCTCTTGGACCAATGCCGAAACAATAGCCTGCTTGTTCATCTTTTTGCTGGCCTGCCAGCGTACACCAGTTCCAGGGGTATGCTGCGACTGCGACCCAGCTTTCGACACTAAATGAGTCCCGGATCTTCGGGGCCAGGGCGGCACTGCGAATAATTTCAGTCGTGAAACCATCCAGTTTAAGGGCTCTGCCTGAGACGCCTTTCACATACTTAAAATGACCTTTGATTTCATCATTAATACTTGTTGCGCTGTCAAGAACCGTCTTTTGGTTTTCAATATCAAATTTCCACCATGCCACAGGTGCTATATCAGCAGCATGTACATCCGAAGCAAAAAAAGCTATGACCAGCAGGATGAAAGTAGTAATGTATCTAAACATTGAATATCTCCTACAAATGTGAATAAAAATACAATATATCTTGTTTCGTAAATACACCATCCAAACTTACTTTGCAGGCCTCCGGTGATTATAACCCATTCGCCAACGATCTACAACCTGAAAAAATGCTGAATCATCCCCGGTTTTGGTTTGTGTATTAAAGGAATGGTTGACTCTTAGAGCCTATCAGGAATTCAAGCTACTGCTCGGACTTGCCTGTGTACCATCTGCGGGGAACGTCCTCGCCGGTGGTTTCAGCAATCCCCGACACATGGCCGTCTAACCGGCAGGTCATTGATACGCCGCGGTGGCGAAAACACTCCTCAATCACGTATGGAAAATCGCCAAGTGCCCCGCTTCATTTTATATAGCCCCCACCCCGCGCGGTGGGGGTCACTTCTGTCCCCTTTTAACAACCCCGCGCGGTGGGGATTTTCCCTTTTTCTTTCCAATTCTCTAATCACTAATCTCTAATCCTCTCTCCCCCTTATAATGGGTGGCACCCTCAAACTTGTTTGGGGGTGGTGGTAATCAATATGAATCAATATAAATCCAAATTTTTAGCCCCGGAAGCTCTCACTTGGTATCTTAGT
>Ga0114922_10000603_pt1 | contig 34456 bp, 28 predicted proteins | sample AartaG_FD_100975 | JGI IMG/M metagenome (GOLD analysis project Ga0114922, IMG submission 100975) | Deep subsurface microbial communities from Aarhus Bay to uncover new lineages of life (NeLLi) - Aarhus_00045 metaG | ecosystem: Environmental > Aquatic > Marine > Oceanic > Sediment | place... | reverse complement strand
TGCTCGTCCGTCAGTTCGTCTCTTCGCATGCGCCCTTCTCCGAAAGAGGACTGGGATTATCACCAGCCCTCGTACCGAAGACCAAAAGCGCATTACAAGGGTTTTTCAGACAGAGCCTAGCCCGCCGGTGCCCGCCGCGGCGTCGAACCACATGAACTCGACCGGGCCGTATCCGGTAAGCAGTTCCTGTAGCTGGGCCATCTTCGCCTGGGGATTCGAGCCCTTCACCGCCTCCGGGTCGCCCCCGCCCGGCCAACTCGTCCCACCGTCAACCGCGCCTGGCCACGTCCAGTCTCCCTCGCAGAAGTAGAGGGCGAGCTTCAGAGAGTGCTTGTCGCACGACTCGCGCACCGCGGCCAGGATGTCCCTGCCCAACGGACTGTTGGTCACTTTTCGTTCGGTCGTCTTGGTGTCCCAAAGGCAGAAACCGTCCCCGTGCTTGGTGAGAAAGAGGATGTAGTTCATGCCGGCCTCTTTCGCCACGCTGGCCCACTGGTCGGTGTCGCAACCGGTCGGATGGAAGAACGAAACATCGTCGATGCCGGGGGTGCAATCCTCGTCAGAGAACGTGCTGAACGACCAGCAGATGAACATGCCGAACCTCAGGTCCCTCAGTTCCTCTACCCGCCTGGCCATGTTGACCATGGTGCACTCCTTCCTCGTAGCGTGGTCGTAGACGACGCGGTCCTTGCCACGGCCCCTGATCTCGCTTCATCCAGAACTGGTTTCCGCAGAGCCACGTATACCTTCTCCAGGCAGTGCCCGCAAACGCCGCGTCGCCCGCCCCGCTTGCCCGTGCGGGGGGGCCGGACACTGGCTATGCAGGCCGGGTCGGCACCAAGCAGGCCGAGCTTCCGAGAGGCATTCATGGTCGATATAGGGCAGGTCCCTTCCACCGTTGTGCTGGTTGACCTGCATCGCCGGCAAGCTACAATTCGAGGGCAGAGACGAACTCCGTGGCAATGGTGGGCGACGGAAGCGGCAGCGGCTCGGCGGGTGACTATCTGCCGAGCGGTCCAGACCGCCACCCAGCGGTTCGGCGGGGAGGGCGCCTGGCGGCTTGTCAGGAGCGCAGCCGCGGTGTATGATCGCAACCCGCCTGCACGCAGGCTAGCGGCAGCCAGATCAGAAGGTAGACCGGAAGCACGACAGGCATTCAGGAGGAAGGGACGGAGACATGACGAAGAAGAGCGTGCTGGATCTATACAGAATGAAGGACTCGGACGAGAAGGTTTGCTGGATTACCGCCTATGACGCTCCCATTGCTTCACTGGCGGAGCAGGCGGGGATTGACATGCTCTTGGTTGGCGATTCTGCGGGCATGTGTGTCCACGGTCACGCGGGCACCAACGAAATGACCATGCCGATAATGCTTGTTCACACAGCTGCTGTCCGCAGAGGAGCTCCGAGTACATTCGTCATTGGCGACATGCCGTTCTTGAGTTACCAGGTCAGTTGCGAAGAGGCTGTGCGGAACGCCGGCCGCTTCATCCAGGCTGGCGCCGATGCAGTAAAGTTGGAGGGTGGCCGTCGAGTCACCGAGCAGATTCGGGCAATATCGGACGCTGGGATTGTGGCGTTTGGCCACATAGGCCTGACACCTCAGAGCTCCGGTCAACTTGGAGGCTTCAGGGCCCAGGGCCTTACTGCTGAGTCTGCCGAGGCCATGATTGCTGATGCAGAAGCAGTGGAAGGGGCGGGCGCTATGTTCCTGCTGGTGGAAGCGGTGGCGCCTGAAGTCACCGAGCTCATACGGCAGCGTCTTTCGATTCCGGTCTACGGCATTGGTGCGGGTCCACACACGGACGGGCAACTACTTATTGTGTCAGATCTTCTAGGGATCTTTGAGGCATTCACGCCCAAGTTTGTCAAGCGCTATGCAGCGTTGGCGGGGACCATTAAAGATGCATTTGCTGCATACCGCGAGGACGTGAAGAGTGGCGGATTCCCCGGCCCGGAGCATGTCTACAACATGCCGGAGAATGAGCGGGACCAGCTTTACGCAGACTTGGCCAGATAGGAATCAGTCTTCCCCGCCGGCCCGCACGCGGAGGGGTGCGAGGGCCCGAAAGCGGCGTTCCTGCGTCGAAGCCCGTGTGACCGCCCAGATCGACATCAGGACGCCGGACCTTGCCCGGGAGACGGAGCCCCTGCATGAACCAGCGTACGCCGCCAGCCCCAGGTAGACCAGCAGCACCCCCATTGCCCGCCACACCTCAGTGGTGTACACTTCCATGGGCGGCCCTCGCGCGGCCAAGGTCACCGATTGTCCCGTCAGACACCAGCGCGGCACAGTCTATGTCCGCCGCAACGCAACATCAACCAGTGGGCGCCGGTGCGCCTCGCACACGCCTTCCGCCACCTCGTCCTGGCGGGCCCGCCGGCTGCCGCTGCCGGAAGGAAACTCCCCGGACAGCCACGACCGGCATGGACTATCCCTCGGGCGTCGCGAAGTGGAGGCCGTTGAGGATCTCGTAGCTTTTGGCTCCCCCGGGGATCGTCCGTTGGGGGTAGCGCACAAACCGCGTCTGACCGTCGGGGGTGATCTCCAGCGCCGGGTCCTCCCGCACGAACAACCGGGTCCCGTCCTCGAGGGGCTCGATGCGCACAACGTTGTAGGCGTGGGCGCTCCCGTCGCCGTGACGGATCAGCATCGTACAAGGCACAGCGCCCGGCGGAATGCTCCCGGCCACCTCGAATGCGCCGCCGGCGCGGGCGCTGCGCTCTCGAATCACCCGGCGCACGGCGCCTTTCCATGCCGCCGTGCCCGTCACCTCGACGCCCGCGCAACTCAGCCGGGTGCCGCCCACCAGATGAGCTTCGCGAACCTGCCCGTTGCGAACGCGCGCAAAGGCGTATCGGCCTTCCGCAGCGAACTCGCCCTGCCGCACGTTCGCGGCTCCGTCGAGGCCCACGACGACGAAGTCCTTGCCCAGGGGCCCGCGCTCCACGACGATTAGAACGGCGTCGGCCAGCCTTTGCACAGACGCGTCAAGCACTTTGGGAGCGCCGCTAAGCGGCTCGTGCAGCGCAGCAAACACGCTCCGCAGGCCTTCGCCCGTTCGCCGCGCGCAGAAGAAGGGGGCCTGGTAGTGATCGAGCACTGCGTCGGACCTGCCCGCCCGCCGGATGCTGGGTGCCTGGCCGAGGTAGACCACCGTCCCCTCTTCGGGAAACAGCACCGTGCGCGTGCCGACCGATGGGGCGCCCGCCAGCCGCATCTCCAGCGCCAGCGTGCCCTCGGCATGGCCCCCCCTGAGATCGTGCACGAACCCGTAGGCCGCCTCCAGTTTCCCGCGGTCTCCCTCGCCCTTCGGCGGGACGAACGAAACGCCGGGGTTAAGCAGACTGCCCGGGTACGGCTCCATCTGGGCCCCAGTGACGGTCGCCTCCGAGTCGTCGTCCGCGCTGCCGTGGAGGAGGTAATCGTGCTGGTCCCCGCCGAAGACCTGGCAGACGTCCACCAGGTAGGCGTCGCGGGAGTCCGTGCCAACGAGGATGAGCGTTCGCCGGAACCGTGTCACCAACTCCGGATACGCGCTGGAGCTCTCCGCCTCCGCCAGGTGGAACCCCCGACCGTCGGTCACAAAGGCCCTCAACTGGTTGCCCGTGTGCAGACGGTCGAAGCGCGATTCGCGGCCGTTCACGACGACAGTGTTGTGGGACATGGTGCACTGGGTCCAGGCGCGGTAACGCGTGTGCGTGTAGCCGATGTCGCGAAGCAGCTCCTTGCCGAAGGCAAACAGGCCGACGCTCAAGGCGTCGGCGTGCTTGTGTCCCCGGCCGGAGGTGAAGTTCAGGTAGGCATGCAATTGGTCCTGGCCTTCCCCTCCACCCATCACGGCAACGCCCAGGCCCGGGAGCAGCACCGGCTCCATGCCCGAACGCGGGGACCGCCGGCCCCTCGCCCAAGTGTCATTGACGGGAAGCAGCCGCCCGTTAGGGAACCTGGGGGCATCCAGTGCATACTCGAGATCCTCTCGGACAATCTGGACCTGGGCGCTGACGGCGCTGCCCAGTGAGCGGCCATCCGCGGCGTCCTCCTGCCCCTGTTGGTCCTCATACCCTTCGAGTGCGTCCGTGACGGATCTGAGATTCCCGAAGACTTGCGCGCAGTAGCTCGGAGAAGTCTCCATCCAGTGGCCGTCGTAGAGGAAGCGCTCCGAGATGAAGCGTTCCAGCCGTCGCACGACCTCGCGCACCCAGTCGGGCCTGTTGATCACCCGGCCGGTGTAGACAGCATCGCGCCACATCCAGGGCGACATGTTGTGGTAGTTCTCTTTGAACCCCAGCACGAAGTCGCCCGCGGCGCCCAGCAGGTCTTTCTCGATCATCTCGACGCTGCGGCCGTCGGCCATCTCGGCGAGTCCCGGCCAGAAGCGCAGGGAGTCATAGGCCTTGACCAGGTCAAGCGGGATGTCCATGCAGGCCCACCAGGTCCATCGCGCCGTGCGGAATGCGCCCGCGCGCTCGATCCGGTTCGTGGTCCATGGGGCGAACCGCTTCTGTCGGAACGCGTAGTCGAAATGGTAGGCATAGCCCGGGTAGACCTCCGCGAACCTGAGCAGTATCAGGGCGCTGCGCCGGCCGTAAGTCTCCTCACCGGTCGCCGAGTAGAGGTCCGCCAGCGCCCGGCACTGCCTGGCCATGTAATGGATGGCCATGTAGTCCGCATGCGCCCGGAAGTAGATCCGGTAGTTGTCCCCCGGCCGCTCGTAGTACGGGTACGCATGCGGACCCGTTGGGCCGGGGACTTCCAGCACCTGGTCGTCGGGGTAGTCGGGATTGCCGGGGTATTTCGCTCCGCAGTCCCGGCAGACGATCTCCCCCGGCCGCTCCGGCGACCACGAGAAGTTGCCGTGGTCCTGCGTGCCCCTGTCGCAGTTCGGGCAGTCGGTGAAGTAGATGCCCGATTGCCCCGGCACCAGGGAGAGCACTTCGTCCTCCCGCAGTGAGAGCACGTAGCTGACGGTGCGCTTCAGGCGCTCGACAGCAGCAGGACTCGTATTGGCCTCGAACACCCTCTCTTCCCCACAGATCGTCGGGACACCCACAAGTGCGACGGCAGCAAGTACCCACAACGACTTACCTCGACCGCTCACCTCCACGGGATACTCCTTCTCGGGCCTCCCCGTCCGGAGGCCCCAACGGAGACCACAGGTCCGCCCTCGGCGGTTGTCCTACGCCGCCCCACCGGGCGCGTCCCCAAGCCCGTCGGAGGCCTGGAGTACGTGCGCCGGAGGCGACGCTGCAAGGAACCACGGGGAAGATCCTACCAGCGGAAGAACCGGTAAGGGTCGTCCCACTCCTCCGGCACGTCCAGGTAGAGGCCGTCCAGCCAGCGCGTCTCGCCCTCTCCGACCGGTCGGGAGACATGCGCAAGCAGCGGCGTCTGCCCCGCGGCGCCCATGTTGGCCAGGAGGCGCGTTGTGCCGGATGACACCTTGCGAAAGGTCCGCTTGATGTTCATCTTCTCGCCCGAGTAGTCCAGATGCCAGGGCACGAGCTGACAGAACACCACGTTCGCGTCTTCGGCCACGGCCAACACGCCGTTCCCGATGGGGCCAGCCCCATCCGATACAAGGGGCAGCTCGCGCGGGTCGCGGTTGTGCACCTCCGCCGGCGAGACGCCAGCGAGCGGCGAGCCAGCGCCGAAGGGCTCGAAGTGCGCTGCGATGTGCTCCGCCGGGGTCGTACTCACGTGGAAGGGCAGGAACGTGCTCGCCTCCTCGCCCGTCAGGCCAACTGCCAACACCGACCCGCCGGCGCCCACCCAGTCCTTGACGGCTTCCGCATTCGCGGCAAGTTGCTGCCCGCCGCCGGGACCGACGACGAGCACCTGGTCGGCGGAGAGGCTCCCGTCGTAGGCCGCCGGGGAGAGGCTTGCCGCTTCGAGATGCTGCCGGCCGGCCTCCTCGCCCGCGTAGACGACCGTGCGGCGCGGCGCCGGCTGCCAGGCCGAGACGTATCCGAGGATGTTCCGGGCCAGGGTCTCGGCGGCCGGGTCGCTCTCGGTGCGGCCGGTCACGTCCGTCTGGCAGAACAGCACCATGCCCTTGCCCTCGCGGTACTCCATCAGGGAGGCATACTGGAGGGCGTAGCCGCCGTCGAGGATCGGCAGGAAGTCGCCCGAGGCCGGCTTCTCAATGAGGGCGGAGCCCACGTTGCCCCGGTTGCCGCATCTCCAGCCCCGCTTGAGCCGGATGCCGCACCACTCCACCGTGGGAGAATAGTTGAGCTCGTACGTGATGCGCGGGGGAAGGACCGTCGCCTCCCCGCGCCAGTTCCAGAGGTGCTCGTCGGTGATGCCGGCCAGCAGCGGATGGTCGGGCACTCGCTTGAACACCCAGCGCAGGCCGTACTCGGCGATGCGGAACCCGAACCGCTTCTCGAGCACGTCCCCGGTCTGCTCGAAGATGACGACCTTCAGGCCCTCGCGCACACCCGAGATGTCCGGCGCAGCGTCATCGAGCGTCAGGGCGCCCTTGCCGACGATGAACACATCGTACGCGGCCAAGTTTGCGTTCGTCTCGCTCACCCTGTCGAACGCAACGCCCAGGCTCCTGAGCAGCGAGGCCGTCTCGCCCACCGGGTCGAAGAGCGCGATCTTCCCGCCGGCCCGGACCGGCTGCAGCGCGGGTAGCACGTCGACGGCGAAGGTATCCTCCTGCGTTTCGCCGTTGCTGAAACTGACCGTGGCGGCGAGAGCGTATTGCCCCGGGGCCAGGTTCGCCGGCAACTCCAACGCGAGCGGGATGCGCTCCTGCTCGCCCGTGGGAATCGTAACCGTCTTGCTGCCGGTCATTGCCCTAGGCAGCCCAAACGACCACTGGCACTCGGCCGTGACCGTCGCGCGCGAGTTGTTGATGACAATGAGTTGCTTTTCGACCGTTTCGCCCGGCAGGAAGTTGTGGTCCTTGCTCGTGAAGGCCCCCGGCTTGCCGCCGATGTAGGCCAGAAGCGGCATGTTGTTGCGGATGAGCGCCTCTGGCGAATGGTTTGCGTAGTCCGACGGGTCGTTCACCGACAACCCCCAGGTGCGGAACGCGCGCCAGTTGTCGGTGACATACATCGAGTAGACTCCCTCACGCTCCGGATGCGCGTAATTCAGCCTGAAAGGGTAGTCCCAGCGCTGCCAGAGCTCGCCGGCGCGGAACTTCTGTGCCTCCCAGCGCAGGTTCGCCTCCTCTCGTTCGCCGATCTGGTAAGCTGAGTCCCCGTAGAACTGCGCGTTCCACTCCGCCAGGCAGAACTCCCACGGCCTCCAGCCGCTGCCGAACTCGCGCCTTCCCTTGTAAAACCCCCGGCACATGCTCCAGTCCCAGGGATACGGCACGCCGTACTCGTTCAGATGCAGGGGCTTGACGCCGACCGTGGCCCAGTGCTCGAACCAGTCGCTCATCTCCTGGATCGGCGTCCAGTTCGCATAGAAGTTGCTGCTCTGCAGGGCGCCCAGGTTGCCCGCTGCATGATGGTAGAGGATGCGGATCGGGTCAAAGCGTTTGACAATGGCCTCCGCCCGCAGGGCGTTCTCCACGTTGCGTCCGCGCATCCACGCCGACCTGTCCACCAGGCCGTCAAGCAGGTCGGGGTTCATGTCTTCGGCGTACCCGCAGGCGTTGTGGCTGGTCGCGTAGAAGACGACCGAGGGATGGTTGCCCGCCACGCGGGTGTAGAACTCCGCATGCTGGGCGTAGCCGTTCGTCTCGTCCGCGTCGGGCGCATCCCAGTCGTAATGGCCGATGTGCGGCTGCGTCAGGGCGACGAGCACCCCCATGTCATCTGTGGCCCGGAGGACCCCATCGAAGCTCACGTGGGCCCCCGGCTCACAGCCGAACCCACCGGCGGCGACGAAGTTGATCCCGATGGCCTTGCGGCCTTCCAGTCTTTCCCGCGTGCCTTCGTAGTCCCGGCCCGGCTGGCTGCGGGTGAAGGACAGGAAGATGCGCGAGCCGTTCAGGTAGAAGTCCCGCCCGTCGATCCAGAACTCCCGGAACCCGAATCGCTCGGACAGCGCCTCGTCCAGGAGCCGGCCGTCCCCGTCCAGCAGCGAGAGCGTCACGTCGTACTGGTTCTCGGGCGTATGCAGGTCCCAGAGCTTGTCCGGCCGCCAGTCTTCAGTGACCGCAATGCGACCGTCCGAGACGTCGGCGCCCCGGAAGGGCCTGCTGGTGAACTCCTTGACCGTCCGTCCCCCGTCCCTGACCTGCGCGCGCAGGGCGTACCTCGCCCGCGGGTTGACGCCGTCCAGAGCGGTGTCGAATGTGATCTGCGAGTTGCGCACCGACGTCACGACCTTCACGTGGCTGATGCGAGCTTCCTGAGGGGTCCCCACGAGGAAGACGTCCCCGCACAGACCGCGCCGCCCCAGCCCGCCGCGCATCTCTATCGCCGCATCGGTGTTGTTGAAGGAGAGCATGACGGCCTTTAGGGGCAAGGCGAGGACCAGCATGCTCAACACGTGCTTACGGCCGGGACGGCACAGCGAGGTTAGGTCTACCTCGCCCGCTGGGAACCGCATGTCGTCGACCTTCTGGCCGTCCACGTAGACGGTGGCGAAGGAGTTCACGAACTCCGCGGAGAGCGCGATGCGCCGGCCGGCCCATTCGGCGGGCACGGCGATCTCGACCTGGTACCAGGCCGCGCTCACATCCCTCAGCGCGTCGTCCTGCCAATTCGGATTCGGATAGAACGATTGGGGGCCCTCCCGCCCGGCGCCCCCCCGCCCAGAGCCTCGCGGCCAGGCGCCCGGGACCTGGACGTAGCCCCAGCCATCGGCCGGCACGCTGTCCATCGCGTCCCCGGCCGGCTGCCACCGCCACAGCCCGCTCATGGAGATGCGCTCGCGCGTCGGGGTGGCCTCGCGAAGCGCCCCTTCAAGGTGCCACATGGCTTGTCCCTCCGGCGCCACATCCACCTGGGCAGCCGCCTCGCTCATCATGCCGTAGGCAAGGGCTACGAGCACGCACACGGCCAAACCGCACTTCCCTGACTCATGACTCATGACAGCACCTCCGCCGGCGGACTTCGCCGCCTCGACCCAAAAGGCCCATCCTTCGAAGACCATTGCTGGTCCCGGCATCAACTCCGCAGCATGTCAGTACCTGCCGGGGGAGTCTACGCCAACGGCCACTCCCGTTCAACAGTTGAGGCCGCTCACCTCGCTTGACCGGCCCAGACTCAACTCCCACCGCCTTATTGAGCATCGTATTCGCTAGAGAGATCGGGCGGATGGCCGATAGCTATGTGCATGAGACCCAAAGGCTCAAAGGCAGAACTGGAGGCCCGTCGCGTTCGCGCCGTCGCGTTGCTGAAGCAAGGGATGAAGGTCTCAGAGGTCGCCTGCCGGGTCGGGGTTTGGCCAGGCTCGGTCTACCGATGGAGGGATGCCTACAGACGAGCCGGAAACGAGGGACTGCGAGCCAAACGCCACCCCGGAGCCAAGCCGAAGCTGTCCCCACAAGAGCGAGAACAGCTCGCCGGGTTGCTCCTGAAAGGACCACTGGCACACGGCTGCCGCACGGACCTTTGGACCTTGCCCCGCGTGGCCCAGCTGATCGAGAAGCATTTCGGCGTTCGCTATCATCCCGGCCATGTCTGGCGCGTGCTGAGGGGGATGGGCTGGAGCTGCCAGAAGCCCGAGCGCCGGGCCCGCGAACGCGACGAAGAGGCGATCCAGCGCTGGCGCGAAAAGGACTGGCCCCGTATAAAGAAAAGCCCGCCGCGCGCGCAAGAGCATCGTTTTCATTGGCGAGACGGGCTTCATGCTCCAGCCCTTGGTGCGGCGCACCTGGGCTCCACGGGGCCAAAGGCCGGGTCCAGAAGAGCTGGGACCGACACGACCGTCTCTCGGCCATCTCGGCCCTTACCGTGGCTCCTCAGAGGCGCCGGCTGGGGCTTTACTTCCAAATCCACACCGACAACATCCGCACCGAGCAGGTGCTGGAGTTCCTGTGCCGGGTGCATCGTGGGCTGGGGAGTAAGATCGTGCTGGTCCTGGACCGCTGGAGCGTCCACCGGGCGGCAGTGCGGCGCCTCCTGGAAGCAGGGGCCAAATGGCTGGTGGCCGAATGGCTTCCGGCCTACGCCCCGGAGCTCAATCCCTGCGAGGGGGTCTGGAGCCACACCAAATACGGTGACCTGGCCAACTACATCCCTGAGGACCTTGGTGAGCTCTTGGCAGAGGTCGACGCCTCGATCTCTGCCAAGAGGTCCTGCCCAAGGTTGCTTCGCTCGTTTCTCAAGCATGCGCAACTCAACCTGTGATCAGTCTCATTGTCTACGCGAGAACCAGTAAGCATCTTCAGCCTTCTTCGGTCGCCTGCGCCAGCCGCTCGACGGCCTCGATCATCTCGTGCTTGTCGGTGGCCGTGCAGTACCTCGTCATCAGCGTCGAGCTGTGCCCGAGTATCGCCTGGGCCACGCGCTCGGGCACTTCAAGCCGGGCCAGGTAGGTCGCGCAAGTGTGGCGCAGCTTATGAAAGCTGAAGCCCTTGAGCTCCGAGTGCTTCTCGCGCAAACGACGCAGTCGGCAGTGCAAGGCGCCCACGGTGAACGCCTGGTCATCCCGGCCAACGAAGACCGGTTGGTTATCCGCCACATCTTCGGCAGCATTTCCCTTTAGGATATCCATCGATCGTCCACAAAGGGGGATCATCCGGGGCCGGTTGCTGTTCCACCCGCTCGTCTTGTGCCGTTCCAGTCTCAGTAGGTTCTGGCCGAAGTCCACGTCGCCCCAGGTGACCCGGACCAGCTCCCCGATGCGCATGCCGGTCAATAGCAGCATCTCGCAGATGTCACCCAGGGGCGGGGACTCCCGGCAGATCTCGATACACTCAAGAGCGTGCTCAAGCGACAGGTGCTTCTCCTCCGGGTGTTCCGGCGCGTTGACGTGCTTGCTCACGTGTTCGACACCCGACAGTTGGTTCTCCTTCAGGAGCCCCTGCCGGACGGCCCAGTTGAACATGCGCTTGATCGCCGTAACCATGATGTTGATGGTCCGCGCAGCATAGCCCTGCTCGACCATCTTGACTTTCAATTCCTCGATGTCCGAGGGAGCCAGCTCAGCGGCGAGCTTGTCCTTGTGGCGCCAGGTCACGTGTTTCAGGCCGTCGCGGTAGCCCCGCCAGGTGCCGCGGCTCCTGTTGGCCCTGTTCCACTGGAGGAAGCGGACTGCCAACTCGATCAGGAAAAGGCTGCTCGCCGGGCGCCGCAGGACCGGTTTGCTATCAGCTTCGTTCTGCCCGAGGCCATCGTAGTACTGGGCCAAGTACCGATGCAGTTCAGCCCGGGCCTTGGCCTCGTTCGGGCCCAAATAGAGCCGTTTCCGGCCCTGAGGAGAAGGAACGTCCACGCACCACTGGCCGCGTGCGTCGTACCACCAGATGTCGATAGGCATCCTGCAGGGCCCCCCGAGCCACCGCCCTGCTATCACGTTCTTGCTATCAATCCATACGAATAGTCGCGGCATCCGATGTCAATGGAGAAACGTAAGACGTTTGATATAAATGCTTTGCGGCAGAGATGCGGATGGTGAGGGCGGTGGGGATCGAACCCACGACCTACGGATTAAAAGTCCGTTGCTCTGCCTAGCTGAGCTACACCCTCATCAGAACACACTGAGCCAGGTGGGACCCCGAGGCACCCGCCGCTGCGCCCGCATGGGCCGACGGCCTGCCAGAACGGGCCTTGGGGATCATCTGCGACTATAGCTCAGTAGCCAGCGCTGCGTCAAGCTCACTTCACGCATGAACCGCGCTGCCCCGATCCTGCCCGATCTATCCTTCAAGCGCACGGGCGAAACGGTCGCAGGACTCGCGGTCGAAGCTATAAGACCACGCCTGGGCCGCTGGGGCTGGGCGCACTGCGATCGGGGAGACTCAAGCCGCGACGCCCCAGACCCTCAGTCTTCCGGGTGCTTCACCTGAACTCAGGCATGGCCATGGGAAGCGAAGCAGCCCCGGCAAACGCGACGCTCATCGCATTGGCGGCGAGCACAATCCAGAGCAGCCGCCACGAGCGCCTGGCGCAGAATGGCCAGACCAGCGGCCAGAACTCGACGGCAGCGTTCACAAGGACGACGAGGAGCCAGGTCGCTACCCACTCGCCCGAGGTCGATGCCTGGACACCGAGCGCCAGCTCAGTGAACCCCGATAGCATCAGGGTCGACACGGGCAGGAGAATCAGCCCCAGGCCGGCAGACAGCGCATTGACGACCACAGCCGCCAGGAGAGCCTTCCTCCACGAGAACTGTAGCCACAATCGAAAGGCCAGCCATTCGGCTGCGAGCCCCACCAGCACGGCCCACGACGCGTAGTAATAGTACGTCACGTAAAGCCCAGGCCAGATCATGTCAGCGAGACACGGAAACATGGCGACCGTAGCTTATCCCTGCCGGCGATGGCTGTCAACGCTGTGCATGAGGGGAAGGAATGGCGAAAACGGATGCAATCTGAGGGCGCCGCTGAAACAGACGGTCAGGACCGACCTTGGACCGGGACGCGGCTCGCCTCATCGCGGTCCCCCTGGCAAACACATCGACGGCAGACCATGTGAGACAGATGGGCCGAGTCAAGCGAGGCGCAGGCCGTTTCGTTGACCGGTCGCAGTCACGCGTTAGAATGGACCGCCCGCGCCCGGACACGGACGTCCGGGCCGCCTGTGTCTGACGGAGAGGCAGGAAGCCATGCAGGACGAGAAGGTCTACTTTGCGTCGATCAAGATGAAGGACATCTCGGCGGACGCGTCGCTGCCCGCGAAGTACTCGCGCATGCTGGAGGGGTTCCCCCTCAAGGAAATGTTCGACGGCAAGCGCACGGCTATCAAGATGCACGTCGGCGGGAACGTCGGCTTCAGCACCGTCCACCCGCTTTTCGTGCGGATCCTGGTGCGGAAGCTGCGCGACGCCGGCGCCCGGCCGTTCATCACGGACGGCAGCTTCTCCCGCGAGGCCATAACGGCACGGGGCTACACGCAGGAGGTGATCGGCGCGCAGTTCATCCCCGCCGCCGGCGTCCAGGATCGATACTTCTACCCGGCAGAGGTCGACTACCGGGGACTGAAGAAGCTGGAGCTCTGCGGCAACATCGTAGACGCCGACGCGCTGGTCGACCTGAGCCACTTCAAGGGGCACGGCCATTCGGTCTATGGCGCCGCGGTGAAGAACCTGGGCATGGGCGCCGTGACCACCCGCACGCGGGGCGCCATCCACCAGCTCGTCACGCAGGAGCTCAAGTGGGACGCCAAAGCGTGCGTCGAGTGCCGGCAGTGCGTGGAGGGATGCCCGACGGGCGCTGCCCGGTTCGACGATAAGGGCAAGTTCACGATCGACTTCCATAGCTGCATCTTCTGCCACCACTGCGTCATTAGCTGCCCGGAGCATGCCATCTCGTTCGACGACCAGAACATCTACTACTTTCACTGCGGGCTGGCGCTCGCCACGCGCGAGGTGCTCAAGCGGTTCGATCCCGCCAACGTGCTCTTCATCAACGTCCTGCTGAACATCGCGTCATTCTGCGACTGCTGGGGATTCACGACGCCGTCCATCGTGCCCGACATCGGCATCATGGCGTCCCGCGCCATCATGCCCATCGAGCGGGCGTCGCTGGACATGGTCAGGGCGGAAGACTTCATCGAGGGTTCGCTGCCCGGCCACGTCCAGCGGCGCGAGGTCGAGGGACACCTCCTTCAGCAGATCTGGGGCAAGGATCCTCACGACCAGATCCGCGCAGGCCTGGAGATGGGCCTCGGCCCGGCCGACTACGAACTCGAGGAGGTGGACTGAAAGGCGGAGGGGAGCACCTGTGACGCGACGCGAACGGCTGAGGCGGTGCTACTTCCACGAGGAGCTGGACCGGCCGGCGGTCTACAGCCGCACGGCTTACCCGCCCGGCGACCCTTCTTACGACCCGCTCCGGGCCTACCTGGCGGAGCACAGCGAACTGAAGCGCGGCTGGTGGGGGCAAGTGCAGGCCCGCCCGCCCATCGACGTGCGGCGCGAGCCGCATTCTGACGATTGGGAGCGCGAGATCAGCGTGCTGCACACGCCGGCTGGCGACCTGGAGGCATCGCGCCTGGTCAGCCTGCGCGGCCAGCCGGGGCTGGACAGGACTCACTTCATCAACGGCGTCGCAGACGCCGAGACGTACATGTCCCTGCCGATGCCCGACGTGGGCGGCGAGGTCTCGTCCTTCTTCGAGGCGGACCGCGAGGTCGGCGACGCCGGCATCGCCGAGGCCAGCGTGGGGCACAACCCCGGCGGCGCGGTGGCGGGGCTCTGCGGGTCGGAGACCTTCGCGATCATGTCCATGACCGACCGGGACGTGCTTCACGCGTTGCTGGCGCGGGAGCGGGACGTCGTCCTGAACCGGCTCAAGTACCTGCTGGAGCGGGGAGTGGGGCCGTGCTTCGGCGTGTCCGGGCAGGAATTGATCGCCCCTCCGTTGCACGGGCCGAAGGACTTCCACGACTTCAACGTGCGCTACGACAGACCGATCGTGGACCTGATCCACGAGGCAGGCGGGCGGCTCCACGTGCACTGCCATGGCGCCATGGCGAAGGTCATCGGGCAGTTCGTGGAGATGGGCGTGGACGTATTGCATCCGTTCGAGGCGCCGCCGCTGGGTGACGTCACGCCGGCGCAGGCAAAGGAGGCCGCGCGGGGGAGGATCTGCCTGGAGGGCAACATCCAGATCAACGAGATGTACGAGTCCACGCCGGACCAGATCCGCCAGCAGGTGCGGGCGCTGATCGAGGCCGCCTTTGATGATCGGCACGGGCTGATCGTGAGCCCCACGGCCTCCCCCTACATCCGCGGTGCGGGCACGCATTGCCTGCCGCAGTATGAGGCCATGGTGGAGACCGTGCTCGACTGGGTGCCCTGACGTCCCGCCCCCGGAGGGACGCTCAGCCAAGCCGAGGCATCGGCCCTGCCCCTGTACTCCCCACGGGCGGCCGCCTGGAATGCCCGCAAGAAGACTTCCTGGGTCAGGTCCTCCGCGCGGTGTGCATCATGCACTCGTTGATGGATGTAGTTGAGCAGCCACACTTTGTGTCGGTCTACGAATGCGTCGAAGTGCGTCAAGTCGCCCCTGGCAGCCGCCCGCAGGACTGCTCCGTCGTTCGCCACAGCAGCGCCTTCATGACTTGCAGGCTTACCGGTGTCTCCGGGCAGAGCAGGCACTGCCAATCCCTTCGCGCTGGACGGCGAGCGTCAAGGCCCTCGGCCTCCCCTGTATACGAAAGGCGGACGCAAACTGCACGCTGGGGCACAGGATAAACGGCGTGCCATGCGCGTCCGGACGTCGGATTTGCCAGGTGGTGGGACTTCAACGACGCGCGCAGGCGTCAGACGGCGGAGTTCTGCTTGACGTAGTCGATCAGCTCGCCCACCTGCGCAAAGGCCAGGCAGACCACCGTGTCCGCGGCGCCGTAGTAGATGGCGATGCGGCCCGTCTCGGCGTCGCAGACCGCCGCGCACGGGAAGGCCACGTTCGGCACGTCGCCCACGCACTCGTAGAGCCGCTGCGGCGACAGGAGGTAGGGCGCCGTGCGGTACATTACCTTCCAGGGCTCGTCCAGGTCCAGCAGCGCTGCCCCCATGCTGTAGACGAAGCCGTTGCACGACGTCAGCACGCCGTGGTAGATCATCAGCCAGCCCTCGGAAGTCTCGATGGGCGTCGGACCGGCGCCGACCTTGGTGGACTGCCACCCCCCGATGGTGCCCATCACGTAGCGATGACGCCCCCAGTGGATGAGGTCGGGGCTCTGGCTGAGGAATATGTCCCCGAAAGGCGTGTGCCCGTTGTCGCTCGGGCGGTTGAGCATGACGTAGGAGCCGTTGATCTTGCGCGGGAACAGCACCCCGTTGCGCTGGAAGGGCAGCAGCGCATTCTCCGTCTGGTGGTAGGTCTTGAAGTCCTCGGTCCACGCTATGCCGATGGTCGGGCCGTGATACCAGTTGCACCAGTGGACGTAGTAACGGCCCTCCAGCTTGCAGACGCGCGGATCGTAACCGTAGGCGAAGTTCTGGAGCTCCGGTATGTCGCACTCGAAGCGGATCGGCTCAGGCTCGATGTCCCAATGGATGCCGTCGCCGCTGCGGCCGGTGTGCAGCATCATGCGGCGGGTTCGGTGATCTACCCGGAAGACACCGGCGAAGTCGTCCCCGAACGTCACCACGGCGCTGTTGAAGATGCTGTTGCTGCACGGGATGGCATCCCGGGGGATGATAGGGTTCTCACTGTAGCGCCAAACCACGTCCGCACAGCCTTCGGGCTTGTCTTCCCACGGGATGCTGAGCACGGCCTCTCCGACGATCGTCTGCTCGGCCATTGCGGCCTCCGTCTGAAACGCTGCGAGTCCAGAGCGCTAACTGCGGAGGCCCATTTAGCCATGCCCCGCAGGGCCGCGTCAAGTCACACGCCTACACGCGTCCTGTCGTCGGCCGCCCGCGAGCCCCCCTACTGCTGCAATGAGGACGGGCATCACTTGGTCCCGGAGCCATTCGACGCCCCGCCCCGCGAGGGCGCACGCCCCGAGAACAGGCTTCTGAGTCGCTCAAGGGAGCCAGCGCCGAGGGGCGCCTTCTGCTCCTGCCTTTCGTGATAGAAGACGACGATCCGGTCGGCAGGCACCTCGATGCCCGCGGCTTTGAGTACCTCGCGAATGCGTGGGACAAGCTGCTGCTCGATCACCCACTGCTGCTGCGGCCAGAAGGCAAGCTTCATGCGAACGAAATGCTCGCCCGTGTCCAAAGAGATGACGCCCGACATCCGAGGCGGGCCGATGATGACGCCTTCGAACTGGCGGGCGACCTCGCCGGCGCTCTGTCGGAGGAGCTTGACTTCCTGTTCGGCTGCCTGGCGGCTGGCCGCTGTCACGTCAATGCGCGCATGCTGGGCGCCCCTGGTGAAATTGCCGACGACGGCGATGTTGCGGTTCGGAATGACGATCATCTCGCCCAGGTAATTGCGCAGTTTGGTCATGCGCAGGCCCAGTTCCTGAACCACGCCAACCTGGCCGGAGATCTCCACCATGTCCCCCACATCGAACTGGCCCTCGAAAATCACAAAAAAGCCCGTCACGACGTCTTGCACCAGACCCTGAGAGCCAAACCCGATCGCCAGGCCAATAACGGAGAGAGAAGCAAGGTAGGCCGTGTAGTTGACCCCCAGCTCCCCCAGGACGAACCCGAGAGCCGTGAAGTAGACGACGTACTTCACGCCGTTGAGCACAAGCGAGTGGACAGTGAGCGCGCGGTTCTTGTGATAGCGATAGAAGAGCCGCAGAGGACCCCAATTGGAGTAGATCGCCAGACGGCTTACCGCGCGCAACGCCGCGATGATCAGACGACATATCAGGACAACACCCAGGATGGTCAGCACCCGGTAGAGCTTCCGCGTCACGTTCTCGGGCGACAGGTCAAAGAGCCACTGGAGCGACGCCGCGGCCTCCGGCTGGCGGGAGAACTTCAGCGTCTGAGGCAGGTCCCCACCGGAGAGCGTCAGCTGGTTCTTGTCCCCATCGAACTGGTAGGTCACCTCCCCGGTGTCGGTCGACAGCTTCAGGTTGTTCCCCTCCACCACGTAATCCCCCGTCAGACCGTCCAGGGAGAAGCGGCCCTCCGCTGAAAGGGTCAGCGTCAGGTAACTGCTGCCAACGGGTGCCACCCATGTCCCGGTGAGGGTCTCCTTTACGGCGCGCTGCATCCGGGCGCCGGCGAACTCCGCCGCACTCGCAGAGCCGGCCGCACACAGCGTCAGGAAACAGCAGCACGCAAGGGCTGTGCTGCTCCGCCGCATAGCAACACTCCGCCGTCGGTTTGGGTGACCGCTTCCCACGGTATCGCCCCCGAAAGGGATCACAAGGGATCTCAGAACCGGGCCTTCGGCGGCTCCTTCCCGGCCCCGCCGCCTGCGAGTTCGGGCCGAGCGCACACCGACGACGCGCGGCAACAGCAGCCCCCGCTCGCCGAACGGCCCGCCCGCAAGCTGGTCCAGTGATGATAAGCGTCGCCAGGCTCTTTCGCAAGCCGATGCTTGAGTGTGCCTGGGGCGCACCGTCGCGCGCGACGGGCTTCACTCCGCCCTCAGTCCGCGAGGTCCACGCCGCGGCTGCGGCAGAACTCCACGGTCTCCTCGAAGGAGCCCACCCCCGCGCGCCCCCCTACTCGCGTGCACGTCATGGCCGCCGCCGCGCTGGCGAACGCCGCGATCCGCCTGGGATCCCAGCCCCTGATCAAGCCAACGATGTAGGCGCCGTGGAAGACGTCGCCGGCACCGGTGGTGTCGACGGCGTCCACCTCGAACGCCGGGGTGTGGAACTCCCCGTCCGGACAGACGGTGAGGCTGCCGTCGGGACCTTCGGTCTGGACGACGGTCCTCGGGCCCAGCTCAATGGCGGCCCGGCACGCGTCCGCCGCGTCCGACTCGCGCGTGACGGCCTGAGCGAAGCCGCTGCCGCAAACGAGCACGTCGACCTGCTCGACCAGCCTGCGAATGCGCGCGCGGGCGATGCCGTGCGTCGCCGGACCGTCCAGAATGACCGTGCCGCCGGCCTCGTGCATCCATCGGGCGGCGGCCAGCGCCGCCTCGCCGTGGCAGCCGTCCAGGTGCAGGTAAGGGGCCGATGTGACGTAGTCCCGGTCGATCTCCTCCGGCCGTAGCGCGTCAGACATCGCCCCCGTCAGACCGCTGAAGCCCCTCTCGCCGGTTTCGGCGTCCACCCAGACCAGCACCACCTCCTTCTCCGCGCCCGGGCGCACCACCACGCGCGAGACGTCCACGCCGTATCGGCTCAGCGAGAGGAGCTTGCACTCGCCGGCGAAGTCACTGCCGGCAGTGCCCACGAGACCCGTCCGCGCGCCAAGCCGCGATGCGGCCGCCATGGCCGTCGCCACCGGCCCGCCACCCTCCAGGCGGAACTCCCGGAACGCGGGCCGCCGCGACGGGTCGGACGACGGCTCACATCGCACCAGCACGTCAATGGTCGCCAGTCCGAGCCCGACAACGTCCAGATTCCCGGGACTGCTGGAGTTCATCCTCACGTAACCTCGGAAGTGATCCGCACCGTCTTCGGCAGATGCCCGCCGAATCTCAAGACGGCCGGCCCCCCATTATGCGGAGCAGCCGCCGGCAGTCAAGAACCGGACGGCCTTCATCTCAGCAGCCTTCAGCGAACGCGCGCAGTCCACAACGGGCCATAGGTCCGGCCGATTACCGGGCCGGAATGTGGTTGCGCATACGCGCACGCTGTCGTATGTTTAGACGCCGCTGGCCCGTGTGACAGGCAGTTCCTGCTTGCGCATACGGCAAACCGCGCTGGGAGGCAAACTTCGCTGCGCCGGTGCGACGCGCTCGACAATATGCTGGAAGGAAGCACAGGACGATGGTGGCGAAGCAGATTCGCGGAACGCTGCGCAGGAATCCGGCCAACTCGCGCTACTTCACGGACGATTCGGGCCGGGCCGTCTACCTCACGGGGTCTCACACGTGGAACAACCTGGTGGACATGGGCAAGGGCGACCCTCCGCCGGAGTTCGACTTCGGCTACTACCTCGACTTTCTGGAGCGGCAGAACCACAACTTCATCCGCCTCTGGGCGTGGGACATGTTGTGCACGTGGAACCCGCAGGACGTGGTCCGGCCTTTCCCCTGGGCGCGCACGGGGCCGGGTCTGGCGCTGGACGGCAAGCCGAAGTTCGACTTCACGCAGTTCGATCTGGAGTACTTCGACCGTCTGCGGAAACGCGTAGGGGAGGCGCAAGAGCAGGGAGTCTACGTCGGCGTCATGCTGTTCGAGGGGTGGGCCGTCTTCCGACGGAACAAGACGCGGCTGGAGATGCACCTGTTCAGCAGGGACAATAACATCAACGGCTTCGACCTGGTCGCCTCGGAGGCCGACGGGATACTCAGGGACTGGGTGACGCTCGACAATCCCGACCTGGTCCGGGTCCAGGAAGTCTACGTGCGGGAAGTCATCGACACGGTCAACGAGTTCGACAACGTACTCTACGAGATCTGCAACGAGGCCGGCCAGCACTCGCACGACTGGCAGGAGCATTTCATTTCCTTCATCCGCCGCCGCGAGGCGGACAAGCCGAAGCAGCATCCTGTCGGCACCACGGGCGGCATGGGGACGCTGAACGAACGAACGTACGCAAGCGCGGCGGACTGGGGCTCGCCGGAGTGCAACGCCTCGGACGGCTACGATTACCAGTACCGCGAAGGGGGACACACGTGGGGATCTGCGCCGTTCGACCGGGGCGACAAGGTCGTGCTGCTGGACACCGACCACCTGTGGGGCATCGGCGGGGACGAAGTGTGGGCCTGGAAGAGCTTCTGCCGGGGCTACAACGTGCTCTACATGGACCGCTGCGACGACTTCCCGACGGCATTCTTCGAGCACGAATCGTGGCGGGAGGAGTCTAATCCCCATCTGCGCCGGGAGATGGAGAAGATCAAGCTCTTCGCCGACCGAATGGACCTGAACGCCGCCCTGCCCCACAACGAGCTGTCCTCAACCGGCTACTGCTTGGCCGATCCTGGCCGCGAGTATCTCGTCTACCAGCTGGAGGGCGGCCCGTTCACCGTTCATTTGGAGGCCGGCGCCTATCATTACGAATGGCACGATCCGAGCACCGGCCGCCCCGGGGGCGAGGGTGGTGCGTCGGTCAACAACGGGCCGGCCGAGTTCGAGCCGCCGTTCGAGGGCGATGCCGTGCTCTACCTGGCCGCGTCCGACGCATGACGCTCAGCCGACGGTTCGTTCGCTCGAACTGACGGCACTGGCACCGCCTGGTTGCGAGCAGTAGAATCGTACGCGTCCGTGGACAATGATGGCTTGACGGAGAAACGCCGATGTGGATCAAGCTGACTGGCGACCTGGGTAGGCCGTTGTTTGCCAACCTGAAGCGGATCAGTGCCGTTCGCCAACCAGCCGGGGGCCCGACCGGTGCGCGCCTGGCGTTTCTGTCCGGTTCGAACGTGTACGTCAGCGAAAGCGTGGACAAGCTGATGCGGACGATCGGGCGGCCCAGCGGCGATGACGTTGGCTTGTGGACCACGCTGACGAACGAGTTCGGCAAACCCGTGGGCGTCAACCTGGAACGAGCCCGTCTCGTGCGCCCCGGTACCGGCACCTTCGGCGGCTCTATGCTTGTCTTCCTGCCTGAGTTCAACCTCTACGTCAAGGAATCGCCGACCGAGATAGGCGCGGTGCTGGACGAGCACGCAAACAGGAAGGCAGCCGATGCGTGGATCAAGCTGACCTCCGAAGAGAAGAAGTGGATTCTGGTCAACGGCACCCGCGTGGCGACCGTCCGCCCGGGTCCGGTGACGGCAAGCGGAGCCTTCCTCACCTTCGTGGGGGGCGGCCAGATCTGCGTGACCGAGTCGCCTGCCGAGGTCATGAACGTCGTTCGGGGGCTGGCGGAAGACGACGGGGGCGGCTGATGGACCAGGCGGCCCGACCCGGGCCGTTGACAACGGCGCCTCCGCGCGGGGCGCCGCCTCGGTGCAGCATTCGTAGGGCCGACGTTTGCTCCTCGTCCGGAAGGTCGCGTGTGCTCCCACGCCAGCTTGAGCAGCCGCGGACTGCCGGAAGTGTTGACACCCGACACGTGATGGGTGTACTATGTCGGCGGTCCGCAGGCATTGCTTGCGATGGCGGACGCCGTCCTGACGCAAGCGCAGGGCATTCGTCATGGAAACGGACGACAAACTGGCGGTCCTGGCCGACGGCTCGCGTTACGACCTCTCGTGCGCGTGCGGCACCAGGCGAGGCACGGACCACCGGCAGCGGGCCAGGGACGGCCTCTGGCTCTACCCCGTCTCCGTTCCCCGGGGCGGGGACTCCGTGATGCTGAAGACGCTGCTCTCGAACGCCTGCCTGAACGATTGCCTCTACTGCCCTTTCCGCCGCGAGCGGGACTTCCGCCGCTGCACGCTTCAGCCGCAGGAGATCGCCGGCGCGTTCATGGCCTACGTGCGGCAGAAGAAGGTCTCCGGGCTCTTCCTCTCGTCGGGCGTCTTCGGCGGGCCGGACCACACGATGGGCCGTATGATCGCCGTGGCCCGCCTGCTGCGCGGGAAGCATGAGTACGGGGGCCATGTGCATCTGAAGATCATTCCCGGGGCCTCGGACGCGGCGATCGAAGAAGCTCTGTCGCTTGCCGACGCCGTGTCTCTCAACGTGGAAGCCCCCACGCGCGCGGCGTTCCGAACGCTCTCGTCCAGCAAGGACTATGATCGCGACGTGGTGCGCCCGATCCGGTTCATCAGCCGTTTGACGGCGAAGGGCGCCCGACACGAAGGAGTCAGGCAGACGACCCAGTTCGTCGTGGGCGCGGCCGACGAGACGGACGCCCAGATCGTCGGCGCCACATTCGGGCTCTACAAGCGCCTCGGCCTCGGCCGCGTCTACTTCAGCGCCTACCAGCGGGGGCTGGGCGATCCCGACCTGCCCGGTGAGCGCAGCGTCCCGCACGCCCCGCAGAACCCTCTCACCCGGGAGCATCGCCTCTACCAGGTGGACTGGCTGATCCGCAAGTACGGCTTCGCCGACGAGGAGATACCGTTCGAGCCGGACGGAAACCTGTCGCTCGACGCCGACCCAAAGGAGCTCTGGGCGAGGCGCCATCCCGAGTTCTTCCCCGTGGACGTCAACCGCACGGGCAGACTGGAGCTGCTTCGCGTCCCGGGCTTCGGCCCCGTCACGGTGAAGCGCATCCTCGACCTGCGAAGGGAGGGGGGCCGAATCCGCTCCATCGAGCAGTTGGGAAAGCCGGGCAAGCGGCTGAGCAAGGCGGCCCGCTACGTCAAGTTCGGCCGGCCTCGGACCGTTGCTGTTCGGCCCGCACGGGTGGAAGCTGGCGCGCCCGGCCTTCGTCGGGTATGCTGAGCCCCCGCCGAAGCTCAGCCGAGGGGCGGGAGGCAACCGCCACGATAGAGAGAACACGCGAGGCAACCAGCACACCATGAACGGAGGCCGCCGGGCAATGGAGAGATTCTGCTTCGTCGCGTGCATGTCGATCAGCCTGCCGGTTCTCCTCGGCTGCGCGTTCGCCCGCAAAGGCGAACCCGTGCAGACGGGCCAACACGCGCAGTCGTTCGAGACACAGATCCTCAAGACGGTGCGGATCAACTACCTGCTCTATCTGCCCTCCGAATACGGCAAGGCCGAGCGCGAATGGCCGCTCGTGGTCTTCCTGCACGGAGCGGGGGAGCGCGGGGACGACCTGGAGCTGGTCGCAGTGCACGGGCCGCCGAAGCTCGTCGCCGAAGGCCGGGAGTTCCCCTTCATCATCGTCTCGCCTCAGTGTCCCAAGGACGCGTGGTGGCCGGGTGAATTGGACGCTCTGAAGGCCCTGCTCGATGACGTCGTGGGCACGTACTCGGTAGACGAGGACCGAGTCTACCTGACTGGCCTGAGCATGGGCGGCTTCGGCACGTGGGCCTGGGCGATAGAGGAACCGGACAGGTTCGCGGCAATCGTGCCGGTCTGCGGACGCGGCGATCCTGAGAAGGTGGCGCGGATCGCGCACGTGCCCGCGTGGGTCTTCCACGGCGCCAAAGACCAGACCGTTCCTCTCGAAGCCTCGCAGGAGATGGTGGACGCCCTGAAGGCAGCCGGAGCCGAGCCGAAGTTCACCGTCTACCCCGAGGCCGGCCACGACTCGTGGACGGCGACTTACGAGAACCAGGAGCTCTACGACTGGCTGCTGGGGCAGCGCCGCGATGGGCAGTAGCGCCCTGACCGGGGCGAGAGGGTGCGAACTTGGACTTCGCGGCATTCATTCAGGCCAATCAGACCGTCCTGCTGGACGGCGCCATGGGGACCGAGCTGGACAGGCGCGGCCTGATGGGGCACACCAGCAATAACCTCACCGCGCCCGAGGCGGTGCTGGCAATCCACCGCGAGTACGCCGCGTGCGGTTGCCAGGCCCTGACCACGAACACGCTTTCGATGAACCGCATCCACATCGAGACGCACAACATGGACGTGGACGTGCGCGAGGTGAACCTGGCCGGAGCGGAGCTCGCCAGGCAAGCTGCCGGGGACGGCGTGTACGTGCTCGGCGATATCAGCCCGACCGGCCAGTTTCTGGAACCGTACGGCACCTACCAGGAATCGCAGTTCCGTGAGACATTTGCGGAGCAGGCCGCGATCCTCGCGCAGGGCGGCGTGGACGGGTTCATCATCGAGACCATGTTCGACCTGCGGGAGGCGGTCTGCGCTCTGCGCGCCTGCAAGGACGTTGCGCCGCTGCCCGTCATCGTCTCGATCGCCTTCTCCACGGAGTCCGACGGCGGCCGAACCATCATGGGCAACTCCGCGGCGGAATGTGCGGCGCAACTGGCGGAAGCAGACGCCGACGCCGTCGGGGCCAACTGCGGCGATCTGGATCCCACGCAGATGGCCGCAGTCGTCGGCCTCATGAAGGCGGCAACGTACCTTCCCGTCCTCGCCCAGCCGAACGCCGGCAGGCCCCGACTGGTGGGCGGCGAGACGGTGTTCGACATGGGTCCCGAGGCGTTCGCCGCAGGCATCAGGGAATGCGTCCACGCTGGCGCGTGCCTGGTGGGCGGCTGCTGCGGGACGACACCCGCTCACATGCGAGTTCTGGCGGATGCGCTCCGAAGCTGACAGGTCCGGCTGGTTGACGGCCTGGCCGGGCGTCTCGTATATTCGCATGCTCGATCTTGCCCGACTGACGTTCCGGAGCCGACCCGATGAAGCGCGTCGATTACGATGCCCACCTTTACAGGACCTACCAGGAGGGTCGTGCGCTCTCTGAAGACACCGCCCGTCTGTGGATGAAGGCCGTCGGGAAGTACCTGCCCAGGCGGTCGGGACTGGTGATCCTGGACCTCGGTTGCGGCACAGGCAGGTTCTCGGGCCTGCTCGCAGAGCACTGCCACGCGCGGGTCATCGGCGTGGACCCCTCAAGCAAGATGCTGAGCATCGCCAGGGAGAACGCGGGCGACGCGGCTATCTCGTACCTGGAGGGCTGTGCAGAGAGCATACCCGTCGGCGACGAGGAGTGCGACGCGGCGTTTCTTTCGATGGTCGTGCATCACGTGGACGATTTCACGCGCTGCTGCCGCGAACTGCATCGGGTCCTTCGACCGCTCGGCAGGGCCATCGTTCGCAGCGCGTTCAGAGATCGGTTGAGCTCGGTAAGGGGCTTCGAGTTCTGGCCGACCGCGAGGGCGCTGGAGGAAAGGCGCCTGCCGAGCATCAGTGAGGTCGTGGACGCGTTTGTCGCAAGCGGTTTCAGCAAGATCGCGCAGGAAGTGGTCACACAACAGATTGACGCCAGTCTGCGCGATCACTGCGAGAGGATGAAGAAGAAGGCCATATCGGTCTTCGAGTTGATCTCCGACGAGGAGTTCCAGGCCGGCCTAGCGGCGATGGAGAAGGCGGTGCAACGCGAGAGCCGGCCTTCACCGATCATGGATGAAATAGACCTGCTTGTCTTCGAGAAGACTGCGACTGCGGCATGACTGGCGCGAGCCGGGCCTGTAGCGCCGCGGGCCGGAGCTGCGCCGAAGCACGCGACGGGAAGGCGGCGGCTCGCCGCCAGACCCTCTTACGGACAGATGGGTGCACGGAACCATGAAATTCGCCAAATACCACGGCCTGGGCAACGACTACATCGTCCTCGACCCCGCCGACCTCGGGCGGGGACTCACACCGGAACAGATACGCCTCGTCTGCCACCGGAACTACGGCGTGGGTTCGGACGGAATCCTGCTCGGCCCTCTGTCGACGGATGAGTGCGACTTCGCGGTGCGCATATTCAACCCGGACGGCAGCGAAGCCGAGAAGAGCGGCAATGGGCTGCGCATCTTCTGCCGGTGGCTCTGGGACACGGGGCGCGTGGGGAGCGAGGAGTTCACCGTGCTGACTGCCGGCGGCCAGGTGCAGGCGCAGGTGCGCGAAAGCGGCAAGACGGTCACCGTCGAGATGGGGCGCGTCAGCTTCGAGAGCACGCGCATACCTGTGGCCGGCCCGTCGCGCGAGGTGCTTCGGGAGGAGATCAAGGTCGGGGACGAGGCCCTGACCTACTGCGCCGCAACCGTCGGCAATCCGCATTGCGTGATCCTGCGCGACGAGCCGACGGAGCAAGACGCCCGAACGCTGGGGCCGGCGATCGAGACCGATCACCGTTTCCCCAACCGGACCAACGTCCAGTTCATGGCGGTGTTGGACCGCGCGAACATTCGCATCGAGATATGGGAGCGCGGGGCCGGCTACACGCTGGCGTCGGGCAGCAGCGCCTGCGCGTCCGCCGCCGTGGCGCACAAACTGGGGCTGTGCGACGCCCGGGTGACGGTGCACATGCCCGGCGGCTCCCTGGACATCGCCATCGACGAGGATTTCGCGATGACCATGACGGGGCCGGTCGTCAAGGTCCTGCAAGGCACCGTCAGCCCGGAAGCATTCGACCAGGAAGTCTGAACACCCCGAAGGGGCGACCATGCAGGCGGCAGACAGCCCCGCTCCGCTGGACCGCCACCCTCGCGACGCCATCCGCGAGCACGGCTTCCGGACCAGGAAGCGCCTGGGGCAGAACTTTCTGGTCGCGCCGGACAACCTGCGTCGCGTCGCGGATGCGGCGGACCTTTCCGGGCGCGACTTCGTGCTGGAAATCGGCACCGGCCTGGGCAGGTTGACGGCGCTGCTCGCAGAGCGCACCGGCTATGTCATCTCCGTCGAGATCGATCGGGGGCTCTTTCGGATTGCCTCGGAGAACCTGGGGGGATTGGGGAACGTCCGCTTGCTCTGCTGCGACTTCCTGGAGAGCAAGCACCGCATAAACCCTCACGTCACGGCCGCGGCTCTGGAAGCCCTGAACAGCCACCAGGGACCGCTCAAGGTGGTCAGCAACCTGCCCTACGCCATCAGCTCCCCCGCCATCGTGAACCTGCTGGAGTGGGAGGTGCCCGTGGGGGAGCTGTACCTCATGGTGCAGAGAGCAGTCGCCGACCGGCTGACGGCCGAGCCAGGCGGCAAGGAGTACGGTCCCCTCACGGTTTACGTGGCCTACTGGGCGACGGTGGAAAGGCTCTTCGCCATGCCGCGCGCTGCATTCTGGCCGGTGCCTGAAGTCTCGTCGGCCCTGGTCAAGATAACGCGTCGCCCCGATCGAACGCGCACTGCGGGCTACGATGCTTTCTCGAAGGTCGTGGGGACGCTGTTCAGCCACAGGCGCAAGATGCTGGCCGGCGTGCTGCGAGCAGGATGGGGCGAGGAAGTGGCACGCAGAATCCCCGAGAAGCTCGGCATCGACCCCCGCGTACGCGCCGAGAAGCTGACTGTGGCCGACTTCGAAGCCATAGCGTCGCTGGCAGACCCGCCCGAGTCCGCCTGAGCCGCCCTACTCGTCCTGCAGGTCCTTGTCGAAGTCGTCGGAGAGACCTTCCTCGCCGGCTCCGGCCATCTCTGCCGGATACTCCTCGTCACCTTCTGCCGGCTGGGGCTCAATGGCGACGGCCCGCAGTATCTCTCCTTCCCCTTGCTCCTCCTCCGGCTCCTCGCTGTCGGCCATCTCCTTGGCCTGCTGTTCCCACTCCTCGAACTCACCCTCGTCCTCGGGGGCCCCTGGGAGCGCGACCTCATCCGGGACGCCCAGCAGGGACCGCTCCGCGCGATCTCTGCTGCGGACCATGCCCTCGATGCTCTCGATACGGCTGATACCCATCTGGAGTTCGGCCTTCATCTGCTCCAGGATGCCGGACACGGAGCTGTCGAACGAGCTCAGGACGCTGCCCAGCTCGGCCTGAAAGGTCTTGGCCAGGACGGCGCGGAACTCCTCCAGCCTGTCGAACAGGTTGGGGATGCGATTCTCCACTTCGGACACCCGCTCGCGAAATCGATTGAGCTCCTCATCTGCGTAGCTGACTCGGGAGTCCAGCTTGGTCATGGCGTCAGAGAGCGAGCCGCTGCGCTGGTCGATCCTCTCCTCCAGCAGGTCGGCCTTCGAGTCGATCTTGCGCGTCACGCGCGCGTCGATCTGCCCGTCGCGGTCGTCGATCCGCTTCTCGAAGTGGCTCTCCAGCTCGTTCAGTCGGTGCTGGAGCGCCCTCATGTCGTCCAGCAGGTCGCGCACGGCGGTCAGCGCCCTGCCCGCCTTCTGCCGGCCTTTGACCAAAAGCAATTGCAGAAGCACGAAGACCACGACGGCGATCACGGCGAGCCAGAAAAGCACCGGCGGTCCCCAATCGCCGCCACGGTGGATGCTCACTATCCAGTCCCAGATCTGCATCACGTGTTCTCCTGTCTGAGGCACGCGCAGGGCAACCTTCCCCGACGATGCAATACTAGCAGAAAAGGGCAGGCCGTCGCAACGCGGCAGGCGACCCGTCAGCCCCGCGTCATGCCTTGATGCCCAGCAAGTAGTGGCTGTAGAGCATGATCGCCTCGGCCGCCCTCTTCAGCCTGGCCAGATGGTCCAGCTCGCTGCGGCCGAGGCGCTGCTGCTGGCTCTCCAGAGACTCGACTTGCTGCCGGAGAGCAGTCAGGCGGTTTCCCACCAGCTCTTGCAGTTCCTGGCGGCGCTGCCGGGCGGCGTCCTTGATCTGCTCGTGGCGCTGCTCTTTGGTAACGTCCCCGCTGCGGTAGACGCGCTGGACCTGGCCCATCACGTCCTGGTCCGCTTTGGCGACGCTGGCAGCCAGCTGGTCCAGCTCCTGAATGCGGCCGAAGGCGGCCTGAGCACTCCAAGCTCCCTGGCGGATGGTCGGCGCCCCGCCCACCGAGCCCGGACCGGCCGCCTTCTCGCCTTCGGAACCGAGGCGTTTCCTCACCAGCTCGGGATCGATGTGCAGACGGCCCGGTTCGCCCGTCTCGGCCATGTCCGTCCCCTTGGCGATGGCCTCGAGGTTGGACAGAGGCACGTTGACTATCTCGCCGCACTTGGGGCACGGCATCACGCCGCCGCCCTCCCAGGTCGTCTTCACCTTCAGCCTCTGCCCGCAAGCCTTGCAGCGCCAGCGGATGTAACCGTCGTCTTTCTCAGCCATGGCACCCAGTGTCCTTTCCCTATCTGCGCCGCTGCACATTGTAAGGAGACGCGCGCAGGGAATCCAGCCCGTCGAGCAATGTCAACCGGGCCATGTCCAGCGCGTGCTTGGCCGCCCGGTCCCTCACCCGCTGCCGGTCGCCGCGCAGTTCCAGCCTGGCCACGGCCGCCTCCCCGTCCAGGCAGACGCCAACGTAGACGAGGCCGACCGGCTTCTGCGGCGTCCCGCCCGTGGGACCCGCAATGCCGGTGGTGCTGACGCCCAGTCGCGACCCCGCCGCCGAGCAGATGCCCCGTGCCATGGATTCGGCAACCTGAGGACTGACGGCCCCATGGGCCTCGATCTCCCAGGTCGGCGCGCCCAGCAGGTGCACCTTTGCGTCGTTATCGTACGCCACCACGTCGGCCAGGAGGAACCGGGATATGCCGGGCACGCTGACCAGCATGTCGCCCACCAGTCCGCCCGTGACGGACTCCGCGACTCCAATGGTTATGCCCGTGCGTTCGAGCTGTTCGCTGAGTGCAGAGGCCAGGGTCGCCCGCCCCCGGCCGAACACCAAACGGCCGAACCGCTCATCCAGCGTCCGCAGGTCACGATCGACCACCTCCTGCGCCCGGGCCTCATCGCTCCCACAGGCCCGCACGCTCACGGAGATGACGCCGTCCCTCACAGTGATGCCCAGCACCGGATTCCGGTCCGCAGCGCTCAGGTCCCGCACCCGCTCGTCCACCTCGGACTCGGAAGCCGGGAACAAGTTCACCGTCTCGACGGCCATCGCGCCGACCGGCGGCACTTCCCGCAGAAGGAAGGGGAGCACGCTCTCGGCGAACATCGCCTTCATCTCCTCCGGCACGCCCGGCATGGCGACGAGCCAGCCGTCGGCCAGGCGGCACGCAAACCCCCTGGCAGTCCCTCGGGGATTGGGGAAGATCGTCGACCCGGCCGGAAAGAACGCCTGCGCCAGGTGGTGTTCGTTCACTTCGCGGCCGAAGCCGTGCAGACGGCGTGCCACGTGCTGACGCGAGTCGGCGTCCTCGACCAGGTCCGCACCCACGGCCTCAGCGATGGCCTGCCGCGTGCGGTCGTCCGCCGTCGGTCCCAGTCCCCCGCTGATCGCGATCACAGAGCTATCCTGCGCGCAACGCAGGATCTCCCCCTTCAGCGCGCCCGGATCGTCCCCGAGCGCCAACAGGCGCCGCACGTCGAAGCCTGACCGCCCCAGTTCGGCCGCCAGGAAAGACGCGTTCGTATCCGCAGTGCGGCCGCTGACGAGCTCCTCCCCCGTGGAGATGATCGTGGCCCTTAATGGATCGGTCCGTAGTGCGATGGGTGCATTCTCCGCCGCGGGACAACGCGGCATAGGAAACGACGAGCCGGCCTCAAAGCGGCCTCAGAGGCGGCCGGCTAGACAGCAGGCTCGGCCGGGCGCCGTCACTACCGCATGCGTTCAATGAGTTCGCCCAGGTCCCAATGAAGCTTCTGGATGCGGCGGATTACCTCAGCGCTGCCCCCTGGCTCGACCGTCGCACACGCCAGGTTGGTGGTGCTCAGCCCCGCCCTCAGGGTGTACACGAACTCCTGGTCCTTACGCATGTAGGAGTACGGCGACATCCTGACGTATCTCATCTCTGCCGCGAAATCGTCCACCTCCCCCTCGGCGTCGGGAAAGTCGGAGCGCCCGACATCGGCCGTAAGCACCACGTAGTTCTGCCCTTCCGCGCTGGCCAGCTTGACGGTCACCTCATGGTTGTCGACCTTGTAGTAGGCGAACTTCCTCTTCTCGTCCCGCGGGGCATACTTCACTTTCAGGTTGCCGGTCCGGATGGCCCGGCACACCTCGTCCACGTCTGCAAAGCGTTGGGCCACTCGCCTGGGCAGCTCCACGTCCTCGGCAACCGCTGGCGCCGGTGCTTCCTCCTCGAGATCTGCGAGCCCCAATCGCGCAAGCAGCTGCCGCGAGCGCTCGTCCGCGGCCTGCCGTGCGAGCTCCCGCTCGGCAGCGCCCTGCTCTTTCTTCCGCTCGCCCTCCAGCAGCTTCTCGTAGACGGCGAAGTCCGCGGGCGCAAGCTCCTCCCGCCAGACGGGCATGATCTTCGTCCGGAACTCCTTGATCCGCTGCTCGGCACGTCCCTGCGTGTCCGAAACGTCCAGGCTCACGGCCATGCATGTTGCGCGGAAGTACTCGCGCAGGGCGTCCGTCGGCTCCCACGGGATCACCTCGCGCGGGTCTTTGAGAAGCTCGTTGAAAACGCGCATGAAGGTCCCGTACGGCACAGGGCCCGTCCCGTTGTCATACATCTCCTGGATCTTGGCGATGAAGTCGACCCGTGGTGTCATAAGGAACCTCCAGCCCCCGAGTGCTCAGGATCTGGCGCGCCGCCGGCCATCCGTAGGTCGGGCGCACCTGTCACCTTATCTCCTCGACGAGCGCGATAAGCCGCCGGCCGTATTCGACGTACAGGCCATATGCGCTCTCGGCCTGCGAGGCGGCCTTGCCCTCGTGGACGACCGCCGCCAGGTGCGGCTCGATGGAGAACCCGCCCGCGTAACCCCGATCGAGCAGGTCCTTCACGACTTCCCTGACGCGCCCGTCGCCCTCGCCAGGGAAGGAGTAGGTCGTGGAGCCGTCCGTGCGTTTGGCGTCCTTGATGTGCACGTAAACGATGTGGTCCTTGACGGCATCGTAGTACTCCCAGGCGTCCTGGCCCTGACCGACCGGGTTGCCCGTGTCCCAGACCAGCTTCAGATTCGGCGAGGCGACGCCGTCGAGCAGCTCAAGAGTCTGCTCGGCACCGAGCCCGGCCCAGCCGTGGCAGTTCTCGTGCACGAGGGTAACCCCTCCGTCCTCGGCCATCTTCGCCAGCACCTTGAGGCGGTCGATCACCTCGGCCTTCCATTCCTCTTCGGGCCAGCCGGCATTGGGGTAGCTCATCGTCCGGATGAACTCGCAGCCGACGCGCCTCATGCGGGGCATGGCTCGGGCCAGCTCGTCGCGGTCGATGTCGGGATGCTTCGTGATGGGGCGCGCCCAGTTACAAAGCTGGGCCGCAAAGCACGAGATGCCGAGCCCGGCATCGCTCACCTTCTCGACGACCTCGTCGAAGGTGCGGTCGCACAGGTCGGTCAGGCTCACGCCGCTTACGTTGCGCAGCTCGACGTGCTTCCACCCAAGTTCCTTCTGAGCCTTGATTTGCGTATCGAGATCGTCACCGGCTTCGTCGGCAATGCCCGTAAAGAACATCTGCGCCTCCTGTTCTGGTTTCTGGCCGGGCGGGAGAAACACAGCGCTCCGGCCGCAAGAACGTCAAGGTACGCCGAAGCCGCCGACCTGTCAAGTCAATTCGGCTCACTCACGGGGCGGGCGGGTCGTTCTGATGGGCGAGCGCCACAGCCGGGTCCGCCGAAGCTGCCGCTCCGGCTACTAGAGCTGGGAAGAAGGAGCCGCATGGCTGTCGCGCCCCATACGGCCTTGGGCTGCCCGGCTCTCTAAAGGCGCTGTTCGATCACTTGATTGTGTCCAGCTTCTCCATGTTCATATAATCCCAGAAGCTCCCGCCGACACGAAAATGAACATCCCACTTCCGAGTGTTCAAGCGCTCATGCCCTTCTTTGACGGCCTCACGCAAGGCCTCAGCATCGTGAATCCCAGTGATTGTGGCCAGTTTCTTGAAGTTCTTATGCTGACTCGCCCTCACGAAGAAAAGGAACTCGTTCGAATAGCTGGCGTAATACAGCATCTCGGGATACCAGCGAGTCTCCGGGGTGATAAAGGCCATCATGAGAACCAAGAGGTCGGCCTGAATGATATCGCCAAACCGGAGGTCTTCTCTGTTTGCCTGTCTCTTCACAAGTGCGGCGGCTGGGCTCAATAGCCGTTTCCCCTCCGGCGCCAGGACAGACTGCAAGGTCTCGGAGTGTGCGTAGAATGAATCAAATCGCTCAAACCGCTTCTCCCCGTACCTTTCGGTGGATGGCACAAGGTAGTGCGAAGCAAAAACACTGTGAAGGTCTTCGTATGCCCCGGCCTTCAGTAGCGCAGCTACAATGTAAAGGAACGTCTGGTAAGCAAGGAGCCCATGCGCTTCAAACCAAGCAGGATCCCACTGGTTGACTTCCGACGGACGCGACTTCAGTTCGCGCAGGCGCTCCAACACATCGATGAGTGCTTCCGAGAAGTCGCTTGATGGTGCTGCCTCAGCTTCGAGCAAGACCCAATCAACGATGTGATCACGAACCAAGACAAGCTTCCCGCAATCCTCCAGAACCTTCTCGCCGAGCTTCTCCACATTCGGACGCTCGCGTACGCGTAGCTCATCCGCATACTGGATGCACGCCTCAAGGAAATCCCGCCTATAGAGGCTAATCCCTTTCTTCTCCTCGAGGATAGCCTGACGCAAAGATCTGTATTTCGCTTGAGCCGGGCTTGATGGAGTGGCGGCATCGTGGGTAATGCATGCCGGAGGCTTTCCCAGCTTCGGTTTCTCGTGTAACGGCTTGCCAAAAAGCAGACGGATCAACCGCTCCCAATTCTGATTGACCATCTCTAGCGAGGAGAAATCGATCCAAATGCGAGATTGAAGGAAGGTCGGAACACATGGTTCGCGATCTTCCGAAAACTGGCACACGATCGGGATGAACTTGGATTGCTCCACTTTCTTGTATATCTTCTGCGACACAATCTGAGATTCCGTCCCCACGCCTTTCTTTCGGCCATCAGCTTTTGCAGCGTAGCCTTTGTCGCAAATCAAAAGCACATGAGTGACATCCGAATCGGTCACCATGCGCTCCATGAACGCATACTTGTCATCCCCCTCCTTGAGGTCATACATATCAAACACCACATCCACGCCGTCGGCAAGAAGCCGATCCGCCCACTCCTTGACAAGTTCCTGGTGCGCCTGGTTGGTCCAACTGTAGGAAATGAAGACCTTCGGTGTCATGCCCCCCCCCACGTGGTTCAAGTGGTTAGTTCACCCGCTCCGTCTCCGACTTGTCGTTCGGCGGCTTATGACGACTGAAGCCACTTGGCTAGCACCTCCGTAGTCTTCAGATCAATGACACTCGATAAGAACCGATGATCGCCCTGACCTGAGGAACGCTCAGCATGGTCGCCCCTATGCAGATTCTACCTTCCTCGACAAGCGCAATCAACGCGTTGGGCATTGTGTTGCCGTGCCCGTTCTAGACGAATGCACCATGGACAGAACGAGTCAGCATAGTGTTGGCCGACACGTAGAATGGCTAGCCCCGCCGGAGGCCGGCGGGGGTGCCGCGCGCCGCGCGTCGCGCTCGCCGCCGCGGCCCCCCACGGTTGACTTCCGAGCGGCGCAGACGTATGGTGGACTAGGAGGACGCTGCATGCGGAGTTGGGGCTTGCGCTTCCGCGTCTTGCTGAGGTTTACCTGCGTCAGTGGACATACCTGACCTAC
>Ga0114922_10000602_pt1 | contig 34468 bp, 28 predicted proteins | sample AartaG_FD_100975 | JGI IMG/M metagenome (GOLD analysis project Ga0114922, IMG submission 100975) | Deep subsurface microbial communities from Aarhus Bay to uncover new lineages of life (NeLLi) - Aarhus_00045 metaG | ecosystem: Environmental > Aquatic > Marine > Oceanic > Sediment | place... | reverse complement strand
CGGGTCTGAGTCCGGCAGCTAATCGTACATCTTTTTTCGGCCTGATTAGACCGGCCAGTTCGGTGAATCGGTACGGGCGGTTTTCAGGTAAGCCTCGAACTTGGCGATTAAATCCGGATTTTCGGCGGCGATGTTGTTCTCCTCGGTAATATCTTTACTCAATTCGTACAATTCCAGCGGTTTTTCCTGGGCCTGGCGGATGGCCTTGTAGTTGCGCCAGCGAATCGCTTGCTGAAAAGTTCGCGTTAAAAATTCCCAGTACAAAAAGCGGTCGTCTGTTCTCTGCGGTTTGCCGAGCAGGGTTGGCAGAACACTTATGCCATCGATATTGGAAGGCGGTCTGATGCCGGCCAGTTCGGCGAGTGTGGGCATAATATCGGCAAAGTACCAGACGGCACTGCTTATTTGGCTGGCGGGGACTTTACCGGGCCATCGGGCAATCATAGGTGTGCGGATGCCGCCCTCGAACAAATTGGTTTTGTTACCGCGCAAGGGGCCGGAGCTGTCGAAAATCCCGTCCCAGCGTCTGGCGGCTCCGTTGTCCGAACAGAAGAACACGAGCGTATTGCTGTCAATTGCCAGATCTTTTAGCAATGTCATAATGCGGCCTATATCGGTGTCCATTCGTGTAATCATAGCGGCGTGTACCTTCGCGTCGGCCGGCCAGGATTTGTCTGTGTAGGGTTCTGTGCTGGGGATTTCGTATTTTGCGTGCGGGATGGTATATGGCAGATATAGAAAGAAAGGCTCATGGCTGTGGCGCTGAATAAAATCGAGGGCGAAATCTGTGAACATGTCGTGAGAATATTTTTCTCGCCGGCCGTCTGCGTTACCTTCAAGGATTTGCTTTTGTTCGTTGTGCCACAGGTAGGGCGGATAATAAGTGTGTGCACGCCTTTGGTTAAGATAGCCGAACCATTCATCGAAGCCCTGCTTGTTGGGGACGCCGTTGTTGTCCGGTTCACCGAGACCCCATTTGCCTGTTATGCCGGTTGCATAGCCGGCCTGTTTGAGCACTTCGGCGACGGTGATATCCTGCAGTTCGAGCGGGACGCGTCTTTGTGGTGAGCCGTTATCGAGAACGAGCGTGCCTCCTACCTTGCCCATATTATTGCGAACGCGGGTATGGCCTGTGTGCTGGCCTGTCATCAGGACGCTTCGGGACGGCGCGCAGACGGTTGAGCCTGCATAGCAATCGGTAAATCGCATACCCTCGGCGGCGAGCCGGTCGATGTTGGGTGTTTTTATTTCCTTCTGGCCGAAACAGCCGAGGTCACCGTAGCCTAAATCGTCGGCCATAATGAAGATGATGTTCGGCAGTTTTTGGGTTGATATTTTTTCAACAGGTTTGGTTTTGCAACCTGCTAAAGACATCGCCGCTGCTGATACACATCCGGCTGCATGACGTATGAATTTGCGTCGGCTTAGTTGTTCCATTTGCTATTTTCCTTTCTTATGTATTAGTCCGGTTTTTTGTCCCAGGGCTGAGGCGGTGTCGGGTCGTATTTTGGTTTAGCGTCCTCAGCGGGGAAGGAACTTACGACGGCCTCGAGTTTTTTTTGTGCGGCGAGGACCTTCGGGATTGTGCTGTCGATGAGGTTGTTTGTCTCACCCGGGTCGGCGAGCAGGTCGAATAATTTGGCGCTTTTGCCGTCCAATATCCAGAGCTTATATTGTTTATCACGGACGACGCGGTCGGTAAATTTCATTTTGGGTGTAACGCCTTCGGCGGTAAGTCTGGCGGCGCCGTACCCCATAGCCATAATCCATTTTCGGGGTGAATCGTTTGTCTTACCGAGGATGAGCTTTGCGATGGAATGGCCGTCAATGACAACGTCTTTCGGCAATTTGGCGGAGGCTAATTCGGCGAAGGTCGGCATCATATCGGTAAAATCGGTCAGGGCGTCTGTGACGATGCCAGCTGGTACGAGGCCGGGACAGTTGACGATGAATGGGGCACAGGATCCGGATTCGCCGAGTGAGGCCTTGCCGCCTCTGACGAGGCGGCCATTCATCCGTGCGCTGATTCCTTTGCTTGTGCCGTTGTCGGTTGTGAAGAACACAATTGTATTGTCGCGAATGTTAAGCTCGTCCAATGTCCTGATGAGCCGGCCAACGGCAAGGTCTGTGTAGCGAACCATTGCTTTGTGCATTTCCATTTTGCCTTTGGCATCGGGGTCGTGCGGGGTGGTGGTAAGCGGCCCGTGTGTCAGTGCCATTGGGAAGTACAGCATCATCGTCTCGTTCTTGCGGCGTTTCATAAAGTCAATCAGGAAATCCACGAATACATCGGTTCCGAATCTGCCTTTATAGGTTTTGCTGCCCTGTTTAGTGTTGATGTACGGGTCCCAGTAGCGTTTTGCACTGGGCGGGTTTTGTGATTCATAGCCTGTCCACATGCAGTGCTCATCGAAGCCGTGCTGCTGCATTGCATCGGGCTGTACACGAAAGTCATTAATCTGCCACTTGCCTGCGGCGGCGGTTACGTAGCCTGCCTTTTTGAGCACGCGTGCAAAAGAGAAGTTGTGTTTGGGGTCGAAATGGCAGCCGGCCCCCCAACGGGGGACATCCCAGTGATTGCACCAGCCGTGACGGAATGGATATTGTCCGGTCAGCAGCGTCGCGCGGGTGGGTGTGCACTGAGGCATGGAGTAAGCGCTGGTGAAGCGCATTCCTCCTTCGGCGAGCATGTCGAGGTTTGGGGTTTTCATTTCCTGGCCGCCGTAGCAGCTTAACCACTCGGGGCCGAGGTCATCGACCATTATGAATAGTATATTCGGCTGTTTTGCAGTATTTCTGATTTCGGCAGGTGCACTTTTACAGCCGGCCAAATGTAACATCACTGCGGCAGTGCCGCCGGCTGCTGAACGAAGAAATTGACGTCGATCCATTTTTTACCCTTTCCTGTTTTTTATGAGCCGCCTTCGGCCTTTTTGGCAAGTTCGTTGCAGCGTTTTCGTAGGGAGGTGAGAGTCTTTTGGTATTTATCGTCTTTTGCGAGGTTTATTGTCTCGGCCGGATCATTCTCTAAATCATAAAGCTCTTCGTAATCGTAGTCAGTATATCGTGCGTATTTATAGCGCTTGGTGCGAAGGGCCTCGCTTTTAGCTATGGTTTTGTGTACGAATGGGTGCTCGTAAAAGAATTCTGTACGCCATCGCGGCTTTCTGCCTTTTAAAAGGGGCACAAGGCTTCGGCCCTGCATTTGCTGCGGGATATTCAAGTGGGCAAGCTCCAAAATTGTCGGTGCGATGTCCACATTGAGTGCCATCTGGTCGAGGGTAAGGCCGCGATGTTTGCTGTCCGCTCTTGGGTCGTAAACCAGAAGCGGCACGCGGATGGAGAGTTCGTGGGGGAACCACTTTCCTGCAAGGCCGTACTCGCCGAGATAGAAACCGTTATCACCGATTAGCATTATTACTGTGTTGTCGTCAAGATTGAGTTGTTTTAGCCGGTCGCGGATTTTGCCGATGACGACATCGACGCCGGTGATAAGGCGGTAATAGCTCCAGACAGATTCCTGGAATTTGTCGGGATTCGGGAAACGTATCTGCCAACGCCTGCGTGCTTCTGAGGTTCGCAGGAATTCGGGTAGTGCTTCGAAATAGCGGGGATGGGCCGTCTCCGGTGTAGGGATAGCGATATCTTTGTACAGGTCGGAATACGCGCGGTCGTAAATAAACTGTCGCGGGTCGCTGTCCTGAACGTGAGGGGCCTTGAAGCTAACCGACAGGCAGAAAGGCCGGTCCTCTGAGCAACCCTGCAGGAACTCAATCGCCTGCTCACCCATAATCTGTGTAAGGTGTTTATAATTTCCGTTTTCATCTTTGTTTTCGTATCTGCCCTGCCCGGGGAAGCCTTTCCAGTAGTCGTATTTATCTATTGGCAGGTCTTTTTTTGGCCCGACGCCGTACTTACCTATAAAGCCGATTCGGTATCCGGCCTGGCTTAAGAGCATAGGGTAAGTCTGGGCAAGCGCTTCTTCGGAGAAATGCGTGCCGAAGCCTTTGATGCCGTGACGGCGGGTCCACTGGCCGGTAAAGATGCTGGCCCGGCTGGAGGCGCATATAGATGTGGTGACAAAGGCGTTTGTGAACCTTACGCCGTTAGCGGCCAGGTCATCCATATTCGGGGTTTGGATGATGGGATTTCCGGCACAGCCCATAGCATCGGCCCGATGGTCATCAGTCACCAGCATAATTATATTCGGCTGTCTTTTTGCGGCTCTGCGGCGTTCGGAAAGGTTTGGGTCGCAGCCGGTTAAAGACATCGCAGCGGCCACCGAGCTGCCGGCCGCCAGAGATAGAAAGTCACGTCGATTTAGATTCTTCATTTTGTTCTCCCTATTGTTTTATATAGAGTATTGACTTTGGGGCTTAATTTTGGTCTATTATAGATATAAAAGCAAAAGAACGAGATATCAAGAAAGAAAGCGAAAATCTCGTAGAGGATTTGAATAGCCTATGACTTTATAGCTTTTAAGTTATTTTTATATAGCGGACTTGGAGAGTCAATGAGATATGGATACAAAAGAGAATATAGAGACTGCAGAAACAACAGAGAAAAGACCAACGATTGACTGGAATAAATGGGATGCGATTTTCTCTGTAGTTATTGTTGCTTTTGTCATTTTCGTTCCTTTGGGAGGGCTCGGATATTTGGAGGGTAGATTCATTAGTTGTCCAATCTTTTCTTATGCTTGCCTTATATATCTAACGACAGTGATTTTAATTATTGTATATGTTGTCTTATGTTCAAAGCATCTTCTTCGCCATTGGGAGAGATATGCGAAGAGGAAAAGGCTAATCAAAATTCTCCAGATTGGTATTCTGATTACTTTTTTCGCATCATTTGCAATATCTGTCCTTACTCCTATTGAAATTTATTTATGGCAGCCTGGATATAAGCCATTTACTTATGGTTTTAGAGGACTTGTAAAAAGTAATGTTGATATTGAAGATATAAGGGATTGGATGAAAACGCTTAGCAAAGAAGATTGTACTGGTGAGACTATTGATTTATATTCCGATTCGGATTCCTTCAAGAGTTATTGGCCTGATTCTGTTGAGTGGCCGAAGTCGTTAAAAGTATTTAATGCACATTATGTAAATCTTGATCTGGATAAGAATGGAAAGCCTAAAATCAGGTTAACCTGGGGTTCTGCCTTTGGGCATTGGGGGTTTGAGATTGGGATGGCGGATATGGAAATTCCATCATCGGATTTTAGGCGATATGGAGAGTATAGATTGCCTTTGGAATCCGGGGCTTATGTCTGGTATGAGCTGCAATAGATGTTGTTAGTCTGAAAAAGCATACTCTACTTTTTATCGTTGTTGTCATCATGAAGTAAATCCGGGCGCCATTTTTTTGTTCGTTCGAGGGATTGCTGTTTGCGCCATTCGGCGATTTTTGCATGGTCGCCGCTTAACAATACATCAGGGACCTTCATATCGCGAAAGACTTCCGGTCTTGTATATTGAGGATATTCCAAAAGTCCTTTGCTGAATGAATCATCTTTCGACGAGTCCTCATCGCCGAGGGCTCCGGGCAATAATCTGACGACCGCATCGATGATTACCATAGCAGCCAATTCGCCGCCGTTTAAGACATAATCTCCTATGGATATTTGCTCGGCGTCGAGGCCGATGCGAATTCGCTCATCGAAACCTTGTATTTTCCGGCTATTAATATTATCCGCTTTTCTTTGCTTAGTTCGGCGGCTTTTTTCTGGTCGAATCTTTGGCCCTGCGGGGTAAGGAGGATGATGCGTCCTTTGTCGGGTGATAGCTTTTGGACGTGCTCGAAGCAGTCGAACACCGGGCCGGGCATCATGACCATACCCGGGCCGCCGCCGTAAGGTTTATCATCGACCTTTCTATAGCTGTCGGCGGCGAAGTCCCGAATGTCGGTGAGGGCTATTTCGACCAGCGCCGCCTCCAGAGCCCTTTTTAGTATCGAGCAGCCAAGGGGCGATTCAAACGTCCGGGGAAAAAGCGTAAGGATATCTATCCGCATAACAAAGGTTTCACTTATCTATTGTAAAGTGAAGGCAAAGGTTAAAAGCCTCACGTAAAATCCTTCAATCCTTTCGGCTGCGCTCAGGGCAGACGTTGGTGCTTAACAATCCCCCAATAAATTTTTTTGGGGTAAATACGATATCTATTCTTCTTTTGCTTCGGGTTCGGTTTTTTCTTCTACAGGCTCAGTGGTTTCAGCCTCAGGTTTTGCCTCGGTTTCAGGTTGAGCCTGGGCTTCAGCTTCGGCTTTTGCTTTAGCTTCGGCGTCTGCCTTGGCCTTTTCTTCTTCAGCTTTGGCTTTAGCCTCGGCTTCAGCTTTTTCTTTTGCTTGGGCTTCGGCTTTGGCCTTTTCTTCTTCAGCTTTTGCTTTTTCTTCGGCTTCTTTTGCCTTTGCTTCAGCCTCCGCCTTGGTTTTTTCCTCGGCAGCCTTAGCTTCTTTCTGGACGGCTATTTTTTGAGCCTTGTTGAACAGCTTGCCTTTGGCGCCGGCTATGGCTCGGGCCTTTGCCCGGCGTGCAGCTTGATCTTCGGCGTATTTATGTTTTAATCCGGCTCGAAGCAGGATTTGCGAGACTGTATCTGATGGTATTGCCCCTTTACTGAGCCAATACTCTGTACGCTGCCGGTCGAGGACAATCTGCTTGGCCAAGTCTTTTTCAATCGGGTCGTAATGGCCCAGCTTTTCGAGAATCTTGCCGTCTCGCGGTGTGCGGGATTCGACCGCGTTGATTCTGAAGAAGGGCCTGTGCCGTCTGCCAATCCTGGTCATTCTTATCTTTACTGCCATATTTTTTCCTTTCTTTTAATATAATCAATTCCCGTGATTTGCTCTGTGCAAGACACGGAACAAGTTTGCTTTTTAATTTATAACGTTTAAGAATTTACAACATTTTCCCAGGAAATCCAAGTGTCCTTTGGCGAAATTTTATTTAGTTAGTCTCGGTTTTGGTTGTTTTTTTCAATTCACCGCTTAATTTGGACGGTGAAACACGTTTGCAATGTAAGGCGTAGCCGTTTATGAAAATCGCGAAGTTTGCAGGGTCAATTTTGGCGTCGTCCGCGATTTTCCGAGTTTGTTCATCTGTCAGGCTATCGGCATTTTGTTTTTCGGCCGGGGTCATTATCGCCACTGCTTTTTTCAACTGTTCTAATTCCTCTGCGCCCGGAGCAACCAACATCGCCAGCTCACTGCTGCCTTTAATATCCTTGAACTGGTTTCGTATCAGTTTGCCGAATTCGTTACCGGAAAATCGGGCAACTTTTACCAGGTATTGTTCGATTGAAATTTTCTTTATTACTGTCATTTTATCGTTTTTAAGGTAACTTTGCCCCTTTGGCAAGCTCAGGGCAGGCTTGCGGGCGACAGTTAATCGATCCCCCAACAAATAGGGGGGAATAAATATTTACACTATTATCTTTTTGTTATCAATAATTATTTTTTAATTCGATGAAAACAATAACGGCTTTGGTGTTACCACCCAGCCGGCCGGTCGCTGACCTGTGCCTTTGCGATCGACATCTCCGAGGTCCCGGCGAGCTTTTTCTGCCAGGGCAAGAAGACGCTCGACCACATCAGGATAAAGGTCTGCGATATTGTTTTTTTCAGCGATGTCGGCTTCGAGGTCATATAGTCTTAGCGGTGCATTAGGTGCGTCTTTTTCCTGGTTGCGTTTTTTTAACTTAAAGGGCAGATGCAGTTTCCATTTGCCGGAGCGCACCGCCTGTAACTGGTCTGTTTTATAATAGTAGAAGGCCTGGTGCGGTGATTTTGCATTTTTTCTGTCTGCCATTAGCGGCCAGATGTTTTTACCATCAATTATTCTGTCGGTCGGGGCCTTTGTACCTGCAAGTTGTGCTAATGTCGGCATCAGGTCCAGTGTCGAGGCTAATTCGGTGCAGGTTGTTCCGGCGGGTATTTTGCCCGGCCATCGCATAACAGCAGGCTCACGCATACCACCTTCGGCCGTACTGCCTTTGAATCCTGAAAGCGGCAGATTGCTTCCGCCCCAGCGTTTAGCCGCACCATTGTCGGAGGTGAATACAACTAACGTTCGGTCATCGATGTTGAGCTTCTTTAGCGTTTCAAGAATCCGGCCTGTGGAGAAGTCAATTTCTTCGACGCAGTCGCCGTAACCGTCGTTGGCGGATTTGCCGCGAAACTTCTCGCTGGAATGGACAGGGTTATGCGGCATCGTGTGCGGCAGATAGACGAAGAAGGGTTTATTCTTATTAGCCGTGATAAATTTTATTACCTGCTCTGTGTATCGCTTTGTCAGCGTGTTCTGGTCGGCGGGGGCTTCTATGACTTTTTCGTTTTGCAGCAACGGCAGCGGCGGATTTATCTTTCGCTGCTTAGTTCCCATATCGTTGCTGTAAGGTATGCCATAGTAGTAGTCGAAGCCCTGGCGTGTGGGCAGGAATTCGGGCTGGTCACCCAAGTGCCACTTGCCAATACAAGCGGTGGCATAGCCCCGGGTTTTGAGTACCTCGGCGATGGTGATTTCATTTGGATTTAGTCCCTTTTTGGCGACCGGGAACAATACCCATTCCTGCCTGCCGCTTTCGTGCATATTAACACGGCGGGGATAGCAGCCTGTCATCAGGCTCGACCGGGACGGTGTGCATACACCGCTGGTTACATAGAAGCTCGTAAAGCGCATTCCTTCATCAGCCATCCGGTCGATGTTCGGTGTACGATGTTTCTTCGAGCCGAAACAGCCGAGGTCGCCATAGCCCAGGTCGTCGCAGAAAATGATAATGAAGTTAGGTTTTTCAGCCGGGCTTTTTGCACTTTGGAGGAATTCGTCCGCGCAGCCGGGCAGTACTGCTCCGACGGCCGTTGCGCCGGTAAGCTTTATGAAATTACGACGGTTTAAGCTTTTATTCATAATGTTTTTTTCCATTAGCAAATTTCAATAAATCAGAGGAATATATCCCTTGTTTTTGCAGGGGTGACAAACTTGTGCGGGAATGACAACTAAACTTTATCGTTTCTTAATTTTGCCTCTTCGCCTTATGACCCTTTTTCTTTTGGAGCGCTGCTTTATTTTTCTTCCTCCGGTCATCATCTGGTTCAAAGCGCCCATATTGAAGCCGCCGGACAGCAGGCTCTTTAGGCCACCGAAGCTTCCGCCGCTGATTGCTTTCATCATATCGCGACTGCGTTTGAATGTCTTTACCAGGCTGGAGACGTCGTTAACCGCCACACCGGCGCCCGTGGCGACCCGTCTTCGTCTGGAGGAGTCTATAATATCCGGCTCGCGGCGTTCGGCGGGCGTCATCGAATAGACAATCGCTTCTGTTTGTTTGAGCTCGACGCCGTCGAGGTCGAGGTCTTTAAGCTGTCCACCCATTCCGGGCATCATTTTGAGCATATCTTTGATACCGCCCATCTTTTTGACGGCCTGCATCTGCTTTAGGAAATCATCGAAACCGAAGCTGCCTTTTGCCATTTTCTTTTGCAGTTTCTGGGCCTCTTCCACTTCGAAATGTTCCTGAGCCTTCTCCACGAGGGTTACTACATCGCCCATGCCGAGAATTCTGCTTGCCATTCGGTCGGGATGAAATTCTTCGAGCTTTTCGAGCTTTTCGCCTATACCAACGAACTTGATGGGTTTTCCGGTAACGGCTTTTACGCTTAGTGCCGCTCCGCCGCGTGCGTCACCGTCGAGTTTTGTAAGAATGACTCCGTCGAGCTCGAGACGTTCGTTAAACTCTTTGGCTGAATTGACGGCGTCCTGACCGGTCATAGCGTCGCAGACAAGATATATCTGATGGGGATTTACTGTCTTAGCAACGTTTGCGACTTCGGTCATCATTTCCTGGTCGATGTGCAGCCGGCCTGCGGTGTCGATTATTACGACGTCGTGGCCCAGTTCTTTGGCATGCTTGAGGGAGTTTTTGGCGACTTTTACGGCGTTTTTGCTGTCTTCGCTGTAAACGTCAATATCTATCTGACGACCGAGGATAATCAACTGCTCGATAGCGGCAGGTCTCTGGAGGTCGTCGGCCACAAGGAGCGGTTTTTTACCCTTTGCGACGAGGTATTTTGCGAGTTTTGCCGCGGTAGTTGTCTTGCCGCAGCCCTGGAGGCCGGCCAGCATTATTACTGTAGGCCCGGGTGAGACAAAATAGATGCGGGTATCGACAGGGCCCATCAATTTTGTCAGCTCATCGCTTACGATTTTTACCATGACCTGGCCGGGATGAAGACTTTTTATTACCTCGGCACCGATAGCCGCCTGTGTGACGTCTTTGCAGAACTTCTTTACGACGTTGTAGCTGACGTCCGCTTCGAGGAGGGCTTTGCGTACATCACGCATAGCATCCGAGATGTTGGCATCGGTAATTCGTCCCCGTCCGGCCAGCGACCGGAAAACGGAATTAAATTTTTCAGTTAATGATTCAAACATATTTTAATGTTCTAAAAGAATCCCCCATGTTATCGGGGGCTAAACGTAACGTCGAACTTTCGACATTGCGGCAAAGCAGGAATTATAAGCTTGCGAAAGCGATTCTGCAAGAACAAATTCTACCCCGGAAAATTCCAGTGATGATAGTGTAATGACCGATAGTTCATTATAGAAGGGCAATACAATATACTTTCTTATCTTCAGCAGGGGTTTATCCCGGCAAGGCAGGTTAAATTGTCAACTCTGCCGAATCTCTGAGCCGTTTCTAAAATCCTTACGAATATTTCTGTTTACTTCCAAACTATAATTTGTTAAAGAAATACAGTGACAACTATGTGAGTCGTATCATAGAAAAAAGCTAAAAAGCCTCAAGTCTCATCTCTGTTGCGACCACATGCTCGCCCATAAAACTAAATTACTCTGAAAGAGGTGGAAAAATGCGTAATACCGGAAAAAACAGGAAGAAACGCATTGAACGGGATAAAGAACAGCACACAAACAGGGAGAAATTGGAGCATGCCAGCCGAGATATTACCATGCATGACAAAATAGAGCAACCAGTGCACGATAATCAGACGAGGTACCGCGCATTATTTGAGAATGCGAATGATGCTATATTTCTTTTGGAGGCCGACAAATTCGTCGAATGTAATCCTAAAGCTTTCGAAATGTTCGGCTGCAGGCCTGAGCAGATCATAGGCAAAACACCTTATGATCCTTATTCCCCTGAATTCCAACCTGATGGCCGTAAATCCAAAGACAAAGTGATGGAGAAAATCCAGTTGGCTATGCAGGGGCAATCCCAGTTTTTTGAATGGAGACATAACAAATATAACGGCAATGCCTTCGATGCGGAGGTTTCCTTGAATCGGCTGGAGCTTTCCGGCACGGTATTTATTCAGGCCATAGTCAGAGATATTACTGAACGGAAGACATTCGAAAAGGAATTGAAGCGGAGCGAAGAGACGGCACGAGCATTCTTGGATGCAACCACGGATTTGGGTCTGTTGATTGATCACCAGTGGCTTATCATCGACTTAAATGACAAGATGGCGAGAAGCCTCAGAAGAACTCGCAGTGATATGATTGGTAAAATCATTTATGACTACTTGCCCTCTGATTTAGCAGAGCAGAGAAAAACGAAAGCTTTAGAAGCAGCAAGCAAACGAGAACCAATTCGCTTTGAAGATCAGCGTGATAATTGTTGGTTTGAAAATAGTGTTTACCCGATTCTTGATTCCAAAGGAGAAGTAGATCGATTTGTCATTTTTTCTCGTGATATTACCAAACGCAAGCAAACTAATGTGGCTCTGGCGGAGTCGGAACGAAGGTTCAGGACGTTCTTTGAGAATGAACCCGAATATTGCTACATGATCTCGTTGCAAGGAACAATTTTGGAGGCCAACAGTGCTGCACTCAGTGTCCTGGGTTACACAAAGGAGGAACTTATCGGAAAACCAGTTGAGAGTCTCTATGCTCCTGAGTTATATGAGAGGGTCCGTCAGTTATTTTCACAGTGGAAGCAGACAGGGGAAATACGGAACGAAGAGATGGTCATTATCACCAGAAATGGTGATAGGCGGACAGTATTACTTAGCTCCGATCAAGTGCTGGGTGAGAATGGAAAACCGCTGCACAGTGTATCGATACAAAGGGACATCACCGAGCGCAAGAAGGCTCAGGAGGAATTGAAAAGGTCAAAAGAATTCATCACTAATATAATTAATACTTTGGATGACCCTTTTTTCGTAAAAGACCAGGAGCACAGGTGGTTTATGTTAAATGACGCGGCATGTAAAGTCATGGGCCGCCCCAGGGAAGAGCTTATCGGAAAAAGTGACTATGACCTTTTCCCGAAGGAACAGGCTGACAAGTTCTGGGAAAGAGACAGTTTTGTTTTAGAAAGTGGGCAAACAGACCTCAACGAAGAAGAAATTACATGGCACGGCAAATTACATACGATATCAACCAAAAAATCGCTATTTACAGATTCTATAACCGGGCAAAAGTTCGTAACCGGTACAATCAGGGATATAACAGAGCAAAAGCGAACGGAGGAAGTGATAAGAGAATCCGAGGAGAAGTTCAGGAGTCTTGCCGAGCAGTCTCCCAATATGATTTTTATAAACAAAGACGGCAGAATAGTGTATGCCAATAAAAAGTGCGAAGAAATAACAGGATATATGAGAGAGGAATTTTACTCTCCTGATTTTGACTTTTTTAACTTGATTGCGCCAAAGTCACTGGACCTGGTAAAGGAAAATTTCAGGAGGCATTCGAAGGGTCTGAAGATTCCGCCGTACGAATATACAATTATAAATAAAGCCGGTGAAAGAATAGACGCAATCAACTCATGCAAACTTATCCAGTATGAAGGACGGACGTCTATCCTTGGTGTTGTAACCGATATCACCGGGAAAAAACAAGTGGAGGAAGCCTTGCGGGAAAGCGAGGAGCGACTTCGCCTCGCCGTGCAGGCTGTGCAGTTAAGTACCTTGGATTGGAATCTGCTCACTGACGAGATACGTTTGGGCGGCTACAGCAATGAAGTGCTCGGACTTGCACCCGACGTCACGAGCATACCTGTAAGCTCTTTATTGGAACGCGTCAATCCCGGGGATCTTGAACAAATCCGGCAGGCCGTCAAAAAAGTCATCGACGAACGGACTCTATACAACCAAGAGTACCGTATCATCCGACCCGATGGCACAGAGCGCTGGATCGCTGCACAGGGACAGCCGGTCTATGACAAGACCGGTAAAGCAGTACGCATGATTGTTGTGAACCAGGACATCACCGAGCGCAAGCGCTTGGAAGAAGCATATCATTGTCTGGTTGACAATTCCCTTCAGGGACTGGCAATCGTCCAGAACGGGCGGATGGTATTCCTTAACAAGGCTTTCTCCTCAACCACAGGCCATAGCAGGGAGGATTTGTTAGCCGCTTCTCCAGAGCAGTTACGGTCGTTGGTGCATCCTGATGACCATGAGCTTGTCTGGGCAAGGCATCGGGACCGTCTCGTCGGAAAACCTGTGCCTGCCCGTTATGAGTTTCGTTGGATACGAAAAGATGGCAGCACCTGCTGGGTGGAGATTTATGCCAGCAGAATTGAATACATGGGCCACCCGGCCATACAAACCGCATATGTTGATATCACCGAGCGAAAAAAAACACAACAGAAGCTTCTCGATTATCAGACGCAGTTAAAGTCACTTGCCTCTGAGCTGCTGCTGGCTGAAGAACGTGAAAGACGGCGAATTGCGACGGGAGTGCATGACGACATAGGCCAGAAACTGGCTTTGGCCAAATTGGAGCTCCAGTCAATACGTGAAATAGTATCAGAACCTAATGTGTCGGCGTCGTTGGGCCATGCCTGTGAATTGGTAGACAAGGCAATGCAGGATACACGTTCGTTAGCGTTTGACCTCAGTAATCCTGTTCTGTATGAAGTTGGATTCATGGCTGCTGTGGAATCGTTGCTAAGCGAACGAATGATGCAAAAAAGCGGAATCAAGTCTGAGTTCGAATCTAAAACACATAAGCTCAGGCTTGGCCAGGATACCTCTATAGTTCTGTTTCAAGCTGTTCGAGAGCTCCTGACGAATGTGGTTAAGCATGCAAATGCAAATAAAGTTAAAGTTTGTATTGACAAGTTAGACCATAGAGTGCAGGTTATTGTTGAAGACGATGGTACCGGATTCGAGCTATCAGCACTTAAATCTCCGGACAAGGAGAAAAGTGGATTCGGCCTGTTCAATGTGAAAGAGAGGCTGGAGTACTTAGGTGGCAGTTTTGATATCAAGTCTAAACTTGGTCGGGGAACTCGTGTCACAATGGCTGTCCCTCTATAGTTCGGTGTCACGGCTTCCTGAAAGGAGATGTGAGAATGAGAATCCTAATCGCTGATGACCATGGGATTGTCAGACAGGGATTAAAATCTTTGATTGAGCATCAATCTGACATGGAAGTTATCGGCCAGGCAGAGGATGGGCGTGTGGCGGTCGAGCTTGCAAAGGAACTTTGCCCGGATGTTGTAGTTATGGACATCAGTATGCCTGCATTGAATGGTATGGAGGCAACTCGCCTTATTCTTCAAGAACACAAAGATATCAAGGTAATAGCATTATCGATGCACTCTGATAAACACTTTGTAAGGGAGGCACTTGAATCAGGAGCATCTGCATACGTTCTAAAATCGTATCTTTTTGATGAGCTGATTAGAGCTTTGGAAACAGTGGCCCAGGACGGATGTTATCTGAGCCCTCGAATAACAAATGTTATCATCGACGATTATGTACGAAAGAACAAAAGAATCGAATCTGTAAAACCTAAACTCACGAGCCGGGAACGCCAAATCGTGCAGCTTGTGGCAGAAGGCAGGACAACCAAAGAAATTGCGCGCACACTATATATAAGCCCCAAGACTGCAGATGCGAATCGCCGCCAGATCATGAGCAAGCTCAATATGTCCAGCGTAGCTGAGCTAACAAAATACGCCGTTCGAGAGGGACTGACTTCGCTGGAATTTTAATGGATATTATCTGGACACAGTATATGTTCTTTTGAGCTTATTTTTAGCTCTTTCATTTCGACACTATCCGGTCAAAAAGTCGCATTTGCGAGAAGTTGTCCGAATTCTTACACTTAAACATATACGGCTTTTGTTTTACGCTCGCGGATTTTCCTGCCTCAAATCGAGGATTCCCCTTATTTACGACACAGGTTAAGTTATCGAAAATAAAAACAGAAAGCTGTTTCGGTCATCGGCCTGCTACTTTGACAAGTATGTCTTTGAGAATGGATGCTCAGAGTTGATATTAGTAGTTTGGGATGGAGTAGGTCATTGACCTTCTTTGGTATGTACATTTTCTTTCAAGAAGGCGAGATTTGGTCAGTTTCCGATTGCCATTGTCGAACCAAAAAGGTCTGGCTAAATATGCAAAAATCGAGACGGATACGAGTTCTGTTGGCAGATGACCATGCAATTGTACGTGAGGGTTTGCGTTCGCTGCTTGAGGAACAGCCTGATATCGAAATTGTCTGTGAAGCTGAAGATGGGCGAATAGCGGTTGAGCGTGCGCGGGAACTATTGCCAGATGTAGTTGTTATGGATATAACTATGCCAAATCTCAATGGATTCGAGGCTACACGTAAGATTATCGACAAGTTTCCTCAAATCAAGGTAATTGCCCTCTCAATACATTCCAACAGGCGATTTGTCGCCAACATGCTTGGGTCCGGTGCTACTGGCTATGTCTTAAAGGAAGGTCTGCTCGACGAACTTGTTAAGGCAATACGAGCAGTAACCGCCGGTGAGAGCTACCTTAGCTCCAAAATAACAGGGATTGTAGTTGAGGACTACGTTAAAGTTCTGGCAACTGTTGCTGATTCATCGTTGTTATCGTCCCTGACAAGCAGGGAACGTAGGGTGCTTCAACTCATTGCCGAAGGTAAGTCTACCGAACAGATTGCTTTGGAACTGTTCGTAAGTAACAAGACAGTTGAGGCGACCCGCCGCAAAATCATGGAAAAACTCAATGCCCACACGATAGCTGACTTAGTCAAGATTGCTGTCATTGAGAATCTGGTCACTCTTGAATCGTGAGTCCTGTGGAAAAAACATACTGAGAGAACAACTCTAACGGATAATGACACTCCGGTTTCATGACACAGAGGTGATTGCACACGAACCAATAGTTAACTATAGAGGAACAAAACGATAGGCTTTCTTGTTGTCTGCGAGACTCATCAAAGTACGTCAAATTATCTGCTTTGGGGCGAAGGGAATTACATGTACTGCAAATCAGTAACAATATAAGCCGTAGATAATCCTATGAATGCTTCGGACAAAACAAGGAGGCCGCTAATCGAGGAGATGAGAGTATTACGCTCGCGAAACGCTAAATTGGAGCGTGTTTACCGTGAAATACGTGGTTTCGGGGATATACACCGAAGAGTTCATACCGACGGAGCACGATTTCAATCCTTAGTGCAAACGGTTCCCAGCGTAATAGTTTACCTGCATAGCGGATTACTTCATGCCGTTTTCTTATAATTATAGCATGATAAATATAAGTATCTGTATAACAGCATTTTGTGCGGATTGATTATGCCCTGTGTTAAGATGGGGTATTATTATTCTGTATAAAAAATTGGGTGTTTTTAAATCAAGGCGAATAGCGATAAGTCTATTAATTACAAGGTATAACAAAGATGCAGGATTTTGCTAAGTTAAAATAGGTAATATTTATTGCAAGTTTATCGAAAAATATGCTTGCATATTCAAAGATGCAAATGTAAACTTGTAAAGCTTATTTCGGGTTCATAATGTCGGGCTTCTGTACAATACAGATGGGAGGAGAAGTCAAGCAATAGTGAGCCAATAAGGTATTGTAATATAAGCACCTTGATTTATTAGGAAGTGTTCAACGTTTTACGGAGGAGCATTAAGCAAAACATGGTGTATTTGTTTTCTGTTTCACAGATAGCCGGCATGTTTTTTAAGGATATGTCTTTTTGCTGGGACAGCAAACTTCATTCGGAGGAATAATTATGTTGGTGACAAAGGTTGTAAGAGGTGTGCTCTGTCTGGTGGTACTACTTGGTATTTCGACTATTAACGCCGGTCCGGCTGAAGGTGAAGGTGTAATGACGGAAGAGGATACCCCGGTGTCTATCACTTTGATTGGGAATGACCCGGATGGTGATTCGCTGACTTATAATGTGGTAACGGATCCATCCCATGGACGTCTGAGCGGAACGGCGCCAAAGCTGACATATACACCCCAGCCGAACTTCAACGGGACGGACAGCTTTACCTTCATCATTAACGACGGGACGGTGGACAGTGTTCCCACAACAGTGATAATAGTAGTAACGGCGGTCAACGACCCGCCGACGGCCGATGATGCCTGTGTGACGACACAGGAGGATACGTATGTATCGATTACCTTAACCGGTTGTGACCCTGATGGGGATGCGTTGATTTACAGTGTTGTAAAAAGTCCGTCTAATGGTGAGCTGAGCGGGACGGGTCCAAACCTGTCTTATAAACCAAATGAGAATTTCAACGGTTCAGACAGCTTTACCTTCAAGGTCAATGACGGGACAACAGACAGTGCTGAGGCAACCGTCTCAATCAAGTTACTCCCGGTTAATGATCCTCCGACAGCCAGTTATACCGGTACTATATTCAGGGAAAGCCCGCCGGTTGCCAGGGATGACAATGTGACGACCGATGAAGACTCGCCGGTCTCAATCAAGCTCACAGGCTATGATGCCAACGAAGATGAGCTGACCTATTCTATTGTTACAAGTCCGTCTCATGGGAAGCTTAGCGGCACGGCACCTGACCTCAGCTATGCTCCGAATCCGAATTTCAGCGGGACAGATAGCTTTACATTCAAGGTCAATGACAACACGGCGGACAGCCCCGCTGCGACCGTATCGATTACGGTAATGGCCGTCAATGATACACCAAGCGCTGAGGATGATAAAGTAAGTACCAAAGAGGACACGCCGATATCGGTAATCGATGTCCTGACGAATGATACCGACGAGGATGGTGATTCGCTCAGCATTACCGCTGTAACTCAGGGCAAAAACGGTTCGGTTGCTGTTAACACTGATAACACGCTTAGCTATACTCCCAATGCGAACTTTTACGGCAGCGATTCTTTCACCTATACAGTATGTGACGGCAAAGGTTCAAACAATAAAGCTACGGTGAGTGTAAAAGTCAAGGCGGTCAATGATCCACCGAAGGCTGACGATAGTAACGTGACAACACAGGAAGACAAAGAGGTTTCGATTAATTTAACGGGCATGGATGAAGATGGAGATTTGCTGAGCTACAGTGTTGTAAAAGGCCCGTCCAATGGAAGCTTGAGCGGTACGGTCCCAAATCTGAAATATACACCGAAGGTGAATTTCAATGTATCGGACAGCTTTACCTTCAAGGTCAGTGACAAGACGGCGGACAGCTCTGCTGCGACCGTATCAATCACCGTAACGGCGGCCAATGACCCGCCGATGGCCTATAGCGACAGTGCCACGACGCAGGAAGACGAATCGGTATCGATTACACTGGCGGGCGGTGACGACGACGGTGATTCTATAACCTATCGTGTGGTAAACGGTCCATCCCATGGTAGCTTAAAAGGAAGAGCGCCAAGGCTGATATATACACCAAATGCGAATTTCAACGGCTCGGACAGCCTTATCTTCAAAACCAGTGACAAGAAGGCGGACAGCGAACCTGCAACCGTGTCAATTACTGTTAATCCGGTCAATGATGCCCCGATAGCCAATAACAGCAGTGTAATCACAGAGGAGGACAAGCCTGTTTCGATTAGCTTAACGGGAAATGATCCTGATGGGGATTTACTGACCTACATTGTGGTCAAAGGACCGTCTCGCGGGAGCTTAAAAGGAATAGCGGGGACATCGCCGAAGGTCAGCTATACGCCCAGGGCAAATTTCAACGGGACAGACAGCTTTACCTTCAAGGTCAGCGACAAGACGGCACAGAGCGCTGTTGCAACGGCGTTAATAACGGTCAAGGCGGTTAATGACAGGCCGACCGCCGAGGATGACAATGCGACAACACAGGAGGATAAAAAACTGTCATCGATCGATGTACTGAAGAACGACACTGACGCAGAAAATGACCGGCTTAAGGTAACCTCTGTTACCCAGGGCAAGAACGGCTCGGTAAATATTAACAGTGATAACACGCTGAGCTATACACCCAACGAGAACTTTTACGGCGCAGATGCCTTTACCTACACTATAAGCGACGGCAAAGGTGGAGCCGATGCTGCCGCGGTCAGGGTTAAGGTCGAGGCAGTCAATGATGCACCAACGTTTACTTCAAAACCTGTAACCACAGCTACAGTGGGCAAGGAATATAATTATGATGTGGATGCAACAGACCCGGATATAGTGGATACGCTGGTTTATTCCTTAATTATCGAGCCGATGGGTATGACCATAGATGCGGCGACCGGTTTGATAAAATGGACACCAACCGGCACCCAAACGGGGGCTAATGATGTAGCGGTAAGGGTTGAAGATGGCGGCAGCACTCCCGCTTCGAATACTCAGCCGTTTACCGTCAATGTTGGGCTGGCTGACATACCTGTGGAAGTTGCCCCGGGCAGCGCAGTAGAAGAGCCGGCCAAAACTGGCAGGAAGATATTATCAGTTGCCGACAAAAGCATTGTTGTCCAGGCCAGTGATAACGACCGGCGGGAAACCAGCTCCGGTTTATATACGTCCTATGATTTTTCAGATGTATATATTCCGGAAGGGGCCAGGATATCGTCTGTTGTTGTTTATGTGGAGCACTTTGAGCAGGAGGAATTTCCTGCGGGAAAGTTGCAATGGACAGCCGGCACGGGCTGGCCTGATAATCCGATGGTTTGGGCGTCAATAAATGCTCCTGTATACGCAGGAGAGCCAAATGAGTCAACGGATTTATGGGACGTTACAAGTTTTGTGGACACACCCGAAAAGGTAAATTCTCTTCAATTGCAGGTTAAAAACAATGACGATGCTGCCAGGAGAAAAACATCCGTAGATTATATCTATGCCGTAGTTGAATGGAACTGATTTCTACCCGGGGCAAATTGTTGATAGGTTTTGAGGTAATTAATAAACGATTAGCTCGAATAGTCCTATAATCTCCTGTCAAACATAGTCTTTTTGTACGATCAAAAAGTGTTTTCATCACGCTTGTTGGAACTTGCATATCAACATATCAAAGAATCCCTAATCTTCATCAATGTGGTATTTGAAAAATTGGGTTTGGCATTTAGCCAGATATCGAGTATAATATATATAGAGAAAGCGTAATCGAGAGCGGCAGCACACAGGGGGTTTAAAAAGTCCGATGTATTTTCGCTTATGCATCTTATGTTGGATGAGTCTGAAAGGATTTGGACGGTTACTTGTGTAAATGCTAACATAATACTACTCCTTTCTTCTATTTGGGGGGCTGGTCACCACACGGTCAGCCCCAATTTTTTATCAGCCTTATCCATCAAAACATCGAGTCGAACATCCCCCAAAGTGCCATTTCTCCTGTATTTTTGATCATCGGATTTCAACCTGTCACTTCGTGCCGAAAAGTCTTTTTTGTACATCTCAACAGCCTATATTAACGTGAAAAATCCGTAGATAATTCTTTGCCTGTGTCTGTAAGGTCCTAAAACTATTTTGTTTTCGAACCAGACAGTGGGTTATAGCAGAAAATTGAGCTGTAAGGACTTATCGCTGCTAAAAACTCTTGACTTTTGTGGGCAAATAGGATAGAATTATCTTTGTAATAGGTAGTTCCCGGGGGGTGATCGAAATCGAAATGGGGGGTACTCAAATTTCCCCAATTGAGCACCCAGGTTAAATTGATTGATGTGCCTGATGAAGCAGATTCGGATACCGTATTTGTTTTCACGGGCGGTTGGTTTCGGGGGGGGAGCAAAAAGCGAAGAATATAAATAGATTTTCATATAGCAGGACCAATATGGAGGGTGTCTGAAAAACGAATCGCTGTTGTGAGTAGTTTGCAGCAAAGGGATGTGAGGAGATTATAATTTGGGGAGAGAAATGATGAAGTTGGTAAAGCTGTTAGTGGTGTTATGTGCGGTGGTTGTTATGATTCTGCCGGGCACAACAAAAGCCACCCCTCTTGGTACCGTTGATATAGCTAAAACGGGTAATGGGGCCAGTGACATAATAGAGGTTTGGGCTGCCGGCTACGAAGGCCTTCCCTCGTATGCCGGAGTTTATATGCTCGATAAAACCTACGGCACAAATGAAGGAAAAATCTGGGCCGACGGGCCGATTGGTGCCGTTTGTATCGAATGGGCGGAGCTGACGTCAAGCAGCACGTTGACATATGATGTAATTATGCCCGAAGAAGGGCCTCTTCCGACAACTCTTCTGGGAAGTGCAATGGGTACCACCAAGGCCAAGTATCTGCAGGAGCTTTGGGGCAGGTACTTCGACCCGTCCTGGGTTGGCAGCGGCACTTTTACTTACGCGCAAAACACCAAAGCAGCGGCTTTTGGTGCGGCCGTATGGGAGATTGTTCACGAAGACCTTCCGACATCTCCATTAGGATGGGATGTAACGGTAGATAGTACGATTGGAATTGGTGGCTTCCGCGCCGACTATCTTGATTCGGTTGCGGCCAACAATATGCTGCACTCTCTGGATGGTACCGGCCCGAGAGCCGACCTGCGGGTCTTTTCTTATAATGGACAACAGGACTATATTGTGGCCGTACCGGAACCGGCGACTATAGTCTTGCTTGGCATGGGGGGATTATTCAGTCTGCTTCGAAAGAAAAAGACAGCAGCGTGAGTAAAAAAAATGGGGGATAAAACAGGCCTGATGAAAGGCCTGCAGCCTGCAAAAACTTTTTTGGGGGAAAAATTTACTTCAGCAACAGGTTAATAAGACTAACTAGGAATAAAAAGCCGGCTATAACAATAGTCGGCAGAAAGGGGGGCTTTTAAGAGACAAGCACTACCGATTAAATGGAGTAATGCAAATCCAACGGACTGTAGAAATTTCTCGAAATGTTGGGGGTAATCCGCAGCACAAAAACGAAACGGATAGAAATTAAATATAATAGTTAGTATTGAGGGGACAAAAAATGAAAAGGTTAGTAATAGTGATTTTCACATTGCTGGTTTGTGCTGGGGCGCCGGCGCTTGCAACGCCGGCAATTGAATTCAGTCCTGATTCAGTCACAGGGGGAAGCTGGGAATATGACGGGGCCAGTACGCTGAGCTTTAATCAGAATATTACCGTCGATGCGGGAATGGGCAGTAACGCCGATGCTCTGACCGGCTCTTTGGTTTTTATTCCCACCCTTGTAATAAGCGGCAGCGGGAGCTACTACGATGTGAAACCAATAAGCAGCCCGACCATCATGATTACCAACGCAGATAAGAGCGCGGTTTACATGACGGGCACGCTTGGTTCAGGGGACCTGCAAACTATCGGTACGGTAGCAGGCAGCTACACTGCTTTTACGACAGATATTACTGATATTGTAATAACTGATGCCGGCAAGGCGATTGGTTCCGCCGCATTGAACAGCATACTATATACGATGACTCCCGGGCTTGATTTTGAGCTTTCCCTGCAGGGCGGTAGCGGGACAAACTATCGCAGCTTTGCCGAGATGCTGGCCGGCGGTTACGTCGGAGGTAATGGTTTCAGCGGAGCTATGTCAATTCCCGAACCTGCAACAATTGCTCTGCTTGGTCTCGGTTCTTTGACTTTATTAAGAAAACGCAGGAAGTAAGAAAGTACGCCGTTTACCTACCCTTTGGGCTGTGAGTATTCGATTCGCAGCCCATCTGTCCCGTGTAGGGACGGTGTGCCGAAAAAACTTTTTGCCTTAGACCGATAATAAGTTTTGCTATCTTTTTAAGCACGCTGTAAGTGATTATAAAACGCCATTCTGCCGTTTTCTACTAGCGGTAAAACTGCATTTATAGTATAATAAATGTAATAATTCGGATGGAGGTGTGGTATGAAAATAATGTTTGGGCTTCTTTGGAAGCGATTGCGTAAATTGTGGCGCTCAAATGAGACTTCAGAGGCCGGAATTGACTCCCATAAGTGGGAAAGCAAAATCGAGATATTTAGAAGTTTCAGACATTATTGAATTGCCTCATTTTCAAAGGCAGGTCCTGTAAATCGGGGGTGTTTGGTTTATCCGGAAAATACTGATTTTTTATACAAGCAAATCTCCTTATCCCACTTCTCGACTTTATACACGTACAGGTTCGGTCCGAACAAAATCAATCGTTGCGTTACATGTCCCAGTCTTTAGAGTCTTTTACGAATTTGTTTTGCAGGACGAGACCTATTAATGTCGGGGCCATAATGAGAGTGGGCAGAAACCATTTTTTTGTAAATATTATTTCTTCTAATCGGGCTGATGTGTCGGGATAAATATATAAAAGAGCCAGGGATCCCACCACGATTAAGCTTGCGCCGCTGAGGCTTGAAAAGAGAATCACGGCGACCTTGAAAACGATGAATGAAATCATGCCGCCTGCAACCATCCCGATAAGCGCCCCGGCCCAGATGTATCTTTCGGTCAACCCGGAAGCGTACCATATACCCGAGGAGATTATTCCCCCGGCAATGGCCCCTAATAAACTAACCGCCCATCGCATCAAAGGCACCGAAAGAATTCCAAGCAGGCACATGCCTACCAGTCCGCCTGCGAGCTGATTGTTCAGGCCGACGATTTTGTCGGTTACTGACATGCCCAGAAAAAGGCCGAGAAGGGCAAAGCTGATAACGACTAATATCTTGAAGACGCGCCAGCCGTATAAAAGACAGACCACACCGAAAGATATAAAAGTTACGGCTTCGACTTGATTGAGAGTGGTTATATAATTCCAAAAGGATTCCATTGGAACAACAGCTTCTTCTGCGGCGCCTGAGGAAGCAGTTTCGACCGCCTGTGCAAGGATAGTAACGTAATCCATTATTTATTTCTCCTTAAACCTTCTTTTAAGTCGGACTTTTTCCGAAACATTGTCTGGTTATGTCCCTCTCCATCTTTTTATTGCCTGTTTGGGTTTTTGTTTATTTCCCCCCGTTTGACTTCTTGCTGCGGGGGATGCTTTTGGTTGTTTGCACAGTAATAATTGCTCGATTGTTCCGAAAACCATCATCGCTGCAAATACGGCGACATAAAATGATGGCCTGCTGCTGATAATGCTGACGGGCATGGAACCTTTATTCAACAACAGCAGAATCATCCCGGCGAAGACCAGCATTGTTCCCAGCGCCGAACAGCACAAAGCCGAGGCTAATTGCCAAAGCGAAAATCCCACCACTATACAAATTAGTATCAGCACCATTATCATCGCCCAGTTATACAGCGGCATCTGTAAACAGGCGTTTTTAATCTTTTGGCTGGCATCAATTATATGGGTTTTCATTTTTTCCGCACTTTCGCGAATCCCGAGAGCAGAGTCCTGAGCTGGTATTTCTCCAGGACTTATCACAGTTTCCTGTTGTAAATTTTCAATATACGGCCCTGCTAAAACGATAAAGGCAAACACAGCCGCCAGTGCGCCTGTTAGTATTGTGATAAATATCCTTTCAAACAGCATTGCCAGTGCTGCAGCAAGAGCCGCCGTGAACGCGGCCGAGATGATATTTTGGCCGATTGCAAAAAAGCCACAAATACCTCCGGTAATTGCTCCTGCGACTGCTACTAAAAGTTTTCTAAAGCCCAGTCCGCCGAGCCAAATAAATAGCCCGGCTATAACACTGACCAATCCCGGCCCGACCAAAACTACTGGGCTGAGCCGCACTGTTCCGCCAAAGGCGGATTCGAAATCTTGTAAAATTTCAAGCATAGCGCTCTTACAGGCAAGCTAAGCGAACTTACCGCCTGTCCCCGTGAAAACGGGGATTCGTTTATTTCTTATTTATCGACCTATTTACTCAAATTTCGTTAAATCGAGTAATGCAGGTCTGATATGAGCCTAAAAAGGCTGTTTTTTGAGATTATATCGGATTTTAATGCAGATCAGAGGAATCGAACCACTACGGGCCAAGAGACGGACAAATGCGCAGAGTTAGAATCCCCCAAAAGTCTCAATGCGAATCTGACGAAGTGAATCAAGTAGTGTATTGTGGAGGCTCTTGGCAGCCCGGTAAGCAATCTGTATAAGAAATGTCTGTTAATTCAATAATCCAATGCTGAATTTTTCTGATTTTAAGATTTGGAGCAAACGCCCCGGTTTGATGCACTGGCTGGTAAACATTGCAGTTGCATCATTCTTCTCCTACTACATTTACGACACCATAATTCGTCTGACTACCGGGACGTGTATAACACTATTAGTTGCCCTGCTGTTTAGAAATACGAGTATTACATTGGTCTTTTTATTAAGGCGCCCCTCGAAACTAACTTCCAGAAATGTTGGGGACTGGATTGCGGCCATAGGCGGCACCTTTATCACCTACCTGTATACAAGCCGGGCAAAACCGATTTGTCCCTTTGTTGTGCCAACTGCGTACGTAGTAATGATCGTAATGGCCTTTCTATCAACAATTTGCATCATTAACCTTGGACGTTCTTTCGGTATTGTGCCGGCAAACCGGGGTGTCAAAACAGAGTTGTTGTACGGAATTGTTCGTCATCCACTTTATTCACTATATACGATTTATGATCTGGCGGTCATCTTGTTGGCTTTCTCATTACACAACTGCTATATATGTATTCTGCACGCTCTGTTTTCATTTCTGAGAGCCAGGCGTGAAGAAAACATTCTCATCCGGGACAGAGCCTATAAGGAATATGTCTCGAAAACACGTTATATGTTCTTGCCGGGTGTTCTTTAGCTTTAAACAAGAAGGGAAGTCTGTAAAGAAACTCAGTAAAAGGCTTAAAATCGCCGGTTGTTGGCTATAAAGCCAATGCGGATGAGAGGAGTCGAACCTCCACGAGCCGAAGCCCACAGGCACCTGAAGCCTGCGCGTCTGCCAATTCCGCCACATCCGCGGGATTACTATTTTAACACTTACCTAAAGAACAATATTCCAATTGGTACAAATATTAATGGTTTCTGCCGTTTCGTCAAGGATTTTAGGCTAAAGCCAGTCAGAATTTATATAACCGGTAGGAAATATGACCGGCGATTGTCTAAGGACGTTAAACTATTTCATTAGAAATGGAAGGGGCCTCTAAGAATTGCTTTTGTCACGAGAACGTGCGAAATTTTCTCCGGCAAGGCGGAAGGTCAAAATCGCCGCTGGAATAGCCAAAGCTATGCCGAGGACGCTTCTTTGGCCTGACAACGCCGCGGCTCAACATTACGGCCGTTCGCAGTAAAAATGAATTTTTAGAGGTCCCCTGAAGGGTTAAACAGCACAGGAAATTATACTTTTAATTATAATTGTGAGGGTCGTATTAGTTGTATCAGAATTGAAACAGGAGTTATGTCCCTGATAAAGCAAGGGTGCTGGATTGTCCTATAAGCGATAAGCGGATTTTATAAAGCAGCAAACTTTTTTCACCCCTGTAGTCCGTGGAAACCGGGTTTCTTATGGTTAGTTATTACCTTAATACCCTTAATAACAAGGGCTTATATTATGTTCCAGGGCTATGCAAATCCGGTGTGAATACAGGAAAGTTCTACGTCTTATATCATTGAGTTACAAGATAGGGGTAAATTAGCTCTGCGGATTGTCCGAAAACTACTCTATCTGTGAAGGTATTTACTATCACCTTGAAAGCAGAATAAAGGCGGTTGTTTTGTATTTAAATAAAAAACTGCTTTTTACTTATAGAAGCCGAATTTGAAGTGGAGGTAATAGTAATCGAATGGCCTCGGTAAAAACCATCTCCAAGGTTCCTGAAATGCAAGCCACTCTTCCTTTTGGCGAGTTGCTTGTTTCCAAAGGTCTGTTGACCCGTAAAGAATTAGAGAAAGTTCTGGAAGAGCAAAGCAAGCGAGGGGGGCGTCTGGGTGAGATACTGCTCCGACTTGAGAAACTAAATCACGAAGATGTTACTCTGGCTTTGGCTGAGCACCTTTCTATGGAATACGTCCGCCTGGGTGATAACAATAAGATGGACAACATAGATATGGATGTCGCTCGAATGTTACCCGAGAGTCTCGCCAAGCGATTTTGTCTTGTGGCTATAAGTGAGGTTGATGATAAAGTTGTCGTTGCTATGGCTGATCCGCTTAACGTTGTCGCTTTAGATACGGTTACGCTGAAAATGAAGCGCCAGATAAAGACGACCATTAGTTCTCCTCGTGAAATTCAGCGGGCCATAGAGATGATTTATCACGGTTCGGATGTTGAAGAACAACAGCTTCGCAACCTTGTAGAGGGTGAAGGTGACGAGGAAGGAATACTTACTGAAGAAACCGAGGAACAGGATACCAGCGGCGAGGAGGAAGCAAACAAAGCACCTGTGATTCGATTTGTTGACCTGCTCATGAGCCAGGCGGTCAAAAGCAGAGCAAGTGACGTACATATAGAGCCTCAGGAAAAAACAATGATGGTTCGCATGCGAATTGATGGTGTGCTCCGTGATATGGTACCTCCGGCGAAAAAGATGCAGGCGGCGGTCATTGCCCGAATAAAGATTATCGCACGAATGGATATTGCCGAGCGAAGGCTTCCCCAGGATGGTCGATTCAAAATGAAGACATCCGGCCGGCATATAGACGTTCGAGTATCGGTAATTCCGACTATATATGGCGAAAAAGTTGTTATGCGAATACTGGATGCCTCGGCTGTCAAGCACGAGCTGGAGCAGCTTGGACTTGAGCCTGGACTTCTCGAAGAGTTTAAGGGAATGTTGGCAAGGCCGCATGGAATAATGATTGTAACAGGGCCGACCGGCAGTGGTAAAAGTACCACCCTGTATTCTGCTTTGAATTACGTCAAGGACCCGTCGAAAAATATTACTACGGTTGAGGACCCCGTCGAATATCGTCTTGCGGGAATTAACCAGATTCAGATTAAACCGGAAATTGAGCTCGATTTCGCAAAGTGCCTCCGGGCAATTTTAAGACAGGACCCGGATATAATTCTAATTGGTGAGATTAGGGACAAGGAAACAGTCGAAATTGCAATAAAAGCATCTTTGACGGGCCATCTTGTTTTGAGCACATTTCATACCAATGATGCTCCGAGTGCTATAAGCAGATTGCTATATATGGGTATTGAACGGTATCTGTTGGCTTCGTCTCTTAATTTAGTTGTTGCCCAGCGATTGGTCAGAAAAATCTGTGAACACTGCAAAGAACCTGTAACCTTAAGCAATGAAGTCCTTAAACGTTTGAAAATTGATCCCAAGAAGACCAGGAATCCTGTCTTCTATCATGGCAAAGGCTGTTCGGCCTGTGGCGGGACAGGTTGTTTGGGCAGGTTACCAATATTCGAGTTTTTGGTTATAGATGATGAAATAAGAGAGCTGATAGTTGCCAATAGCAGCGAGCAGCAGATAAGAGAGGCATCACGTAAAAAAGGATACGGAGGTTTACTTGAAAGCGGTGTAAATAAAGCATTGGCTGGTTTAACAACCGCCGAAGAGGTTATTAGTGTAGCTTACACAGGATGAGATTAGTATCCGAGGCTTGTTATCGGCGGCAGGATTTTTTTTCAGAGGTGGGCAAGCCATTTTTTTCTCGTATAAAATAAAACAGTCCGGCTTTGTACATAGTTCCTGAGCCGGAGTTTGTGAAAATACGAAATGATTTTAGTTAAACTCGATGTTTTCAGACACCGATAAAATATTACCGTGTGAGTGTAAGAAAATTGCGCATTTGCTGTAAAGGTTGGCAAAACCGTGCTGCGTAAGTGACTTCCCCGACTTATATTCAGAATTCGGAGACAGCCGGACAGGTGGATGTCGTTTTGTGAAGGTTCGATAAATGAAAAGCTACAAATATGTTGCTCGGGATTCATCAGGGAAACAGAAGAAAGGTCTTGTGCAGGCAGCTTCGTCGAATGATGTGCTTAGCTATCTTCAGGAGCAGGGTTTTACACCGATTTCCGTCGATGAAATGTCCACAGATGCACCAAAAAAGAAGCGTGTAATTCGCCGCAAAAGAATTAAATCGGCGGACCTTGCAGCACTCTGCTGGCAGTTGTCAACCATGGTCGAGGGGGGAATTCCTATTACAGTAGCTTTAGACACGATTGCCGAAGATTCGGAAAACACAAGTCTTGATCCGGTTCTGAGGACTGTCTCGGAAAAGGTTAAGAAAGGTGAGTCTTTCTCGGATGGTATTGCGGAATTTCCCAGGATTTTCAACCAATTATCTCGTGCATTGATCTTGGCCGGTGAAACGGGCGGTAATCTTGGAGATGCGCTGACTCGGCTGGCACAATATTTTGACAGCCGCGATAGATTAGCCAAAAAGATCAAAGGGGCCATGGCTTATCCCATCTTTGTAATGTGTTTTATTACCCTGATAATTATATTTATAATGGCTTTTATTGTACCTCGGTTCAAAACGATATTCGACTCACTTGGGGGGCAGCTGCCGACTTTTACACGTGCATTTATGGGGTTTTACGATATTCTCCGCTACAACATTATCTACATCATCGGATTTATCTTTGTCCTTATAACTTCCGCTGTTTTATTGTCCAAAACCAAAAAAGGACATTATTTTTTCAGCAAAGTGGTTCTGCACCTGCCTTTGCTTGGAAAGGTGTTCGTCCAGGCTTTCGTTGCAACGTTTTGCAATACAATGTCAACATTATTGTGTGCGGGTGTTTCAGTTCTTGAGGTGTTTGATGTTCTTTCCGGGATGACCGGTAACGATATTATAAAGTCGGCGATAACACGAACCAGAGATAATCTTGTCGAAGGATCGAACATCTCTGTAAGTATGTCAACAACGGGTTTTTTCCCCAATATGGTTGTCAAGATGATACAGGTTGGGGAAGAAAGCGGGTCTTTGCCCAGAGTTCTTGAAAAGACCAGTGAGCATTATGAACGAAAAGTCGATGCTACGGTAACTACTTTGACGAGCTTGCTTGAGCCAATAATGATTGTATCGGTTGGTGCCGTTGTATCGGTTGTAATTATTGCTCTGTACCTGCCGATTTTCTCAATGTCGGACGTGAAATGATAGTTCAATTTGGGGCCGAGCTTCAGGCATGCTGTGCTTTGAGTTAAAAGGAAAAAATTCGATAAACCCATATAGTTGTTGGTGATTTTGGTCGATAAATGGGATGGACTGATAGCGTGTGTTGCGAGATATGAATCGGGAAAAACAAAAACGCAGCACGAAAATATCATAAGCGAGGAAATATTCAAAACATTTTTTAGGAGATCAAAGATGAACAAGAAAAGAGAGAGAAGGGGCTTCACGCTGATTGAGCTGATGGTCGTTATTCTGATTGTCGGCATCCTGGCTGCGGTGGCGGTTCCGATTCTTCGAGGCCGGATCGAGCAGGCGAAGTGGTCGGAAGGTGGTGCGACGGCTGGAGCTATCAAAACCGCCATACGAGCTTATTATGCAGAGGACCCCATCTTATGTGCTGGCTTGACGGGCAGTCTTGTTAGCGCTTGCGAAACGACTTTAGGTTTCCAGGCAGGCGACCTTTCCGGCAAGTACTTTACCTCTGCCGATTTCACAATTTTTTCTATAGATGGCATGGGAAACGCCATTATCGACGTAGCGCCTCCTGGCGGCCTGATTGGCTCTGGTAGACTTGATGGTACAGCAGGTGGTACCGGTTGGGTCTATACGCCGTAAGAGTTTTGTGAATTCTTTGATGCCGGCGTTTTAAATAAAGCCGCCGGCATACGCAGGCTGGTTTGACATTTGTGCGAGCCGTGTTTGCGACGGCCGTTTTGCTCCCACTACTTCGCATTTGTGAAGTAAAACGGCCGGGAGTAGAAGTGGGGGCAGTTGGTTCAATTGAGCTAATGGTGGCTATGACTATTGCGGCCATAGCCACCTTTAACCTTAAAAAGTGTCCCTGGCACTTAGTTGTTTTCCATCATAGTTCACTGTTTGGGTCCCCATTTGCCAAAAAGATACAGGGACACAATATCTGATGGCATTTTTTTACTTCTATCATTGTTGATGGCATATTTGACCTTGTTCATAAACTACTCCGCAAACACAGAGAGCTTTTGCATCCTGGTGTCTTGTCTTGGATTTAAGTGAAGCAGAGCAGCCGCTGTTTTGTGTTTCCCGTCGGCAGAAATGGCACAGGTTAAGGCTTTAAGTTAGAAGATACATTCAGCCCGGAAACTAAAGTTGGAGGAACATATAGACGAAACAAATGCGCGTAATACTCCATAGTTAGTTTATACTTTCGCAGAAAGTGTATATGAGAAGGGCAAAAAATGGGAAGTGCATTCATTCGGCGACTCTTAAATGCTTTGTTTATCAGGAAAAAAGAGAACAATGCTGTAAGCCGGGCAAAGGACCGGGCTGCGAACAGCGACAAAGCCGGGAACAAAAAAGCAAAAACAGCTAATGCCAGGTCGAAAACCAACTTAAAAGAAAAGCTCAAGCCGGGAACCGAGGCAGAAACAGAGGAAAGAATCCGATCCTGCGCAGTAGAGATAAAAAATTGCATAGATATGATTAATAAGAGTGGTGGAGGTACTCCCGGTAAGTCGAAAGGAAGACGTGGACGTGCCAATCTGGATAATAGAAAAGCAGATAAGAGTGCTGGTAATCGTAAAACTTCAGGCAGCAGAAACAGTGATAAAGGCAAGAAAAGAAAAAAACAAGGCGTATCTCCTGCAGAAATGGTCATATTATTAACCAAAGCAGAGGAAAAGTTATCCAAAGCTGTGGTTAAAGCTAAACAAAAAGTCGATAAAAAGAAGAAGGGAAGAAGGAAAAAGCTAATTTGATTAGATTGGCAGTGGCTTGAGTTTCAGATGGATGGTCAAGTTGAAAAATAAGGCTCTTTGACGGGGATTTTGCTGAGAAATTTTTAGCTCAAGGACTAATACTATACCGGAATCTCCTGCCGCCACACTATTATCGAGCCGGCAGCTAAACAAGTCTTTCATCGTCTTCTTGTGGTTTAATAACACGGCAAAACCTTCAGTTGTTAATCGGAAAAGAACACCTGAATCGCTTTAGCTTTTTGCGTTTGTTCGCAGGGCCGATAATTGCTGAAAACATCATATGGAGTGCTTCCAAAATTGATTATCGATAATCGATTACCCGCTGTTGTCAAAACTATCAAAATAATCAACAGAAAATAATCAGTATTCCATTATTTATCGGACCGGACATTTTTAAATCAAACACATCAGTCTATACAATCGAAATGTATTTTTTAGTGAAACACCTTACTTGTTAAGCCGATGAAAACAAACGGAAAACAGGGCTTTTGATTTTGGAATTAGAACCTTTTATATGGATTGATAGGCTTGGAGTGGACACGAATGCTTAATTTTACCAAGACTGAAATTCTGGGATTGGATATAGGATCATCTTCAGTCAAGGCAGTCCGATTACGCAAAGATGAATCCGGGTATGCAATTGCTGCAGCAGGAATTACCGAGGTTGCAGTAAGCGAAGAAGACAATAATCATCTAAATACCGTCAACGCAATTCGTGAATGCTGTGGATTGGTTGGCAGCAGGACTAAACTTGCCGTTTGCGGCCTCAGCGGTCCGGAAGTTGCAGTGAGGGACTTTGAGTTTCCCTCATTATCGACTTCTGAAATAGATGGGGCGGTCTTATTTGAAGCCTCGCAGGTTTGTCCGTTCAATGCCGCAGATAGTGCTGTTGATTATCACTTGATACCTAATGGCGATGATAAGACAAGAGGCATCCTGGTAGCGGCGACGAATAAACTGATAACAGGCAAAGTGAATCTCGCCAAAGAAGCCGCTCTCAAGTGCGTCCTGATGGATGTTGAAGGGCTTGCTCTTTTGAACTGCTTCACTGGTCTGGCCGGCAATTCTGATAACTCCACGATCGCTATACTGAATGTCGGCGGTTCCGGTACAACGGTGGCAATTATGGGTGGGAATGGCCGGCCTTTCGTTCGCGATATGACCTTTGCAGGTAATGATATTATAAAACAGATTGCGGCAGATAAAAGTATCTCAGCAGAAGACGTCAAGAGTATTTTGTCAGGCGAGTCTACGACTGCTCAGACGGAGCTTAATGCCAACCTTGGAAAAGCCTGTCAGAAACTTATAGTCGATGTTTCCAATACGTTGCGCTATTATGCGACCCAGGAGCAATCGACACGAGTTGAGAAGATATGTGTTTGTGGAGGTTTTGCACTCACCGATGGTTTTGTCGAATTATTGAACAGCGGGCTCGGAGTCGAAGCGGTTTTGTGGAATCCTTTTGAGAAGATACCCTGTGATACGAGTCCGCAGTTCAAAGATATTTGCGACAAGACAGGCCCGGCAATGGCAGTAGCAGCCGGTCTTGCTATGAGGTCGGTCTAATTGATTATTGGAAAAAACTAAAGGTTATACATGCAGCGAGATAGATAATTATGTTCACGATAGATTTGTTGAAAGGACAGGGCGTCCCACTGAAAAGCAGCCCCGGAGGCATAGCTATTATTGCGCTAACCGTTGCTGTTCCCATTATCGGTGCAATAATATTGTTTAGCTTCTATCTGGAAGATAAAGCACATGCATCAATATCAAAACAGGAAATAGCCAGATGTCAAACAGAGATTGAGAAACTGTCGGGTGCTGTGGAGCTGTACGAATCATTAGAGAAAGAGAAAATCCTTTACGGTGATTGCCTCTCGGAAGTTAAGTCTTCTATCAGCAGATATATCCAGTGGTCGCCTGTCCTGGTGACGATGGTAGAAAATATGCCGGACTCGGTGATGTTAATCGAGCTTGAGGTAAGGCAGGATTCTGTGAGAAAAAAGGTTCCAAAACCGGAAAATCCACAGGAAATGGTTGAAAAGAATATTCCTATAAGAGTGTTACTAATGAGTGTTAGTGGTAATCCGAAATACAACTGCGGCAAAGCAGTCATGGATTTTCAGGATAGTCTTCGCTCTTCGGCCTTCCTCGGACCCAAGCTTGAGAGTATTGGATATTCACAGGAATCAGAGAAGCTTGAAGGTCAGGATGTGGCCTCGTATGAGATAAAATGTGTCTTTAAAGAGAGTCTGTAAAATGTTTTTTATGAAGACGTATAAAAAATACCTTATGACTGCGGGGTTGATATGGGCAGCTTGCTTTGTTGTTTTTCTGCTTGCCTATGTACTTGTTTTGGGACCCCAAAAGAACAGCAAAAAACGCATTGAAAGCGAACTTGCTGAGAAAAAACAGGTTTATAAATCTGCGCTAAGAGCGGCACAGAAGGAAACCAAAAACCAGTTGAATGAGCAAATAGAGCATTTACAAAGCAGGCTCAAGGATTTCGTTGTTGATTACGAGGATTCAGCTAATTTGACTTTTGAAATAAGTCAAATTGCCAGCGAAAAGAAGGTTGCTTCGTTCAGCATCAAAGGTAAAGATAATCTTGTACTCTCTGGGCAGCCAGATAGTAAGTATAT
>Ga0114922_10000601_pt1 | contig 34481 bp, 31 predicted proteins | sample AartaG_FD_100975 | JGI IMG/M metagenome (GOLD analysis project Ga0114922, IMG submission 100975) | Deep subsurface microbial communities from Aarhus Bay to uncover new lineages of life (NeLLi) - Aarhus_00045 metaG | ecosystem: Environmental > Aquatic > Marine > Oceanic > Sediment | place... | reverse complement strand
TTTAATATTATCTTTTAAATTAAATATTTTTTTACTTCTATCACCTTTAATAAAGTTTTTAAAGTCATCTATTGTTTTTGATAGATATTGTGCGTTATTATTTATTGCATCACAATTTTGAATTAATTGTTCCTCTTTAAGTAAATCAAGTTCTTTTAGTATTTTCATACCTGTAGCTGCTGTTGATATTACTGATAATGGCTGTCTCCATTGATGGGCGATATTACCTATCATCTCTCCCATTGATGCCATTTTTGATTGATTAATTAACAATAAATCTTTTTCCCTAAGTTTATGTTGTTGAGCATTAAAATCTGTCACATCCGTAAAAGTAATTACATAAGAATTGTTTTTTATTATTTTTCCACTTGTATTGGTCTGAAAGAAATGAATATTTCCTTCTAAATCTTTTATTTTAACCTGATGTATAATTTCTTTATTTTCAAGCATAATTTCAATCCAAGTTTTACCATTTTGTTCTTTTTGTAAATAGCCATCTTCTTTTATAAAAAAATCACATATACACTCATATTCTTTATGAAAATCATCTAAAGTTTTATATCCAAAGAAATCTAATGTTATTTTATTTACTTCTAATAATCTTTTTCCATTTGTAATAAGAATAAAATTTACTTGAGAATTTAGAATATTATTTATAACCTCAGATTCTTTACGTAATTTTAGATTAAACTTATAAAAAATGAATAATATAGCCCCAAATAATATTGTTATCAATGCTCCAACAATTAAAAATCTTTCCAATGCAAATGTTAAATAATCATCAATTTTCATAGTGGCAACTACCACTGCTCTCATATCTCCTACTTTTTCATAAAATCCATTTTTATCACCATACTTTTCTACTAATTGCTTAGGTGCTAGTGATGGTTTGGAATGACACATCATACATTTTTGATTATTTAATTTCGTAGGTAAAACATAAAATAAATAAGTACCATCTTCTTTTTTTTCTATCTCTTTATATGCACCTGTTAATATTTTATTATTATATTTTTCTAATAATTTAAGCTCTTTAGGTGTTGCTTTATTTAAACTATTTCTAGGATTTGATGAAGCAAACTTTATCGTTAATGGTATTTTATTCTTTTTTAATCTACTGTCATTATATATTTTATTTACTGTTCGTGCTGAAAATGTTGAAGATAAAAGATTTGGTAAAAAAAAATCTTTATGGATATCACCTGACTCTTGAAGTTTAAAAACTTCTGATTTTTGATATTTACTTACATAAGTTCTTAAAGCCTTATAGTTTTCCAAAAACTCTTCAACTCTAATCTCTGCTTGATTCGTAGCATATATCTGTGTTTGTTGATAAATTATTGTTAAAAGTGTAAAATATAATAAAAATGGTAACAATAAATATTTTTTTTGCATATGAATCCCTAACCACTATTTATTATTTCATCTTATAATATTAATAATTATACATATTTTAACACTTTATCTATAAAATATATATTAACTCAAACAAGTTTTTTAGCAGCCTATAAGCATCCCCACACCCAAAAACTACAGAATATAATCATATACCACAAAATCTTTATAAATTAGAAAATACCTTATTTCTACCATTATCTTTTGCATCATATAATAAATCATCAGCTTCTTTATAAATAATATCATCATTTTCAATATCATTTGCATATTTGCAAACTAAACCCATCGAAGCGGTGATATAATTACTAGCACTATTTTGCTTATGTTCTATTTTTAGGTTTTCTATGTTTTGTTTTATTTTATTGGAAAATTCTAAAGCATCTTTCTGATTTTCACTTTTAAAGATTATTCCAAACTCTTCACCACCAAGTCTATAGCATGAATCATCTGCTCTGTGTAATGAATCTTTAAAAACTTTAGCAACATTTATTAAAACATCATCACCCATTTGATGACCATAAGTATCATTGTATTGTTTAAAATGATCAATATCTATTATTAAAAAACAAACAAGCTCATTATTTCTTTTTGCACTATTGATGATTTTTGGAAATTGTTCATTAAAATGTCTTCTATTATATATATTTGTTAATCCATCAGTAATAGATATCTCTTCTATAATTTTTTTATCAGTTATATCTTGTCTAATTGAGGTATATCCAATCTTTTCATTATGCTCATTATAAATTGGATGAATCGAAGCATTAACCCAATAAGAATCTCCATCTTTTTTAATATTTTTAATCTCACCTTTAAAAACTTTATCATTTTTACAATCATACCATAACTCTTCAAATAATTCTTTAGGAGTATCAGGATGCCTTACTATATTGTGTGATCTTCCAATAAGTTCCTCTTTGCTATAACCACTAATCACGCAAAATGCTTGTGAAACATTAGTGATATTTCCTTTTAAATCTGTAGAAGATGTTATTATATTTTTATCTACTAAATTTATATAATCTTTCATCTTATACTTTGAAAGTTCTAATTCATTAGTACGCTCTTTAACTATTTTTTCAAGGTTTTTATTGAATTTTTTAAGTTTATCTGTTTTTTTATCTACAACTTCTTTTAATATTCTGTTTAAATTATCTTTAGTGGTTATTATTTTATATATAAGTACCAATACTATCATTGTAAAGAATGTAACAAGTGTAAATATAAAATAGAAATTTGATGTTTTATTTTTAATATATTTCGAATCACTTCTGATAGTGAAAAATGCATTTACCTTTTTTGTAATAGGGTTTATCATTGGTATAAATGTTATAACATGATTTACTGTTTCATCATATACTGATACTGATTTATTATTTTTAATATGTTTAATACCAATTTCTTTAGCAGACTCACTTTTCATCTGATCTTGATTTAGATTAAATGTTTTACTATGCTTTTTAATTTCCTTTAAAGTACGCCCTTCTAAATAATAATTTTTAAATGGACTTTGTATGTAATATTCTTGTATAAATGTACCCCAAGTTGTAGTGTCTATAATATTTTTATCTATATGAAAATTACATAGTACATTATAGTACTTCATAAATTTAGAAGTAAATGCTGATACATCAAATGAAATCTCCATACTTCCTAAGTGTTTATTATCTTCATCTTTTATTGGATAAACATATCTAAAACCACTATACACTTTCCCATTCTCAAACCCATCTATAGGAGTTTTATTCTTATTTACATAGGCAACTGTACTTCTAAAGTCTGTTAAGTCATCTGAATGTTTAGAAGGCTTGTGCATTCTTAAAAAGCTTCTATTATCAGGTAGATGAAAGTGTAACTGTTTAAGATTCATATATTGGAAGAATTCATATTCTTTTTGCATATCATTATATAAGTCTTGTCTTAAAGAATCTAGTTCTTGTATATTTGAAGTATTATTTATTTTTTTATATATATCAACAACTTTATGATTTGTCATTAAATGATGTAGTATAAATTTTGAATTTGATTTGAAGTTATCATATACTGTTTTGTACATTACTTCATAATTATCTGTTTTAAGAATTAAGTACTCATCAATTTTCATTGATTTTTCATATCTAAAAATTAAAAATGCAAATGACGTTATAACAATAAATATAATTAGAAATCTTATTTTCATTTTGTATACCAACCTATTATAAGATAATACAATGATAGTATTAAAACTTATTTAAATTGAATTTTATTATTCATATCCAGTACTTAAATAAATTGAATAATAATGCATATAGCTACTTTTTGATAAAATGCCAAAAAAGGATTTAAAATGGAAATAGGATTATTTATAGGCTTTATTAGCTTTTTTTTCACGGCATTAGTTTTAATGGTTATTTTTCTTTATTTATATGCAGTCGTTACACCTTATGATGATTATAAGCTTATTTTTGAAGATAATAATTTAGCAGCAGCACTTGGATTTGGTGGAGCTATTATTGGAGTATCTATACCTTTGTATAGTGCATTAGTTCATTCTGTATCTTATCTTGATTTTACTATTTGGGGAGCAATTGCTATTTTAATTCAACTTGTTTTCGCATTTATTGTAACAAGAGTTAGTGGAAAATTTTCTTTTAAAACAAAGATTTCTGATGGGATAATTTCAGTTGGAATTTTAATGGCATTTTTATCAATATCAATTGGACTTTTAAATGCTGGATCAATGAGTTATTAAAACTCATTGATTAAGTAATAATAAAATTCTGTAAAATCTCATAACTTACATACATATATCTCTTCACTCAAATTCATCATAATATCCTCATCAGTTGAGGGGATTTATTAACTCATTGGTTAAAAAGACTTTATAAAAATAAAATATTAAAGTGTGTATAATTACACATTAGTATTATTGGTTACAAAAAATAAAGATAAATTAAAAGGGGAATGGAATGAGTATTTTAAAGAATAATAAAACTTTGATAAAATCAGTTGGATTTGGTGATGATAAAATGTATATAGAATTAAATACTTCGAGAGTTTTAACAGTACCGTATACATATACTAAAAGATTAGTAAATGCTACAAATAAAGAATTGAAAAATTATAGACTTATTGCAAATGGTGTCGGAATACACTTTGAAGATATAGATGAAGATATATCTGTAGAGGGTATCATACGAGATTTTGGAAATGAAACTAAAAGAATCAATATATCAGTGCAAGCTAATTTTTTAGATATTGCAGATAAATACGCTAAAGAACATCATATAAGTCGTTCAGCATTATTCCAAAAAGCAACTTTGGATTATATGGCTAGTTAAATGAAAAATAATATATTAAAAACAAAAATAAAACAAGCAAATTGGAAATCAAAGTCAATCTTTGGTGATAAATATAGCAATATAGTTACTAATGTTTATTGGCAAAGTGATGATAATTTTATAGACACAAATAGTAAGTTTTTATTTCAAATGATTTGTGAAAACTTTTTTTATCAAAATAAAGATGTAGAGTTAAAAATAAAATTAAAAAATACGATTGGTATGATATTTCCAGACATATATAGAATTTATGTGTACAATCTTATTTATAAAAATCTTACAAAGAAAAAAATAAAAGATGACATAACAAAGATAAAAAAACTTGATGAAGATTCATACTATTTAGTAAAACTTGCTTCACAGATGAATGAGCATCAAAAAAGAGTATTAAAAATAATAAAATTATTAAACATTGATTTTAAAGAAGAAAGTGATAAACACCATCGTATATTGTTTAATAAGAAAAATAAAAAAGCTTTTTCTATAAGTGATAGCTACTTAAAAATATAGTTTTTAAATTCATTAATAAGGAGAGATGCTCATATAATTTAAAAAAATGACATATTTGATTCTTTAATAAATTATCTTAACTTACTATATTATAAATAATACTTTAAGTATTACTTCTATATAATTCGTACATGCACGCTCGGTACGCTAAAATTTATTTTAGGAGTCACTGAGCTTTTTTTAACTATAGGCAAAATTATATGTCAACTATTTACAATAAACCTTTTTTAAATGAAAATCAATTATTAACTTTCTTGCAAGAGAAATCATTACCTATTCAGAATATCAAAAATGCAAAAAAACTATTAAAAGATATCACATATTATAGATTTAAAATCTATGCACACCCTTTTAAAGATGCAGAAACTAAAAAATTTGATGGTTCTAAAAGCTTTGAAGATATTGAATCTTTATATAGATTTGATGATAAACTAAGAGATCTATTATTTAGTATAATTGGTAGAATTGAAATTAAATTACGCTCTAAATTAAATTATACAATTACGAAATTTACCAATAATCCTTTTTGGTATTTAAAGAGTGAATTGTTTTTGGATTCTGAAGATAAAAGTCATACCCAACTTTTAAAGAGTATAAGGCACTCTTTTAATAAAGCAGAAGAAGATTTTACAAAACATTTTAAAGCAAAGTATATCAATGATGAAAATGCAGAGTTTGATACCTTACCACCTTTTTGGATTGTATCTGAAATTATAATGTTTGGTGAAATTAAAAGTATTTATGAGAGTTTAAAAAAAAATCAATTTTCAAATGGTAATCAAAAAAATGAATTAGATAAACTAGCTAATGAATTTGGTGCTATAAATTTACAAGAATTGAATAATTGGTTAAATTATATTAAATTAATTAGAAATAGATGTGCGCATCATTCGAGAGTATGGAATACTAACTACTTTGCTATATCAAATTTAACACAAGCCAGATATGGTAGATTAAATATATTACCATCTATTCCAAATAGGATTTATGAATTCTTAGTAATTTTAAATATTATAATTAAAAAATTAGATTTAAATATTAACTTAAAAGATGAGATAGAAACACTAATGATGGATTATCCAATTTTCGATGAGATGAAAGATTCTGCTGGTTTTCCACAAGATTGGGAGACTGATGCTTTTTGGAATTAAAGATCTTTTATTTACTGTGATAATAGTATAAAATCTAAATTCATTTATTCCACTTGATTTTAATCCGACTTTATATTTACTATAATTGCCATTACTATTTTTATAGGCGATGTAATATTTTCTATCATTAGGTATATCTTTATAATATATTCCTTGGTATTTTTTTGATTTGATTAGTTTGTTATATTTTTCCATGATATGATTATCATAGAAATTTATTGAATGGTATATGAAATATGTATTAATAAAATTAAATAATTTATTTGGATACAATTATTTTAAATTATTATTAAAAGGATATTATTTGGCACAATTAAGTGATATGGAAGAGTTGTTAGAGCAAATAGAAAACATTGAAATTAAAGACTACATGAGAGAAGCAATGTCTTGCTATTATGCTAATGCATATAGAGGTTGTATTGTGTTATGTGTAATTGCAATGTTTGATGATTTAATGAGAAAACTTCAAGAACTAAGTTATATTAATGGTACAGCAACAGGAATATACAAGGTTTTATTAGCAAAACAAGAAGATCAAGATGTTTTTGAAAATGATATGCTTACTCAACTATGTTCGAATAATATAATTTCAAAACTTGAAAAAGATATTTTTAACAATTTAAAAGGATTAAGAAATAAATCTGCACACCCAAGTGGTCATAAACCAACTGCAGAAGAGGCAAGATATGTTTACTCTGAAGTTATTTCAAAAGTTATAACTCAACCCTTACTAAAAACAATTCACTTAATAGAAGATATTTTAAAAAAAATAAATAATGCAAATTTTTTCTATATAAATACACCAGATGTTATAAAGTCAATAGTAGAAAATGAAATTATTAATTTACATGACGATGCTTATGCTATGCTTATCGTAAAATTAACAGATGAAATAAAAGATGCTCAATTGAATGACAAAAAAAATTATAAGTTATTTCTATATGGACTTGCTTTGTTAAATAAGACAGAAATATCTGAAAAAATTTATAAAAAATTTATAAAAAATCATATAGATAACTTAGAATTACGAGCTATAATAATTCCTCTATTTACAAAAGATAATAGAATGTTAGAATTTCTTAAAGATGATCTCATAATAATTGGGAGATTAAATAGTATGATTATCTCAAAAATTAATAGTGAAAATGGTGTAGGTATTATTCCTAATAATAGTCATGCATTTTTTAAAGAGAATTCAGAATTAATTATAAAATTTAGCTTGTACGATAAATTTAAAACTTCTTTAGAAAAAATGTTTGATAAATATGAATATTCTTTTCCTAAGGAATTACTAATTTTCGAAGAAATGAAAAATACTATAATTGATAAATATAAGAATAATGCAAAGTCTTCAATGTATACTAAATCAAATAAATTTGTTCAAGAATTTGCTTATGTTGATTCTTTTCTAACACTAGAACCTGTTGATGCATATGAAATTTGTAAAAATATTAAAATGGCAGGAGATAGTTGCTCATTTGCATCTAAAAATTATTATAATAATTACTTTAACGATTTCCCAAATTTAAAAGCCAAAGCAAAGGAATATATAAATTCGTTAGATGATGAATCAGATATTGATGCTGATTTACTTAGGAAAATAGTAGAAGATGAAGATATAGCAACTGATGAATCTAATTCTTAACATTAAATTTAATGAAAACAAGTGACAGCCTATAGGTAGGCAGTCACATAATCAAAATCACACCAAAACACCCCATTAATTCAATTAACCACAACAATCTGATATAATCCAAACCATGACACCATTTAAAGTACACACAGAATATTCTCCAGCAGGAGACCAACCAGAAGCTATAGCACAACTAACAGCCAGTATCCTTGACGGTAACAAATATAACACATTATTAGGTGTTACAGGTAGTGGTAAAACATACACTATGGCTAAAGTAATTGAAGCATTACAGATGCCAACTCTTATAATGACTCATAACAAAACTTTGGCAGCTCAGTTATATAGTGAATTTCGTGGATTTTTCCCTGATAATCATGTTGAGTATTTTATCTCTTATTATGATTATTATCAGCCTGAGGCTTACATACCTAGGTCAGATTTATTTATAGAAAAAGATAGTTCTATAAATAGTGAGTTAGAAAGGTTACGTCTTTCAACTACTACTTCACTATTGAGTAATGATGATATTATATGTGTAGCATCTGTATCTGCAAACTATGGTCTTGGTAATCCTGATGAATACAGGGCAAATACTCAAAAAGTTGAGGTTGGATTAGAGTATTCTCAAAGAGAGATGCTTTTACGACTTGTGGATATGGGATACAAAAGAAACGATAAGTTTTTTGATAGAGGTGATTTTAGGGTAAATGGTGATGTTATAGATGTATTTCCCGCTTATTATCAAGATGAATATATAAGAATAGAATTTTTTGGTGATGAAATAGAGGCTATTTTAAAGTTAGAATATATGACAAATGTATTAGTAACTGAACTTGAAGATATGACTATATTTAGTGTAAACCCTTTTGTTGTATCTCAAGATAGATTAGCAAAAGCTGTAGAGTCTATAGAAAAAGAGTTAGCCGAACGTTTAGAGTTTTATAAAGGGAATGAACAACACGTAGAGTACCAAAGACTAAAACAAAGAGTTGAATTTGATTTAGAGATGATAGAAGCTACTGGTATGTGTAAAGGGATAGAAAACTATGCACGACTTCTTACAGATAAAAAAGTAGGGGAGACTCCATACTCTTTAATTGATTATTTTGAAACTATGGATAGACCATACCTTATAATAGTTGATGAGTCACACGTAAGTTTATCTCAATTTAGAGGGATGCACGCAGCTGATAGAAGTAGAAAAGAGGTTTTGGTTGATTATGGATTTAGACTTCCAAGTGCTTTGGATAATAGACCTTTAAAGTTTGATGAGTATATAAATAAAAAAGCAAACTTCCTTTTTGTAAGTGCTACTCCACAAGATTTAGAATTAGAGATGAGTAGCGTTGTTGCAAAACAAATCATCCGTCCAACTGGTCTTCTTGACCCTGTTATTGAGATAATGGATAGTGAGTTTCAAGTTGAAAAACTACATGATGAGATAAAAAAAGTGATAGCTAAAAATGAAAGAGTTTTAGTTACAGTATTGACCAAAAAGATGGCAGAGGAGTTAGCCCAATATTATGCTGACTTAGGTATAAAAGTAAAATATATGCATAGTGAGATAGATGCAATCCAGAGAAATCAAATCATTAGAGAGTTAAGACTAGGAAAATTTGATGTACTTATAGGGATAAATTTGCTAAGAGAGGGACTTGATATTCCTGAAGCTTCTTTGGTGGCTATTTTAGATGCAGATAAAGAAGGATTCTTAAGAAGTAAAACATCTTTAGTTCAGACTATGGGAAGAGCCGCTAGAAATAGTAATGGTAGAGTTATCCTTTTTGCCAAAAGAATTACTGATAGTATGAAGTTTGCAATTGATACCACTAACGATAGAAGAAAGATACAAGAGGCTCATAATAAAGAGCATGGTATCACACCAACTACAACTATTAGAAGACTTGATGAAGATTTAAAAATGGAAGAGTATGATGAGGTTGCATCAAAGTTAGAGAAGCTTGATAAAATGCCTGCATCTGAACGTAAGAAAATGTTACTAGAGTTAAATGCACAGATGAATAAAGCTGCAAAAGATTTAAACTTTGAAGAGGCAATTCGTTTAAGAGATGAGATAGATAAGATAAAAAAGATATAAGTTTAGAGGTATAAAATGAAACGAGAATTTGATTTTTTAGAATTAGGGGGTACACTTTATACACCTTCTATAAGTAAACATATTTTGAGTATTGCAAATGGAGATAAATTTCCTAAAGTAAAGTCTGTAGTATTTTGTTTAGAAGATGCAATAAAAGATAGTGACCTAGAATATGCAATAAAAAATATTCAAAATATGCTTTTAAATTATAAACAATCATCAATAAAAGTTTTTATAAGACCAAAAAATTCAGAAAATTTAAAACTACTATTAACACTAGAAAATATAGAAAAAATAGATGGGTTTGCACTTGCAAAATTTGGCATAGGCAATATGGAAAGATACTTCAATGTTTTAAATGAGATTACTACAAGTTACTATTTAATGCCAATAATTGAAAGTAACGATATGTTTGATGATGAAAAATTAAAACAGATAAGTAAATACCTTATAAGCCAAACAAAGCATACTATTTTAACACTTAGAATAGGTGGAGAAGATATGTTTAAAACTATGGGGATTAAAAAAAGCTGTGAAGACTCTATACATGACTTTCATATAAGTTCTAAAGTATTTGCTTCTATATTTAGTATCTTTAAACCTTATGGGTTTAATATATCTGCACCAGTTTATAACTGTTTAAATAATTTAGATATATTTAAAAGTGAAGTAAAAAGAGATATAAAAGAGGGCTTTTTTGGAAAAACTGTTATCCATCCATCTCAAGCAAATATAATAAATGAGTGCTATAAAGTTTCAAATGATGAACTAAATGAAGCTAAAGAGATTTTAAACAATGAAAATGAAGCTGTATTTAGGTTTCAAGATAAGATGTGTGAACCCAGTGTTCATCATCTTTGGGCTAATGGTATTCTAAAAAGAAAAAAAATATTTGGAATTTTGTAATTTCTTTGTAATATTTATTATTATTACATGAATTTATAGTATAATATAACATAAAATTATACAAGGGTAGATATTGACTAGTGATTATCTAAAGAATATTACGCAATATTCAAAAAAACTAATATTATTGTATGTTGAAGATGATGAAAAGATTTTAAATGCTTCAATACCAGTGTTGAAAAAGTTTTTTGATAAAATTATATGTGCAAAAGATGGTAAAGATGGAGTTGTAAAATTTAATGAAAATCATATAGATTTGATATTTACTGATATAAATATGCCAAATTTAAATGGTTTAGAGATGTTAGCGCAGATACAAAAACTTGATAAAAATGTCCCTGCTGTTATTATGAGTGCGCATAATGAACTTGACTATTACAAAGTAGCAATAGATTTAAATGTTGCAGGTTATATTCTAAAACCAACTAAGATTTCAGATATTATAGAAAAGATAGATAAAATTGTTAATATAAAAAAAGAGGAGGAGATAAAATCAAATAAATTTAATTTCCTTGTAGATGCAAATAAAAAACTTATAGATATAGGTTATCAAATCTCAACACAAAAGGATCATCAAAAATTATTAGAGATTATACTTTTAGGGGCAAAAGACTTATCAAATGCAGATGGTGGAACTTTATATCTCTATAATAAACAAGATGATTGTTTAGAGTTTAAAATTGTTTTTAATAATACATTGGGGCTACATTATGGTGGTTCAAAAGGTAATATTGATTGGCCTGCTTTAAATATTTATAACAATGATAAAACAATAAATCAAAAGAATGTTGCAATTGTGTGTGCTATGAAAGATCAACTAGTAAATATAAATGATATTTATCATTCTGAAAGTTTTGATTTTAGTGGAGCTAAAAAATTTGATTTAGCTAATGAGTATAAAACTACGTCAATGTTAGTTATTCCTATGAGAAATCGTGATAATGAACTAGTAGGTGTAATTCAACTTATTAATAAACTTGATGAAGATAATAATATTGTATCTTTTAATAAAAGTGATGAATCATTAATTAGCTCAATGGCATCACAAGCATCAATGATGCTTGAAAATAATAAACTAGTAGATGACTTAGAAGCATTACTTTATTCTTTAATAAAATCAATTGGTTCAGCGCTTAGTGCTAAATCATCATATACTGCAAAACATATTGATAATGTAGCAAAAATATCTGAGATTATTGCAAATGGTGTAAATAATAATAATACGATTTTTAATGATGTATCATTTAGTTCTAATGAACTTGAAGAGATAAAACTAGCAGCACTACTTCATGATATAGGAAAGATATCAACACCTGTGCATATTATTGATAAGGGAACAAAGTTAGAAGCGATTTATGATAGAATAGAATCAGTTAAATTAAAGTTTGAATTAGTTAAAAAAGATATTGAGATATTATATTTAAAAAATAAAATTACTGACAATGACAAAATAAATAGCTTATCACAAGTTGAAATAGATTTTGAATTTATTAGTAAAATAAATTTAGGTGATACTTTTATGAGTGATGCAAATTTAGAAAAACTAGATGAAGTTTCAAAAAGGTATCCATCACTTTTTACAGAAAATGAGCTATATCATTTATCTATTAGAAAAGGTACATTAACTAAAGAGGATAGAGATATTATTAACAATCATGTGATAATAACATACGATATGCTTAAAGAGGTTCCTTTTCCAAATAAGTATTCAAATGTACCAAAAATAGCAGGATCTCATCATATTACTACAGATGGTAGAGGTTATGCATCTCATGAGATATTAGATCAAGAATTAACTATTCAAGATAAAATACTTGCAATAGCAGATATCTTTGAAGTATTAAGTGCTGTTGATAGACCTTATCGTGATGCAAATACACTTAATCAAATAGCAAAAATATTTAAAAGTATGGTAAATAATAAAGACTTAGATAAAGATTTGGTTAAACTATTTTTTGAAGAAAAACTTTATTTAGGATATGTAAAAGAACATTTTACTGCATTTCAAATGGATGAGATTACAGAGATATTTGACTTTTAATTAGTAAAATACCTTATTGAAGCAAAGCCACTAGCCTTAGTGGTTTTTATTTTATTTATATGCTCACCATCAATAATCCCACCTAAAGCAATAATTCTAAAGTTGTCATCTTGATAAGTATTAACAACCTTTGTTAAGTTTTCTAGCCCTTTTGGTTCCCCTTTATTTTCTTTATAGAAAATAGGGGAGTATGTAATAGCATCTGCACCATTTATTTTGGCAATATTAACTTCATCTTGTGTATGTGTACTAATGATTGTATATAGTGACTTCTCTTTTGAAGTTTTTATTTTATCAAATTGATTAGAGGTTAAATGTACTCCATCAAAACCAGCTTCTATTGCTAAGTCTATATTTGTATTGATTAATACTTTTGGTATATTGAATTGTTTAGATATACGTAGGCAAGTTTTTGCTAACTCTTTTATATTTGATGTCTCTTTATCTCTAAAGCATACTATATCTACATTATATTTTGATAAACTATTTTTAAGATTTTTTGAAAATGTTTCAATATCATCTCCATACTCTTTAGGATCTGTTATTAAATAAGATATAAAAAAAGGAGGCTTATTAAAAGCCTCCTTTTTTAAATAATTGTTACTCACTATTATTAGTGATCTTCCTCAGCCATCATAACTGAACCAGAAATATAAACATAAGTAAGAATCATGAAAATGAATGCTTGTAAAGCACCAAATGCAAATAATAAGAAAAATCCTGGAAGCGGAGCAATCCAAGGTACTAACATAAGAAGTACCATTAAGAACATATCATCACCTTTAATAGAACCAAAAAGTCTAAAAGATAAAGAAATAATTCTTGAAACATGTGAAATAATCTCAATAGGGAACATTAAAGGAGCAAGTGCAGGAACTGGACCCATCATATGACCTAAATATTTTTTAGCACCATTCATTTTAAAACCAACATAGTTGTAGTATATAAAAACAATAATTGCTAAAGATAATGTAAAGTTAATATTACCTGTAACTGCTTCAAAACCAGGAACAATTCCCATCATGTTTGAAGTGAAAATGATTAAACCTAATGTCGCAATAAGTGGCATATAGATTCTAGCATTTTTTTCACCCATTGAATCTACACCAATAGAAACAACACCTTGAATGTATGTCTCCATAACATTTTGTGTACCTGTTGGCACTAATTGCACTTTATTAACTGCAGCTCTTGCAACTAACATAATAATCACTACTGTAAGTGCTAAATGTGATAATATGATCCAATCTAAACCATGTCCACCAATAGCACCAAAGAATGTAAATAATCTACCTTCCATCTATCTTCCTTTTATTTTTATCTTTTTGTCGATATTTATTTCCGCAATTATATTATAATAATTATAAAAATCTTATAAATCATATAAGATTTTACAACTCTTTAAATCTATAACCGTATATTTTTAATTGTTCTCTTATATTATTTTGATGTTCATCACCTTTTGTTTCAATACCAATCGTTATATTAGCATCCCCAAAATCAAGAGAAACAGAGTTTCTATCATAATCAATTTGAACAATATTTGCATTTAACTCTTCAAATATATTGGTAAGACCTTTTAAACTTCCAGGTTTATCTATAAGTGTTACAACTAAATTCATCTTTCTTGATGATTTTACTAAACCTTTTTCAATAATTTGAGCCAACATAGTAACATCAATATTTCCACCACTTAATGGTAAAACAACTTTTTTACCCTCAACATTTATTTTGTTGTGCATAAGTGCAGCAGTACCAACTGCACCAGCCCCTTCAACTACAAGTTTATGTTGCTCTAGTAAAAATAATATTGCAGAAGCTATCTCATTATCTTCCACTTCAACTATCTCATCAACCAAATCTAAAACATAATCCAACATTCTAGGTGTAGTATCGCGTACTGCTATACCATCTGCAATTGTTTTAACAGATAAAGAGTCAATTGGTGTTTTGGCTTCAAATGATTCTTTCATAGCAGGCGCACCAGATGCAACAACACCTATGATTTTAAGGTTTGGATTTAAAGTTTTTGCAGCAGTTGCTATTCCTGATATTAAACCACCACCACCAATAGGAACTATAATAATATCAATATTTTTTATCTCTTGGAATATCTCTAAAGCTAAAGTACCTTGACCTGCTATTACTTCATCATCTGCAAAAGGATGTACAAAAGATTTATCATGTTTTTTTGAATATTGTTGTGCATATTTATATGATTCGTCATAGTTTGCACCATGTAAGATTACATCTGCACCATATGATTTTACGCCAGTTACTTTTGTTAATGGTGTAGCTTCTGGCATAACAATAGTAGCATCACAAGAAAAATGTTTACTGCTAAAAGCAACACCTTGGGCATGATTTCCGGCACTTGCTGCTACAACACCTTTGGATCTTTCCTCATCACTTAAAGTAGCAATTTTATTAAATGCACCTCTAAGTTTGAAGCTACCTGTAAGTTGAAGGTTCTCTTTTTTTAAATATATATCAGCTTTGTGCTGTTTACTTAATATCGGGGCATAAGCAATTGGTGTAACTCTTATTATGCCTTCTAGTCTATTTTTTGCTTCATTTATTTTTTCTATATTTATCATCTTTGGATTATACAAAAAAATTAATAAATAATTGATTTTATTGTACAAATAGATTTCTTTAAGAACTATAGTTTATCCTCTAATAAAAATAAATCTATAAATACTTTATATAACTATGGAACACTATCATTAAGCCTTTTAACGAAAAGTTAGGTAATATTATATAAGAATATTATGTGAGGATTTAAAATAGATTGATTTGTTACATTTAGTGATTTGACACAGAATTTATAACGCTCTCTGTGAGTTTTAAAAACTTGCCCATTTATTATTGTTTGATTTAGTTAATACTATTTTAAGAGAGTTTATATCTCTCTTAATCATTTTTACCTTTAAACTCTTTATCGTTTGTATTTGAAACAATAATAGTAGCTATATCATTTGTTTGTATGGCTATATTATTTGTTTCTGATGCAATATTTGCATTCTCTTGTGTTTTTTTATCCAAAGAGTTTACTGCATCATTAATTTGAATTATCCCTATTTGTTGCTCTTTACTAGCTGTTTGAACATTTGAGATAAGTTCTAATGTATTTGTAATATTATTGTTTAATTTATGATATCCATCTATCATATCATCTGCAATTGATTTTCCATTATTTGCTTTTTGTGTTGCATTTTGAACTAAAGATTTTATCTCATTTGCAGCTTCGGCACTTCTACTTGCTAAATTTCTAACCTCTTGAGCAACTACGGCAAAACCTTTTCCAGCTTCACCTGCAGTTGCTGCTTCTACTGCTGCATTTAAAGATAAAATATTTGTTTGAAATGCTATTTGGTCTATAACTGTAATTGCTTCACTTATTGATGATACTTCTGTATTTATTTCATCCATCGCTTTTGTTGTTTTAGTTGCAAGATTTTGACCAGCTTCTACAGAATCTTTTACTTTATTTCCAAAGTCTGCCATTTTTATAACATTATTTGTATTATTTGACATGTTAGATGTAATTTGCTCTAAGGCAGAAGCTGTTTGTTCTAAAGCTACTGCAGATTCATTTGAATTTTTATTTAAAACTTCAACGTTTTTAAGAAGATGATTGCTTGTACCTTCAAGTACTAATCCATTTTTCTTATTTTCAAGAAGCATTTGTGTTATTGTTGATTGAAGTGAGTTTATATCATGAACTAGCGTATCTAAAACTCCATTTTTCTCTATATCATCAAGATGTAGTAACTTTGTATAGTTATGATTTGTATATTCTTCAAGTACATCATTGATAATTAAAAATCTACTTTTTGTATTATCAATCATTATATTAATATTGTTTTTTAACATATTTAAAGATTCAGTAGAAGTAGAAGTTGAGATTTTTTGGCTAAACCATCCATTTGCCACTCTTTTCATAACAACTTCTGCTTCATTTATAAGTGCTTCGTCTTGTTCAATCGTTTTTTTAGTTTTATTGATATTTTGATTTACAACTTGAGTCATTGTCGCAATCTCATCTTTTGAGTCAATATCAATCTCACTTACATCTTTTGTCTCTTTATTTAAATATTTAAAAAAGTTTAGCAATCCATCTTGAAATCTATTAAGAGAATTTGTAATACCGTTCATTATAATAATACCAATAGATATAGATAAAACTATAAATATTATATTTAATATAATTGAAAAGATAAATGAGCTATTTATATCACTTAGTTTATTTTCAATTGTGATTAGAAGTTTTTCTGATAATTTATCATCTATTTGTTTTAATAGATTAATCTTTTTTGTAATAGTTATAAACCAATATTTAGAATCTTCACCAAAACCACCTATACTTACAGTATCTTTAGCTATTTTTCTCATTCTATTTACTTCATCTATTGATTTGCCTTTTAAAGTTTTATTATAAAATTTAAGATAATTTATATTTGCACTTTTTTCAAAACTATTTAAGTAGCTATCTTGTTCTGTAACTAACTTAATAAATTTATCTTTCATACCTGGTAGAAATTTGTTTCTTACAAAACTATTTGCCATAACAGCTCTTTCGATTCCAGCTCTCTCTTTAGCCATTAAAAAACTATAAAGTGCAGTTAAGTCTCTTGCTTCATTTTTATTTGTAGCATCTTTTGTAACTGAACCAATTGCATTTAAAAACGAACTATGTATTGTTGTATAAAATTCAATAGCATTAGCTCCACCAATTGTAAAGCTATCTACCTCTTTTCTTGTTTGCGATAAATAGGATAGTTTGTTTATTGCATTATTTAGATACTTTTTAGTATCTTTAGATAATAACTTGTTATAACTATTTAATGAATTCTTGAAAAGTTTCATTTTATTATCAGTAAGTTCTCTTTGCTTTAATAAATTTTGAGAAAATTTCTTCCCTCCTGAACCAATAAATCCAGCAGTAGCACCTCTCTCTTTTTGAGTTTCATGTAGAAGATTACTTATATCTATAATTAATGATATTTTGTAATAAAGTTTTTCATTTGATATTCTAAGATTTTTAACAATATAGTTTTCTGTTGTTTTAATAAGTCCAATTTTATTAGTAATAGTATCAAACCAATATTGAGCATCAACATTAAATCCACCAATCTCATTAGAATTTAAAATTTTATCTCTAATTCTGTTTACTTCATCTATTGATTCACCTTGTAAAGTTTTACTATAAAACTCTTTTGAACTTAGAGTTGCATATTGAAAAAAACTATTTATAAAACTATTTTGTTCTGCAATTAGATTGTTAAACTTTATTCTAACTCCAGATTCAAATCTATCTTTTACTAAAATATTGGTTCCCACTGCTCTTTCAATTCCTGCACGTTCTTTACTAAGTAAAAAGTTAGCATATGCAACTAATTGTTTTGTAACATCTGGAGATTCTGATATTTTTGATATATCTATAATAGAATTTAAAAAGATACTATTCATTTTAGTATAGTATTTAATAGCATCTGAGCCATTAATCGAGATTGATGTTATTTGATTTCTCATATTTTGAATATTTGATAGTTTATTTAATGCTTTTTCTATTCTATTAGAGATATCAGTATCAATAGATTTTAAATCAATACTATTTATATAACTTTTTAACTCTTTTATTCTCTTATCTGTTAATATTCGCTGTTGGGGTAAAATATCTTTAAACTGGATTCCTTTACTACTTAAATAACCTGCTGTTGTACCTCTTTCTTTTTGTGTTTCATGCAGTAGCTTAGATATTTTTGTTGATAATATTACAACTTTTTCTAGCTCTTTATATGAAGATGATTTATTTATATCTTTATATAATAACTCTCCTGAAATTACTATCAACGCCATTAGCGGTATTATCACTAGTAAAAGTAACTTTACCTTTATTGACAAGTTTTTAAACATTCTTTTCCTTTTGTTTTTTTTATCATAACATATAAATATATAGTAATTATGACAATTATTTTTATTTGAAGTAATCATAACATTTCATAGTCTTATTAGGGTCTTAAAATAAGCCAAATAAGTATCAAAGTGATGTTTTGGTAAAATAATTAAAATATAGACTAAATAAAAGGTAAATTCATGAGTGATTATATATTAGTAGCAGGAACAGCAAATCCTGATTATGCAGCATTAGTAGCAAAGTCTTTAGGTAAAGAGTTAGCTGAAGTTGAAGTAAAAAGATTTAGTGATGGTGAGATAAATGTAAATATTACGGAGTCTGTTCGTGGTAAAGATGTATTTATTATTCAACCAACTTGTGCTCCTGCAAATGATAACTTAATGGAATTATTGATTATAGTAGATGCTTTAAAAAGAAGTAGTGCTGGTACAATAAACGCAGTTATTCCATACTTTGGATATGCAAGACAAGATAAAAAAGCAGCTCCTAGAGTTCCTATTACTGCAAAACTTGTAGCTGATATGCTTCAAGTTGCTGGTGTTCAAAGAGTTATTACTATTGATTTACATGCTTCTCAAATACAAGGGTTTTTTGATATTCCTGTTGACCATTTAGTTGGTGCTTCTTTATTTGTAGAGTATATTGAAAAGAAAAATCTTAAAAATCCAATTATTGCATCGCCAGATGTTGGAGGCGTTGCACGTGCTAGAGGATATGCTGAAAGACTTGGATATGATTTAGTTATCGTTGATAAAAAAAGAGAAAAAGCAAATGTATGTGAAGTGATGAATATCATTGGTGATGTTGAAGGTAGAGATGTAATTATTTTAGATGATATGGTTGATACTGCTGGAACATTAACAAAAGCTGCTGATATACTTAAATCAAAAGGTGCTACAAGTGTTATGGCATGTTGTACACATGGTGTTTTAAGTGGTCCTGCTTTTGATAGAATTGAAAAAAGTGCATTAGATGAATTAGTAATCACTGATACAATACCATTAAGTCAAACTCATGATAAAATTACTGTATTAACAGCTTCTGAAATCACTGCAAAAACTATAAAAAGAATATACACAAAAGAATCGATTCAAAGTATATTTATATAAATTTAAATAAAAGGATATATCATGAAAAAAATTATACTATCAACAATTGCATTATCAACTTTAGTGGTTGCTAGTGAGTATAAATATGAAGTAACACCTACAGTTGGTTACGTTGATACGAAAGAACATGTTGATCTAAAAAACCACAAAGTTGCTGGAGTTTCTATTGCCATAAATAAAGGTGATGATTGTAAGTTTGATCAAATAGAATTGGGAATATTACAAACTATAAATGATGCAGACTATGAAAATAGCTCAAATGATACATCAATTACAAGAGCTTTTGTTAATGGTATCAAAGAGTATGCCCTTAATGATAAGTTTAAACTATATGCATTAGCTGGAATTGGTTATGAGCATATAAATACAAATTTAAATCATAATGACAGTAATCCATTTTTTAACTATGGAATAGGGGCAAAATATAAAGTTTATAAAGATATTTCTTTAAAATTTGATGTTAGACACCTATTGAAATTTGATGGTGATAAAAACGTTATGTATACACTTGGTGTTGCAATACCATTTGGTGAAGTTGTTAAACCTATGCCAAAAGTAGAAGAAAAAGTTATTGAAAAAGAGGAAGTTGTAGTTGTTCCTAAACCTAAACCCGTACCAGTAAAAGAAAAAATTGTTGAAGTATTAGTTCAACCTGCTAACTTAGATGTATTATTTGATACAAATAGTGCAAAAATTAGAAGTTATGATATTGCAAAATTTGATAAATATATTAAATATATTTCAACAGTAGCAGGTTCAAAAATTGTTGTCGAGGGTCATACTGATTCAGTTGGAAGTGATGCATACAATTTAGAATTATCTAAAAGAAGAGCTCAAAGTGTTAAATCACAATTTATAAAAATGGGTTTAGATGCAAGTAAAATTGAAACAATCGGTTATGGAGAATCAAAACCAGCTGTAGATAATAAAACAAAAGAAAATAGACAAATAAACAGAAGAGTTACAGCTAAAATCGTTAAATAGATTTTAATTAATTTAAGGAAAGATATATTGCAAAGTAAAATAAGAAATTTTAGTATTATAGCCCATATTGATCATGGAAAAAGTACATTAGCAGATAGAATTATACAAGAGTGTGGTAGTGTTGCAGATAGAGATATGTCAGCACAAGTTATGGATACTATGGATATTGAGAAAGAGCGTGGTATTACTATCAAGGCTCAATCTGTAAGATTGAATTATGAAAAAGATGGCGAAAATTATATCTTAAATCTTATAGATACTCCGGGTCATGTTGACTTTTCTTACGAAGTAAGCAGAAGTTTAGCTTCATCTGAGGGTGCTTTACTTATCATAGATGCTACACAAGGTGTAGAAGCTCAGACTATAGCAAATGTTTATATTGCAATGGAAAATGACCTTACACTTATGCCTGTAGTAAATAAAATAGATTTACCATCAGCTGATCCTGATAGAGTTTTAGAAGAAACTGAAGAAGCTATTGGACTTGATTGTACTGAGCATAATTTAATTTCTGCAAAAACAGGAGTTGGAGTAAGAGATTTAATTGATTCTATTGTAGATAGATTACCTGCTCCTACAGGAGATGAATCTGCTCCAACAAAAGCACTTATTTATGATAGTTGGTTTGATAACTATCTTGGTGCTTTGGCACTTGTTAGGGTTTATGATGGAAGTATCAAAAAAGGACAAATGCTGCGTATGATGAATACAGGTTTTGAACATAAAGTTTTAGATTTAATGTATCCTCATCCTATTAAAAAAGAAAAAACAAATGAGCTAGAAACTGGCGAGATTGGTATTGTTATTCTTGGACTTAAGACAACAGAAGCTATTGCTGTTGGTGATACTATGACTGATGCTAAAAATCCAACTGCAGAAGTTATTGATGGATTTGAACCAGCAAAGCCATTTGTATTTGCTGGACTTTATCCAATAGATACAGATAAATTTGAAGATTTAAGAGATGCATTAGAAAAACTAAGTCTAAACGATAGTTCAATTAGTTTTGAGCCTGAAAGTTCAGTTGCACTTGGTAGTGGATTTAGAACTGGTTTCCTTGGAATGCTTCATATGGAAGTTATCAAAGAGAGATTAGAGAGAGAATTTAATCTTGACCTAATAGCAACAGCTCCAACTGTTGTATATAAAGTTCTTACAACTTCAGGTGAAGAGATGATGATTCAAAATCCTTATGAGTTACCAAAAGTAAATTATATAGAAACTATATCAGAGCCTTATGTAAAAGCAACTATACTTGTACCTGATGAGTTTTTAGGAAATGTTATAACACTTCTTAACAACAAACGTGGTATTCAGATTAAAATGGATTATATAAACCAAAGAGTTTTATTAGAATATGATATTCCGATGAATGAAATTGTTATGGATTTTTACGATAAATTAAAATCTACAACAAAAGGTTATGCGTCATTTGATTATGAAGTTACAGGGTTTAGACCAGGAAATCTTAAAAAACTCGATGTTTTAGTTGCTGGTGAAGCTGTAGATGCGTTGAGTATTATTGTGCCAGAAGAGAAAGCACAATCAAGAGGTAGAGTTTTTGTTAAACAACTTAAAGAGTTGATTCCAAGACAACTTTTTGAAGTAGCTATTCAAGCTAGTATTGGTAAAGATATTATTGCAAGAGAAACAGTAAAGTCAACTGGTAAAAATGTAACAGCTAAATGTTATGGTGGAGATATTTCTAGAAAGAGAAAACTACTTGAGAAACAAAAAGCCGGTAAGAAAAGAATGAAATCAATCGGAAGAGTGTCTGTCCCACAAGAAGCCTTTATGGCAGTTTTAAAATTAGATTAAATTTATGTGGGCAACTTCCTCGTTGTCATAAAAAAATAAAATAGTCACTTACCTTGGTAAGCTCCTACTTTATTTTTTATTCCGCCTTAAATTTACCTAATTTTAAAACTTTATTATCTAATTCAACTATTCAAAATAAAATCAAAAAGAGAAAATAATGTACACTAAAACAAAACAATTCGTAGAGAGTTCTAACTTTCAAAACTTTATTATAGGACTTATAATAATAAATGGTATCACAATGGGGTTAGAAACTTCAAAAGGTATAATGGCAGATTATGGAACTATCTTGCATATGTTTGATAAGTTTGTTATAACTATTTTTACTATAGAGATAATAATGAGAATTTATGTAAACAGATTAACTTTCTTTAAAGATGGTTGGAGTATATTTGATTTTTTAATTGTAGCTATATCTTTAATACCTACAAGTGCTGGTTTTGAGATCTTAAGAATACTTAGAGTGTTAAGACTTCTTAGGCTTATTACAGTTGTACCTCAGATGAAAAAGATTGTTATGGCACTAGTACAGGTTATACCAGGTATGGCTTCAATTGGGGCGTTGCTTTCTTTGCTTTTTTATATTTTTGCGATTATGGCTACACAACTTTTTGGAGAACAGTTCCCTCAATGGTTTGGTACTTTAGGTGAGACATTTTATACTTTATTTCAAATAATGACTTTAGAATCTTGGTCTATGGGTATTGCTCGTCCTGTTATGGAAGTTTATCCATCTTCTTGGATATTTTTTATTACTTTTGTTTTAATTGCTACATTTATTATGATTAATCTTATTATTGCAGTTGTAGTTGATGCAATGGGTGAGTTAAATAATGATGAAGAGTCTAATATTATTGAGGAAATCCACGAAAGTGAAGACCATACAAAAGTTGAAGTTAAAAAGTTAAGAATAGAAATACAGGAGTTAAAAGAGTTAATCATCTCTCAAAATAAGAGTTAATATATTAACTCTTATCTCTTTTTACTATCTTCTTTTCTAAAACTTTAGTTTCAAATATACACACTATAAAAAATACTTTTAAACTATTTCTCCTTAAAACAAGACCCTTTACCATAACTTATGACTATTAGTCTGATAACAATGAAAAAAAATATTTTTATCTAAAAACAAATTGGAGTATAATTATAAAAAGAAAAGAGATAAAAGGGGAGAGTTAGATGGAGATACAAACAGTTAAAAAGATGGAGGATGTTGCCATAAAAGGTAGTGGATTTGATTTTATGAGGCTTGGATTTGCACTATTTTTTATGGTTGCAGTTTTAAGTTATAGTTTTATGAATACTGGTGGAATACCAAACAGTATGTTTTTAGCAATTGCAGCACTATTTGGTGCATATATGGCTATGAATATTGGAGCAAATGATGTAGCAAATAATGTTGGACCGGCAGTTGGTTCAAAGGCACTTACTATGGGTGGTGCTATTGTTATTGCAGCTATATTTGAGGCAGCTGGTGCTTTGATTGCAGGCGGAGATGTTGTGAATACAATCAAAAAAGGTATTATTGATATTGATGCTTTTGGTGGAAATACTGATTCGTTTATATGGGCTATGATGGCAGCACTTTTATCAGCAGCATTATGGCTAAATTTTGCAACAATGGCAAAAGCCCCAGTATCAACTACACATTCAATTGTTGGTGGAGTTATGGGTGCGGGTATTGCCGCAGCTGGATTTAGTATTGTTGCTTGGGGAACAATGGGTAAGATTGCTGCATCTTGGATTATCTCACCCGTTCTTGGTGGAATAGTTGCGGCTTCGTTTTTATATGCAATTAAAAAAACTATAGTATTTAAAACTGACAAAATTAAATCTTCTGTTAAGTGGGTTCCTATTTATGTAGCAATTATGTCTTGGGCTTTTGTTACATATCTAACACTTAAAGGATTAAAAAAAGTTTGGCCTTCAATTGTAGATGTATTGACATTTTTACCAGATACTAAAAAACCAACTTTTATGATTGCATTAATTTTTGGAGCTATTGTAGCAGTTATAGTCTATATAGTTGTAAAGTCTGTTGTTTCTAAAAAGTCTAGTAGAATAGAAAATAGTAGAGCAGGGGTAAATTCACTGTTTACTGTCCCTTTGATATTTGCAGCTGCACTACTAAGTTTTGCACATGGTGCAAATGATGTTGCAAATGCGATTGGACCATTAGCCGCTATAAATGATGCTGTTATGACTGGTGATATATCATCTAAAGCTGGTATTCCTCTTTGGGTTATGGCAGTTGGGGCTATAGGTATTGCTATAGGTCTTGCTTTATATGGACCTAAACTTATCAGAACCGTTGGTAGTGAGATAACAGAACTAGACCAAATGAGAGCATTTAGTGTTGCAATGGCTGCATCTATTACAGTTATTATTGCTTCTCAGCTAGGACTTCCTGTATCATCAACACATATTGCTGTTGGTGGAATTTTTGGAGTTGGTTTTTTACGAGAATATTTAGATGAAGCAGATAAAAGAGATGATATTGAGATAGAGAAAGAAGCAATAGTTGATGAGAAAAAAGTTTTAAAAGCACTAAATAATGAATTGAAAACATTAGAGTCAAAAGATACAAAAAATAAAGAAGACTATGAAAGAATTGTATCTTTATATCAGATGATTGATAGTGAAGAGATTAAAATAAAAGATGCTAAAAAACATTTAAAAGAGGTTAAGAAAGTGCAATACGTAAAAAGAGATGCAGTTAAAAAGATTATAGCTGCATGGGTTATAACAGTTCCTGCAGCTGCTATTTTATCTGCTGCAATATACTTTATGATTAGAGGTATTGTTCTATGATTTTAAGAAAGATATTTTTACCTGTAATATTAATAATATTAGCTTACGGATTTTGGATTAGTCCTGATTTTAAAGAGATATCAGCTGGTGTTGCTATCTTTTTATTTGGTATGTTATCATTAGAAGAGGGTTTTAAAGCTTTCTCTGGTGGTGTGCTAGAAAGAATTTTAAAGAAATCTACAGATAGCACAACCAAAAGTATTGGTTTTGGTGTGCTTGCTACAACTGTAATGCAGTCTAGTTCTTTGGTATCTGTTCTTACTATCTCATTTTTAGGAGCAGGATTAATTGGACTTGCACAAGGTATTGGTATAGTATTTGGAGCAAATATAGGAACTACTACTGGTGCTTGGCTTGTAGCAGGATTTGGTCTAAAGGTTAAAATCTCTGCTTATGCTATGCCTATGCTTGTATTTGGAGTTATTTTAATTTTTCAAAAATCAAAATCTCTAAAAGGTGTTGGATATATTTTAGCTGGTCTTGGATTTTTATTTTTAGGTATTCATTATATGAAAGATGGATTTGAAGCTTTTAAAGATACTATTGATTTAGCATCATTTGGTGGAACAGGGCTTAAATATTTATTTATATTTACAGGTATTGGTATATTTGCTACGGTTGTTATGCAATCTTCTCATGCAACTCTAGTTCTAATTATTACGGCTTTATCAGTTGGTCAAATATCTTATGAAAATGCTTTAGCATTAGCAATTGGTGCAAATGTAGGTACAACAATCACTGCTATTATTGGAGCAATGAGTTCAAATATAGTTGGTAAAAGACTAGCTGGTGCTCATCTTATTTTTAATGTAACTACTGGATTAATAGCAATTATATTTATGGGTCAAATTATGTATAGTGTTGATATAGTTAGTGCTTTTGTAGGAATTAGTGCTGATGATTGGACTTTAAAACTTGCAGTTTTTCATACTATATTTAATATAATAGGTGTTGTTGTTATGATACCATTTATTAATAAACTTGTAGTATTTTTAGAATCAACTTTAAAGGATACTAAAGATATTGGAGATAAAAATATAGAACATACAAAATATCTAAATGATTCTGTATTAGAGTTACCAGGTACATCGATGGCAGCAATTATTAGAGAGACTAAACATTTATATGAAAATGCATTTGAGATAATATCTCATGGATTAAATATAAAAAGGTCAAATATACTTTCATCGATGGATTTAAAAGATGTAATAAAAGAACAATATAGTAACAATAGTGTTGACATAGATGATTTTTATAATCGTAAAATAAAGGGTATTTATGGGGAAATAATTGATTTTTCTACTAAAGCACAAAGTGAAATGACACCTGAATATATTCAAGAATTATATAAAATAAAACTTGCAAATAGAGATATTGTCGAAGCTGTAAAAGATACAAAGCATCTCCAAAAAAATATGATAAAATATTCAATTAGTTCAAATGAATATATTAAAGAGCAATACAACAATATAAGAATTGATTTAGCAGAGCTTTTAAGAAACATAGATATATTATCAAAAACTACACAAGAGGATGAGATTATATTACTACTTTCAAAAGTAAAATTACATGCTCAAAAGTATGATATCATAGCCAATGGTACACTTGATAATCTAATAAGAAACAGTTTGATTACTAATGAGATGGCGACATCATTGATGAATGATAGTACATATGCTTTTGATATAAGTAAAAATCTTATTGCAATGTCAGAGATAATATTTATTGATAGAAGTGGAGATATAAATAACCTTGGGAATGATATGATAATGGATGATGATGATATAGATTCAATTTTAAAAAAGGATAACTAATGGGTATAGCGAAATTTATTGAGAGTGTAAAAGAGACTTTAGGATTATATGAATTTAAAAAATCAAGTAAGAAAAAATCTGTTAAAAATCTTTTGAAAAAGCTGAATAGTAAAAAAGATAAAATTACAAAATTGATAAAAAAAGATAAAAAACAAAAAGAGTTGCAAGAGGAGCTTGATATAGTTAATCTTCAGATTAAAAAAGGTGAAAAAATATTAGCCAAACTAGTTACAAATAAATAGGAGTAAATCATCAAAAAAAGATTTAAACCAAAACAAATAACCTCTTTTTTAAAAGAGGTACTCCTTGTAAGTAATAAGAGTAATTTAAAAATAGATAATATAGAAATTGAATATTTAGGTGAGTATTTATTTAATGATGCTGATATAATTGAGAATATTCTATTTTTTAAGAAAAGAAATTCACAAGGTGTGGAAATTGACTTTTTGATACCTACAACGGTTAATATGTATGTTTATGAGAACTTAAAAACTAAAGATATTGTAGAATCTTTAGAATATTTTGTACAAATCATAGTAAATAGTATGATTTTTATATATAATAGGAATAATCCTAAGAGTTATCTATTTAAATATAGGACTGTTGGAATGGGAATATCAAATAATATCTATAAGAAAGATATCTATAAAGTTAAATTTGAGATTTTCGGAAAAGTAGAGTATATATATTTCGATATAAAAAAGTTATAAATTTTAATATAAAAGGAAGATAAATTAATGGAAATAAAAAATGAATCGATGTTTGAAATAGATGGAAATAACATATCACTAGAAGAGTTGATATCTGTTTTTAAAGACTCAAAATCAACTAAAAAGAGTGAAAGTAAAGCTCAGCAAAAAAGAGATGAAGATCAAGAATTAAAACCTTATCAAGCTGAACTTATTAAACTTCAACAATATTTAGAAGCAACAGAAAAAAAGATGATAATACTTTTTGAAGGTAGAGATGCTGCTGGAAAAGGTGGAACAATAAGAAGAGTTACAAGATATATGGATGAGAAACACTATAGAGTTGTTGCTCTTGGTAAACCTACTGAAGTACAAAGAACTCAATGGTTCTATCAAAAATATATAGAACATTTTCCAAGAGGTGGTGAGATAGTTCTATTTGACAGAAGTTGGTACAATCGAGCCATGGTAGAGTCTGTTTTTAATTTTTGTACTCAAAAAGAGTATGATGACTTTATGAAGGGTGTAAAAGGATTTGAAAAAGATTTAACACGACAAGGTACAACTCTTGTGAAACTTTATTATAGTGTTACTAAAGATGAACAGGCAAATAGATTTGAAAGACGAAAAACTGATCCATTAAGACAATGGAAACTAAGTGAAATAGATATGCAAGCACAAGAAAAGTGGGATGATTTTACAAATACAAAATATAATATGATAAAACAAACTCACTCTCATAATGCACCATGGACAGTAGTGAGATCAAACGATAAACATAAAGCAAGATTAGAGTCTTTAAAAGTTATCTTAAATTCTATAAATTATGATGGAAGAGATGAAACTCTAAACTTTGCATTAGATTCTGAGATTGTTATTTCAGGAGCAAGAGAAGTTGAAATTATGGATGCACAAAGAGCTAGTAACGGTAAGTTTATAGGTTAACAATTATTAAATATCAAGGATATAAAATGGAAAACAAACAAATAGAAAATAAAAAAGTAGAAGCAAAAAATGGTAAAGTACAAATTTGGGTTAAAACAAAAACTTTAGAGTATGAAAAAGAGTTATCAGCTTTACAAGTAGAACTTTTAAAATTCCAAAACCATGTTAAAGATAAAGGTCTTAAAATTCTAATGATTTTTGAGGGTAGGGATGCTGCTGGAAAAGGTGGTACTATTAAAAGAATTACAGAACATTTAAACCCTAGAGGGGCTAGAATTGTAGCTTTAGAAAAGCCAAGTGATAAAGAGACTTCACAATGGTACTTTCAAAGATATGCAAAACATCTGCCTTCAGCTGGTGAGATAGTTTTATTTGATAGAAGTTGGTACAATCGATCTATGGTAGAACCTGTTATGGGATTTTGTAGTGAACGACAACATCATAAGTTTTTAAAAGATGCTCCAGAGTTTGAAAGAATGATTGTAGATGAAGGTATACAGATATTTAAGTTCTACTTTTCTGTATCTAAAAAAGAGCAAGCTGCTAGATTTAAAGCAAGAGAAACAGATCCATTAAAACAATATAAACTTTCTCCTGTTGATAAAGAATCACAAAAGTTATGGGATGAGTATACATTGGCTAAATTTATGATGCTAAGTGCTACACATACAGAATCTGCACCTTGGACAATTGTAAAAAGTGATGATAAAAAAAGAGCTAGAATAAATTGTATTAAACATATTTTAAATTTTGTTAAATATCCAAATCAAATTAAGAAAAAAGATATTGCAATAGATAAAGATATTATCATTTATGGTAGAGATGAAGCAATTAAAATGGAAAAACAACTTAAGTTTTCCCTTAAATAGTTTAGAAATGATTTAAGAAGATAAATTATATCTTCTTAAAATCTAGTCACTGATTATGAACAGTGACCACCACCACAACAACCACTTGATTGTTCTGCTTGTTTAGCATTAACTGCAATTGAAAAGTTTGCACCATTTTCACTTACTTCAAAGTCATGTTTTTGACAAAATTTAGTATTCATATGGTTTACCATAAGTTTCGCCTGAAGTAAAGCTTCATCTTTTGATGCAAAACTCATATTATTTTCATAATCACTTCTTTTGAAACATCCACACTCTTTTTCTACAATAATTGTATTCATTTTATATTTCCTCGTATAATATATTTTCGTAGATTATCAAGTGATGCTTATTTTAAAATTATGTGAGATAATTAGATTTTTTATTATATAATATTTTATGAGATGCATCACTTGTCAAAACTTATCATTTTGGATTATTTGTAAAGATTGTCAAAAAAATTTATTAGAACCAACTTTTAATAAAAGAGAGTTAGAAAAAGATTTTTTTGTATATAGTTTTTATCCGTATGAAGATTTAAAATTATTATTAAATACAAAGTATGAATTTTTTGGTGATAAAATATTTAATATATTAGCAAAACTATCACTTGGAAAATTTGCAGATAATTTTGAGTTTTCAACTTTAGTATATGCAATACCAATTGATGACCATACAAGGCATGAATTTTCACAAACAGCAATTTTAACAAAGAAATTAAAATCAAAATATATATTACCGGTATTTAATACACTCAAAGCAACAAAGATTATAAAATATGCTGGAAAAGATTTAGAATTTCGTAAAAAAAATAAAAGAGATTTTCTATATAATGGAAAAGAAAAAATAAAAGTGATTTTAGTAGATGATTTAGTTACAACAGGTTCTACACTATTAGAAGCAAAAAAAGTCTTGGAACAATCAAATTGTGAAGTATTATTTGCTTTAACCATAAGTGATGCAAGAATATGATAAAATCAAAAAAATTTATTAATATAGGAAAAAATATTGGTAGCAATAATTGACTATAACATGGGTAATTTAGCGAGCGTGTATAATGCTTGTAAACTAATAGGTGTAAAAGCTGATATAGTAAGTGACCCTTATAAAGTAAAAGAGTACGATAGAGTGATATTGCCAGGTGTTGGTGCATTTGCTGATGCTATGGAAAATCTTGAAACTACAGGCATGAAAAATGCAGTATTAGAGTTCGCTGATTCTGGTAAACCAATGATTGGTATATGTTTAGGTATGCAACTACTATTTGACTCATCAGAAGAGTTTGGTTTAACTAAAGGACTTGGACTAATTCCAGGAAAAGTAGTAGGCTTTGATAAATCAAAAATGGATATGCAAGATCATAAAGTCCCACATATAGGCTGGAATAAACTGTTTCATAAAGATTCTAAACTATTTGATGGTTTAGAAAACCCATACCTTTATTTTGTACACTCATTTCATGTAGTAACAGATGATAAATACACAATAGGTACAACACACTACGGATATGACTTTACAAGTGCAGTACAAAAAGATAATATCTACGGATTTCAACCACATCCAGAAAAGTCACATGACAATGGGATAAAAATACTTAAAAATTTTATGGCTATATAAAGTAAAGGACTAGTTATGGATAATCACTTATTAGAATATATTGAGATAAAAGATTTTAAATGTTTTAAAGATTTTAAAGCTGAGGGATTTAAAAGAGTAAATCTAATAGGTGGGATGAATAATGTTGGTAAGACGGCTTTTATGGAGGCGTGTTATGTTAATTTGTATGCAAAAGATATAAATTGTTTAACTTATGCAATATTCTCAATACTATATAGTAGGAATAATTTAGAATATATAGATTTTAAAATAACTAAAGATATTATAGTGAAGAATATAGAAAATATTACAAAACTAGAAATAAATTCAAATGTTAAAAATATGGAATTTAAAGTATATGAAAATTTAGGAAAAAAAGAATATTTATTTACAATTGATGGAATTGAACAGGCTATTAATGTTAACGAATTTTCATATACTATGAATGATATAAAAAATATGTTGTATATAGATAATTTTGGATTAACCAATACCAATTTAAAAGAAGTTTTTGAAGCAGTTCAAAAAAAAGATAAAGAAGATATACTATATAAATATATAAGTGAATTTGATGATAGTATAATTAATTTTAAAATAATAGGTGGAGATAAACCTGAATGTAAAACAATTGATGATGAATACAGATATATTAATGAGTTTGGAGATGGTTTAAAACATTATATATCTATTATTTGTGCATTGTATGCTTGTGAAAATGGATATTTATTTATAGATGAGATAGATAATGGTATTCATTATACTCAACTTGATAGATTATGGAAAATTATTCTAACTATCTCAAAAGAACAAAATGTTCAAGTATTTGCTACTACACACTCAAAAGAGTGTATAGAATCTTACGCTAGAGTTTCTAAAAAGCTTGAAGATGAAGATATAAGTTATATTAAGATGACTAAATTAAAAAATGGTACTATAAAAGCTGGTATTAGAGATTATGATATGATACAAGATAGTATAGAGGATAACCATGAGGTAAGAGGATGGTAAAAGTTGCCATTCTTCATGAGGGAAAATCAGATAAATCACTTGATAATGAAATATTAAAACTTCTTCTTACTAAACTAGAGTTAAATATTAATCAAGTTGAATTTTTTGGTTTTGGAACAAAAAGTAACTTTTTTAAAAAAGATAATCCAAAATACAATAGACTAACACTTCAAATAGAGGAAGAATCTATAAATAAAGTTTTATTTGTAGTTGATGCTGATTATAGAGAAAATGATAGTATATATGGTGGTTTAGAAAATACTACCAATGAATTAAATAATATAATCAACGAATTATCTTTGTCATGTATTTCGGATATTTATATTACTTGTGACCCTTTAAAAGATGAAGGTTATTTAGAGTCATTACTTTTAGCTTCAATTCCTCAAAAACAAAAAGAGTGTATAGAAACTTTTTTAAACTGTTCTGACTTTGAATCAAAAGAAAATCATAAAGCTATATTAAATCAAATATATACAAAAGCATATCCAAATGCACCGTATGATTTTAGTCACAAAAACTTTGATGACTTAAAACAAAAACTAATAAACTTATTTAACTAAAAAGGAAAAAACAAAATGGATATATTACCAGCGATAGATTTAAAAGATGGAAAAGCAGTTAGACTTAGTAAAGGTCTTATGGAAAGTGCAAAAATTTATAGTGATGAGCCTTGGATGGTTGCTAAACGATTTGAAGAATTAGGTTCAAAATGGCTACATATAGTTGATTTAAATGGTGCATTTGCTGGAGAACCTGCAAACTTAGAACAGATAAAAAAAATAAGAGAAAATTGTAACTTAAAAATAGAACTTGGTGGTGGTATCAGAGATGAAGAGACTATTAAAATGTATGTTGAACTTGGAGTTGATAGACTTATTTTAGGTTCAATTGCAGTTAAAGACCCACAATTTGTAAAAGATATGGCTTCAAAGTATCCAATTGCTGTAGGAATTGATGCTATGAACGGTATGGTTGCAGTTGAAGGTTGGGCAGAGGTTAGTTCTATGAAAGCAACTGATTTAGCAAAAGAGTTCGCAAATGCAGGTGTTGAAGCTATAATATGTACAGATATTTCTAAAGATGGTATGCTTTGTGGAGTAAATGTTGAATGGACTGAAGAGATTGCATTAGCTTCAGGTGTTGATACTATTGCTTCTGGTGGTGTAAAAGATATAAATGATATTACTTCTTGTAAAGCAAATGGAAATATTGCAGGTGTTATTGTTGGAAAAGCATTCTATGAAGGAACACTTGACCTTGAAGAAGGATTTAAAGCTCTATAAAAATAGAGTTTATTAGCTCTTTTATGGAAGAGTCAATTCTTTTGACTTTTCCATCTTTTACTAAAACCAATAATACGGTTGCAGTAAATAAAACTTTATCATCTTTTTTTATTTCTTGAAATAGTGTAAATGAAGAATTTTTAATTTGAACAATACTTGTAACGACATCAATCATATCTCCAAAATGAGCAGAATTTAAAAAATCACAATCCATTTTTCTAACAACAAAATGTGAATCATCTATAATAGGGGATAATCCTTTAGAAAAAAAGTACTCACTCCTAGCTCTTTCACAAAAGTTTAAATAATTAGAATGATAAACTATTCCACCTGCATCAGTATCTTCGTAATAGACTCGTATTTGCATTTTCTCTCCATAAATAAATAAAATTTACAATAAAACCCTTATTATAAAGACTTTATTATAATTATAGTTAAATATTATTTATAAAAAAATAAATACTTCAAAAACACAATAAAAAAGAATCCAAAAATTTAAGCCCTAATTAAGCGCAACACCTTGACAATAAGAAGAAAACCTATTATAATCCCATCCACAAAACAAGAGAACA
>Ga0114922_10000600_pt1 | contig 34483 bp, 28 predicted proteins | sample AartaG_FD_100975 | JGI IMG/M metagenome (GOLD analysis project Ga0114922, IMG submission 100975) | Deep subsurface microbial communities from Aarhus Bay to uncover new lineages of life (NeLLi) - Aarhus_00045 metaG | ecosystem: Environmental > Aquatic > Marine > Oceanic > Sediment | place... | reverse complement strand
TCGAAACGTATTCATAAAGCCGAGTACGACAAATTAATTAATGAACCAACTGAATATATTAAAGAAAAAATTAGTATTTAAAGCCAACTAATCGCTCCACCTGACCACTTTGCAAGGTGCCCCACAGCTTGCTGTGGGAATCTATGCATTGCCGCATCCCTGTTGGTGCATGAGGACATACACCAACCACATAACAAGTCTAAATAATGACCTCATAAATTAACAATACATTAAACTTTTGTTTCAGTCAAGGTTGCTCTTGTGCGTGGCATCCGCCCGGGGTGGACTGGTTTACCCTGTCCTTTTAATCATTCAACGGGGCACACGAGGATGTGTGCTACCCACAAAAAGAGATTGACATCCCCCCTCTTATCCATGTATGATACCATTAATTATTGAATGAGTATAAAAGAGAATGTTTAGGTGTAAATAGGATTATAAAAAGGATTAGTTTGGATGTAAACATGTCGAAAATTATGGATAGGTTAGAACAATACATCGGAGAAGCTGTTGCTCATTACTGGCTTACTCGAAAAGCACAAAAGGAAAAACAGAAGAAACGAGGGATATCAGATGCTGGTTTGCGGAGCGCCGTAACTGGCGGTGCTCAGATGGATGGTTTTATTAATCTTTTCACCAACTTGATCATAGAGTCTGGAATAGATGTAGGATTCATATTTCGGAAGAAAGCATTAGAATTACCCGGATTTTTTCGACCAACCAAAGAGTGGGATTTATTAGTTGTCAAAAATGCTCATCTGCTCGTTGCTCTTGAGGTGAAGTCCCAAGTAGGTCCTTCTTTCGGCAACAATTTCAACAACAGGACTGAAGAAGCTATTGGTAGCGCTCTCGACCTTTGGACAGCATTTAGAAAAGGCGCTTTTAATGGAGGAATTCAGCCATTTCTTGGTTATCTTTTTATGCTTGAAGATTGCAAAGCATCTAATCGCCCAATAAGGGTAAAAGAACCACATTTCGAAGTGTTCCCTGAGTTTGTAGGGGCTTCGTATATGAGGCGATATGAATTATTTTGCCGAAAGCTAATACTTGAACGCCATTATACTTCCGCATCATTTATAACATCAGACAGCGAAAATGGCATTACTGGTGTTTACAAAGAGCCTGCAGCCGATTTGTACTTTTCGATTTTTGCCAAATCTCTTATCTCTCATGTTAGAGCATTTGCATAAGGCAGATTATGGTTCAAACATATCAAAGATTAATTAACGGGGATGCAAGGGATTTGTCTTTTTTAGAAGATGAGTCTATTCATCTAGTTATAACCTCGCCTCCATATTGGAATCTTAAACGCTACAATGAAAATATGCACCAATTAGGGCATATCGACGACTATGAATCCTTTTTGATCGAACTTAAGAAAGTTTGGAGTGAGATTTTTCGAATATTAGTTCCCGGTGGCAGGCTTGTGTGCGTTGTAGGCGATGTATGCGTCTCACGCCGCAAATTTGGACGCCACCTAGTCTTCCCTTTGCACGCGGACATATGTGTTTTATGTAGAAAAATGGGATTCGATAATCTTAATCCAATCATCTGGTATAAAATAGCAAATGCAAGTTATGAAGTTGCTAACGGTTCAAAATTCTTAGGCAAACCTTATGAGCCGAATGCAATTATAAAAAATGATATGGAATATATCCTTATGCAGAGAAAGCCAGGAGGTTACCGAAAACCTACAGAAGAACAAAGAAGGCTAAGCAAGATAAACAAAAAAGACTTTGATAGCTGGTTTAGGCAAATTTGGAATATTCCTGGTGCATCAACTAGAAATCATCCTGCCCCCTTTCCGCTCGAATTGGCAACCCGGTTGGTTAAAATGTTTTCTTTTCATGGCGATACGGTCTTGGACCCATTTTGCGGTTCAGGAACAACTATGATTGCCGCCCTTAGAAATGGGAGAAATAGTATCGGAATAGATATTGATCGTGAATATTGCCGTATGTCGGCACGTTACTTAAAAACGGAAAGCAACAACCTCTTCATGCAGACAAAGTTAATATTTGAAGAAATAATAAATGATAATTCAGGTTATACACGGGTTTGTGAAAATCAAGCATTATATAAAGTGAGATCATCTAGAAGGAGATTAGCATAGGCCAACCAATCACTCCATCTGACCATTATACAGTTGCGATCCAAACCGAATGAAGTTTAACAATTACCTATTTTAAAGTTATTGATTAGCAGAAACTTATTGAATTATTTTCCTTGCCTGCCCGAAAAAAAATGGTATTTTAATGAACTATTCGTAACCCAAAATGTATAATTTTATTTTGGGTCATTTTAGATGTTAATTGTGAATTTGTTTAACAATAAAAGAAGGAGCTGTGAATGGTTGAAGCTAAAAGCCTGTTTATGAACTACGGTACTACACGGGCTCTGGTTGACGTTTCATTTGTGGCTGAAAAAAACCAGGTAACCGGATTATTGGGTCCCAATGGCGCAGGTAAAACCACCTGTATGAAAATTATTACCACGCAGATAGTCCCGACCTCGGGCACGGCGACAGTGGAAGGTATAGATATCCTCGAAGATCCCATCGAGGTGCGTAAAAGAGTTGGCTACCTTCCCGAAACAGCCCCTCTCTATAACGATATGGAGGTTGTCGAATACCTGGATTTTGTCGGCAAAGGACGGGGTCTTGAAAATCATCACCTGAGAACTCGAATTGATTGGGTTGTCGAAGCCTGCAAAATCAAGAGCGTGTACCGTCGCCCTGTCGGTGAACTCTCACGCGGATTTCGTCAACGTGTCGGGTTGGCTCAGGCTTTGATACATGACCCCGAAGTGTTGATTATGGACGAACCTACTTCCGGACTCGATCCGCTTCAAATAGTCGGCATACGACAGCTCATAAAAGAGCTATCAGCCACCAAAACGATTATATTTTCTACCCATATTCTGCAGGAGGTCGAGGCCATCTCCGACCGGATCGTAATTATCAACGAAGGCAAAATTATCGCCTTAGGCACACCGGACGAACTCAGGTTAACAGCCGGCGATTTACCGGCTTTCACGCTCGAATTAAAGGCAACCAGAGAGGCAGTTGAAAGCTCGTTCAATGATTCCGATCCGGGTTTAAATCTCGACTTTGTCGGCGACAGCGATGATTTCAGCAGGTTTGTAATTAGTGGTTCCGATTTTGAAAAAACCCGGGTATTGATATCCGATAAAGTCAGGGACGAGGGCTGGCAGATTAGAGAGTTTTCACCCAATGTGCCCAGTCTTGAACGGGCATTCATTCGGTTAACCAAGGAAAGGGTGGAGCAATGAGTAATATTAAGACAATATTCAATCGCGAATTTACCGCCTATTTTAACGCGCCGATAGCATACATATTTATTATAGTATTTCTGGCGGTAAACAGCGGCCTGTTCATGACCTCGTTTTTCCTGGCCGGGACCGCTGATATGCGCGGCTTTTTCGGTCTTTTGCCTATAACGCTGATAATCTTCATACCGGCAATTACAATGAGGCTCTGGTCGGAGGATTCCAAGGGCGGCACGATGGCGCTTCTGCAGTCATTTCCGATGTCTGCCGGTCAGCTTGTGCTGGGTAAGTTCCTGGCCAGCTTTTTGTTTTATCTGGTCACCTTAGCCGGCACGATAGTCATCCCCATAATGATAATGTTTCTGGGCAACCCCGATTTAGGGCCGATTATCGGCGGTTATTTCGGCGCGGCGCTTCTGGGAGCATTTTACCTGTCTATCGGGATATTTATCTCGGGCCTCTTTAAAGATCAGATTATTGCTTTCATCTTAAGTATGGTCGGCTGTTTCGTTTTCTATATGATCGGAACGGACTACATCGCTATTGTTATCGACAGCTGGTTTGGCGGGCTGGGTTCGCTTTTGATGAATTCAGTCGGCACCGCCAATCATTTTTCATCGATCGAACGCGGGGTGCTGGATATCCGAGATATTCTGTACTTCATTTCTTACACCATTATCTTCCTCTGGCTGAACGCTGTAACGGTTGAACAGGTTGTGCGCCGGATGGCTGATAAAAAATTCGTCATCAACGCCGCAATTAGTCTGGCGGTCATTTTCATGCTGAACCTGGTGGTTGGCGATATGAAGCTTGGGCGGTTTGATCTCACCGAGGGAAATATCTATACAGTCAGTTCTGCCTCGAAAAACATATTGAAAAAGCTTAAAGATGTTCCCATAACGATCCGCTATTATGTTTCACCTAAAGAGAAGATGCCAGCGGCCATGAAATCGCTCGAACAGGACGTTGCCGACCTTTTGCGGGAGTTTGAGGTCGTGTCCGACCGGGTTAAATTCGAGGTAGTTGATCCTACCAAGGACGTTGAGATGACGAAAACTCTTGAGGACAAAGGCATATTTCCTTTTGATGCCCGGTCAATTGAAAGAGACTCATTTGGAATAAAAAGAATCTATTCTACGATTGGCGTATCATATTTAGACAAGCCCGAGGAGATTATTCCACAGGTGGTGCCTCAAAATCTTTTCAACCTCGAATATGAACTGTTATCCAGAATATACCGTATGACAATGGAAGAAAAGCCGACGGTGGTTCTGATGGCGCCCTATGATATTTCCCAGCAGGACCCCCGGATGCGTCAGATGATGATGCAGATGGGGCAGGATATGCCTCCTGAAAAAGAAGACAGGTATCAGCAGATAGCCGAAGTTTTGCGCAGTGAAAATTATAATGTAATCAGAACGGAGATGACCGAAGATGATCCGCTTCCCGATGATTTTGATATGCTGATTGTTCTTACGCCTAAAAATCTTTCCGACCGGCAGCGTTATGAAATCAACAAAGCGCTGGTTTCCGGTAAGAAGGTTATCATGGGAGTACAGAATTACGGCTTCAATTATGCTCCCCAGAGGGGCGCCGGTATCCAGGTAACTCCCTCGCCATACAGACCCGCAGTAAACGACCTTCTCGAACATTACGGGTTGACAGTAAATGATGATATCCTTATGGACGCCAACCAGGAGGTTCTTTCGATTCCCACACGTCAGACAATCGGCGGTTTTATCCAGACAACCGTCCAGACACCAGTGAAATTGCCTATTCAGATCAAAGTTACCGACCAGGGCATGAATCCAGAAGTTTCGATTACAAATAAAGTATCCAGTTTATTGTATCTCTGGGGAAGCGGTCTTGATATTGATGAGACCAAGCTCGCCGAACTGGGGCTGGGCTATAACCTGCTGATTGAATCATCATCCAAAACCTGGCTGATCCCGTTTACGGGCTCTCCTATCCGACCGAATGATATCGATCCCGGCAAACAGGAAATTATTGGTCCCAAACCCCTGGCATTGATGGTGACAGGGCAATTCCCCAATGTTTATAAGAATACGCCGCCACCGCAATGGCTGGGTCAGTCCGATAGTATGGCCGCGGTTTCCGAGCCTGAAAGTATCGCTGAGGCGCCGGGCAGATTGATTCTTTTCGGCAGCGGCGAAATGTTTTCGGACCGGATATTAGGAGCGGCCGGCAATGCGCTGTTAATGTTGAACTCGGTAGACGCTCTCGTTCTTGGCGATGATCTCATAAATGTCCGCACCAAAATGATGACCCAGAGGTTCATCGGTGAAACCTCCGCCGCCAGCAAGATGTTCTGGAGATTCTTTGTTACAATACTGGTGCCGCTGGTTCTTATCGCTATCGGGATTGCCCGGTTCATGATGAGGCGTCAGAGACGGGAAACTTTTCAGCGTTTGCTTGAACAATCAGCAGGATAAGGTGACTTTATGAAAACTAGAAATTTAACTATTCTGGTTGCTGTATTAGCGGTATTAATTGTTATATACGTAATCCAGCAGCTAAGCCCCGGCAAGAAAAGCGTTAGTGAAAGTTTAATTGAAATCTTCCCGGATTTTAATTCATCGAGTGTAAGTCAAATAAAAGTTTATAAACAGGATTATCCCGATTCGGGATTGTCCTTTGCTAAAAAAGACGGGATATGGCTGGTTACTTCATATTTTAATGCTCCGGCTAAAGAAAACGACATAGATAAGCTTCTCACCGATATTAACACTCTTCAGGGAGAAATACGGTCTGTCAACGCTGATTTACATGACGATTTCGAGATCGCCGATAATACCGCATTGCATCTTGAATTTTCAGGCCCCGACTCAACCATTTTTGCCCGCCTGCTGGTAGGCAAAGGGGTTCCCCAGGCTTCCAGGTCGAGTTTTATTCGCAAATACAACACCGATACCGTTTACAAAGCCAACGAAAATTTCCTTTCACGATTTGCGGTCTGGGACGCCGAGCCAGCTAAGAAAATGCCGGCCAAAAGATGGGCTGATATGATAATGACCGATGTCGATAAAAACACAGTCAGCGCTATCGAGATTAAAGCCAAACGTATGACATATTCATTTGAGAAAGTAGAAGAGCCGCCAGAGGATACCATATCGGCGCCAAAGTCTGTCTGGAAACAAATCAAACCGAAAAAGGGGAAAATCCTGGAGGACAAAGATATTCAAACAATCCTAGACAGGCTTACAAAGCTGAACGCTAATGAAATTGTCGGCAACGAGATACTTTCAGAGCATGGATTGACCAAGCCGAAATATACAGCCAGCTTTACCACCGGGGACGGGCAGGCAACGAAAATCCATTTTGGCGCTGTCGCCGATACTACAGCTGAAGCCTTGTATGCAAATGTCGAAGGCAAACCGTTTATTTACAAAGCGGCTAAATATAATTACGAGTCGATATTTGTGAATCCATTTAAGAAAAAATAGGCCTAATATACAGAAATATTTCTATGGGAGCGTATTACTATACGCTCCTGTTTTTTTATTTGCGGAGTATTTTGTGCGGTCAAGTCGCCGCACATGGCCGTTGTAGGCGGTCGGCACGCAGTGTCCATTGGATTTATCCGGCCGCAATCTGTTGGGGGACGAGCCCCCAACCTACCATAATTTTTTCCGTCGAAAGCGTCAGCACTGGTGACCCGATGTTTAATGGAATAATGCGATTATAAGTCATCTTCAGAAATAAATCGAAGAAACTCCCAAATAAAAACAAATTGACCGCTGGCTTGCAAAGCTATATATATCATGTATGAGAATTGCTATTTTGCTTATTCTATTATCTTATATCATGTCTTACGCCGATGTTATTTACGTCGGCGATGATAAAAGCAGGTTCGGAAGCGATGCCATTCAGGGCAGTTATTATTATGATTTGCAAACGGCAATCGATAAGGCTGCCGATGGCGACACTCTGCGGATAGCTCCCGGAATTTTCGAGGCGGAATCTCATTCTTTCCCTGAGACTCTTTGCGGCAACTGTGAAAACCATGTAGCTGAAGTCACAGCCACACGCGGGTTTTTAGTCGAGAATAAAAGTCTTGTGATTATCGGCTCCGGCGACTCGACGGTTCTTATCACCAAAGCCGGTTATGGCGTACTGTTTTTGAATTCGCCCAACTCAACTATCATGTGCCTGAAGATTACCGGCGGCAAGCGCGACCTTGACGGCAACGCCACCAACGCTGCAATTGTGGCCAAGTATTCCCGGGTTACGGTGACCGACTGTTTGATTGCCGACAACACCGATCGGCCGGAGGAGGTAGTCGTCGGTATAGGCGGTGTGTTTGGCCGTGAGGGAGCTGAGCTGTTCATTATCGGCAACCGTTTTTTCAACAACGGCTGGGATGGTATTGCCCTGTACCGCGGAGCAACGGCAGTTATCGCCGACAACGATATTAACGGCGGCAGGGGCGCCGGAATCGGAATCACCTGGGATGCAAAAGCGCTGGTCTACCGCAATACAATAAGCAACTATTGGAAAGGCATCGGGACTTTCGGCGCCAGCCGGGCAATTGTCTCAAATAATATTGTAACAGACAACCTCGGCTGGGGGATAATAGTAACCGGTACTGCTTATATGGATGCAACTAATAACGTAGTCATCAAAAACGGCAACTGCGGGCTGGCTATCTGGTCGGATGAGTGCGCCGGACGTTTTGCCAACAACATAGTAACCGACAACGGCTGGCGTGAGGAGTGGGTCTGCCCGCGGGTGGGGTTTTTAAACTACGGTTATACGAAAAACTTCGTCATATCGTGCAACAACATCTTTAATAATAACGAGGGTGAGTACCGCAATATGCCGGACTATACAGACAGGTTCGGCAATATCTCGGTCGATCCGATGTTCACAGACGAAGACGATTATCATTTGAAGCCGGGATCGCCCTGCATAGATACCGGCGACCTAGAAATCACCGACCGCGACGGCAGCCGCTCAGACATTGGACTGTACGGCGGGCCGCGAGGGAAATAGAAAATAACGCGTAGGGGCGTATTGCGATACGCCCACATATTAAAAACATATTTAATGTAACAAGAAATGTGTAGAAAATATCAACCGTAAATTAGAGCAATAACATGTCAAACATTCACAAAACAGCAATAATAGCGAACCCGGAACTTATTCCCGGCAGCGTCACTGTAGGCCCATATTCCATAATCGAGGATGATGTTGTAATCGGCGATAATATCTGGATCGACTCGCATGTTTCGATAAAGCCCGGCGCCCGTATCGGTCACGGCTGCAAGATCTATCATGGCGCGGCAGTCGCCGGTCCGCCTCAGGACCTCAAATTCGCCGGTGAAAAGACCGAACTGGTTCTTGGCGCCAACTGCACCATACGTGAGTATGTCACTCTAAACCGAGGCACAATAGCTCATGGCAAGACCGAAATCGGCGACAACTGTTTGTTCATGGCTTATTCTCACGCCGCCCATGACTGCATAATCGGTTCGAACGTTATCCTGGCCAACACCGTCGAGATGGGTGGTCATGTCGAAATCGGCGACTATGCAATTTTAGGCGGCGGCACGGTGATTCATCAGTTCTGCCTTATCGGCGAACACAGTATAATCGGCGGCGGCTTTCGAATTACGCAGGATATTATCCCTTTCAGTATGGCCGCCGGTTACCCTCTAAAATGCATGGGACTAAATTCAACAGGCCTAAAACGTCGCGGTTTTCCCGATGAGGTCATTTTGAAATTAAAAAACGCATTTCGTTATTTGCTAAGCAAGAAACTTAAGACCACCGAAGCGCTGGCTAAAATTGAGCAGGAGATCGAAATGATACCCGAAATCAGGCGGATGGTTGATTTCATCAGGGCGTCAGAAAGAGGAGTGGTAAAATAATTAAGGTCGGATTAGTTGGCTGCGGCCATATGGGCAGTTTTCATGCCGCCAAGCTGTCTGCCTCGCCGGGGGTCGAGCTTGTTGGCTGTTTTGATATTGTTGCCGAAAAAGCCAGAAAGATTGCCCGCGAACACAAATGTAGCGTTTTCAATTCGCTTAATGATTTCGTGGGGAAGATTGAGGCGGTGTCGATAGCTGTACCCACTAAGAACCATCTCGAAAGTTCTCTGCCATTTTTAAAAAACGGCATTGCCATGCTTTTGGAAAAACCGATCGCTACCGATGTCGAATCTGCGGAGAAGATTGTGCGGGCGGCCGAGGATAATAATGCAATACTGCAGATCGGACACAGCGAAAGGTTCAGCTCAGTCTACCGGGCGGTACGGGATAAAATCCGGAATCCCCGGTTTATCGAGACTCATCGCTTGGCGCCTTTTAAGGGACGCGGACACGATGTGGCGGTAATCCTGGATTTGATGATTCATGACATCGACCTGCTTCTGGATTTGACAGGTTCGGAACCTTCCTCTATAGAGGCCGCCGGTGTAGGGGTTATAACCGATACTTACGATATTGTTAACGCCCGATTGACTTTTCCTACTGGCTGTGTCGCCAACATCACCTCGAGCCGGATTTCAGTTAAGGAGATGCGTAAACTGCGGGTTTTTCAGAAATCCGGCTATATCTCGATGGATTTGGCCTCTGCTAAGCTTGAATCGTATTCACTTGTTGAAAGAGATTCGGCGCAGGCAAAAAAAGCCGGTCTGTTCTCCAAATATAATCTTCCTGATGACCGCGTTATTGTAAAAGATAAGATCAGGGTCTCCCGGGCGGATAACCTTCAAAGCGAAATCGATTCATTTATCCAGGCGGTCAAGGGGCAGCATCCGCCGCTGGTTACCGGCAAGGATGGTCTGTCCGCTCTGAAAGTGGCCGCTCGTATTGAAAAGCTCTGTTTAAATTACCAGAAAAGTTTATGAGCAAAATATTGATAGCAGCCGGCGAGGCTTCGGGCGATACTCTTGGCGCCAGTTTAGTGAGAGAATTTTTACAACTTAAGCCGGAAACAGAGTTTTTCGGGCTGGGCGGCGATAAGATGGCACAAGCCGGAGTGAAACTTCATTATCATATTAACAAATTGGCCTTTTTAGGGTTCTGGGAGGTTGTCAAAAATATCCGCTTCATTAAGAAGGTTGAAAAAGAAATTTTAAATCAGGTCGATATGCTTAAACCGCAGGCGGCTGTATTAATCGATTACCCCGGGTTTAATCTCAGCCTGGCTCCAAAACTAAAAAAAAGAGGCGTTAGAATATTCTATTACATCAGCCCGCAAATCTGGGCCTGGGGAGCTAAACGAATTAAAAAAATAAAAAACAACGTCAACATGATGGCCATCATTTTCGAATTCGAAAAAGAGATATATGAAAAAGCCGGCGTACCGGTCGAATGGGTCGGCCATCCTCTGCTTGATGAGGTGAAAGTATCAATCACATTTAATGAATTTAAACGGGCCAACAGCCTCGCCAATAACAATATTCCGATCGGTCTCTTCCCTGGTTCACGGATACAGGAGGTACAACGGTTATTACCGGAAATGCTTTCAGCGTTGAAATTAATCGCCATAGGTTATCCGGATGTCAGGGGAATCATCGGCGTTGCGCCAGGGCTTGATAGATCCGTTTATTCGGAAATTATCGAACAGTCAGGTTATAAAGCGCAGATAAATAATGGCGTTAATTACGATCTTATGGCTCATTCCAGACTGAATTTAGTTTGTTCGGGCACCGCTACGCTGGAATGCGCTATAATAGGCAACCCTTTAATAGTGCTGTATAAAACGTCATTTTTAACCTACCATATCGCCCGCAGACTTATCAATATCCCTCATATCGGTATGGTCAATGTAGTAGCTGGAAGGAAGATTGTTCCGGAACTGGTTCAAAATGAATGCCATGCTGAGAAGATCGCCGAAATCAGTTTGCAGTTTCTAAACAACAGGCAGTATTATGAGCTTGTGAAAGAGCAGTTGTCTCATATTAAACCAAAGCTTGGCAAGCCCGGAGCCGCCAAAAGAGCGGCACTGGCTGCAATCAAGGTTGTAGACAATTAGAGTATCAGGGGCTTTATCAAAAATTTGTGCTAACGGTAATTGAAAACATACATATGGCTCATTAAGTCGATTAGCCAAGCAACAACCCGCCCTACATTAAAGTAGAAGAGTTAACGGCTTGCTCGCGATATTAGCGTTAACTGATTGAAAATAAATGGATTGCCGGCGTCAGGTGTTGCAAAACCGGTGGGTTTTGAAATAAAATCTACCTTTAACCTATATTGGCTTCGCTTTTAAAATTAATCGAGCCTTAGCCGTTCCGGGTCCATTTTTATATTGAAATTTCATTCAATGGCGGTATGCCTATATTTTCAAAATTTGGTATTAAAGGGGGATTATTTTCAAATCTTTTGGCATAATCTAAAATCATAAAACCTATATAATTACCGCTAATTGGGTCCTTTCGTAAATATATGCCTTCCCCCATAGGATCATATATCGAATGTTCAGGCTTTCCAAAGAAAGCATAAAGGATGTCAACACCCTCATCGTATATGAAAGTCAATTTTTTCGCCATGTAACTTTTATAATTTTCTTTTTAATTTCAGTCACCCAATGGGCTGATAATATTTTCCCAACATTGCCTTTATATTTTATCGGCAGCCAAAGCCATTTTTTTGAATATATATCTTTTCCAACATCATAGCTGGCATGTATTTCTAAATCTCCAATTTCGTCTTCAAAAGCCACAATTTGGGGATCTACTGCAACTTGTCTAACCGTATTTTCATAACCGGCCAAATCTGGATGCACAATCAATATTTTATTTTCCCAGCGTCCAAGAGGAAGGTAGACAGTTCTACCCTCATAGTCGGTATCCTCAAAATAAAAACCAGGAGAATCAGTGCTATTTTCTTTTACTTTTTTCTTTTTCTTTTGGGATTTTTCCATGGCTTTTTTCGTAATTTTCTAATACTTCATTGGCAATTTCAACAAATCGCTTAAAATGAGCAGGGCTCATAACAATCCTTGCATAAGCGCTTACTATATTTTTTTCTTTGCCCTCATGCTTAAGAGGCATTTCGGAAATTCCGAATACCATTGAAAAATCATAAAAGCTGTGTCCAAATTTGACGCTATTTGAATATATTGTTGGAATGCTTATTGGTTCGTCCGGCATGATACTTCTCCCATTGAGGTTAATTTTTTAATTAATTTATAAATCTTAATATTTTTAGTCAAGAAGTATTTCTATGTTATTTTATTATAATAACAAATTCCGCAAATCTTTCTATAGTGGTTTTTACGCTAAATATTATATAAATGGCCGAGCACCTATTATTTGTACGCAATTTTTCCCCTTACAAACCGAATAACCTTGAATAAGTTGAAACTATGGCGACGCTGTACCGGCAAACATGATGTTTTAACGATATTTGGCAGGAGAATAAAAAAGCGGAGGACGAGGGACTCGAACCCCCATGGCCTTGCGGCCGGCGGTTTTCAAGACCGCTGCCTTACCAATTAGGACTAGTCCTCCTATGCTGAAATCGGGCGAATTTTAAATCACCCAAAAAGCTTATCGGCTTAATGCCAACAATAAATTAGTATATGAATTCGGCATTCGAAGTTCAAGATAAATTGATTTTCTTCAGTAAATATTCGAAAATTCGGCAGAGTTAACGCTTGTATCTTTCCAACATTTCTGATGCCTGATTTGCCTGGTCGGTGCCGGGATACTCTTTTACCACATCTTCAAAATACTGTTTGGCTTTAGTCTTATATCTCTGATTATACAGCGACATTCCCAGTTTAAGTTTCGAGGACCCCAGATGTTCAGATTTGGGATATTCCTCAATCAGTTTGGCGTACCATCTCTGGGAGTTTGCATAGTCTTTCTGGATATAGAAACATTCCCCGATCCAGTAAACCGCATTATCTGCCAGCGATGTTTTTGAATAGGCTTTGAGATATTCCTCAAACCCTTCTATGGCCATTTTATAATTACCTTTTGTCACATCCTGATAAGCAAGTTTATAGACTTTCATATGATCCACTCCGCCGACTGCCCTGCTTGTATCGGCCGAATCCTTGGGCGCCCTAACGAGTCGACGGTTTTCAATGACTTCAACCGCTCTATTAACCAGATTTCCGGCATCCTCAAGGCTGGATTCAACCAGCAGCATTCTTTCCTCGAGCGCCGACATGCTCATTTTCAGATCGGCAGTCATCTTTTTGGAGGATTGGCTTTGCTCTACTATCAGCGAATCAAGGTGATTAATAGCGGCCATAATCTGTTGATGTTCCCTTCTGAGTTCTTTAACCTGCATTTCAGTTTCAGCCATCTGGCGACGGCTGGCACAGCCGGAAAATATTACCATACCTGCAAATATTATTAACAGCCAATTTTTTCTCATCATTTTATTCTACCCCTTTGAGCTTCTTGGGTTCCAGTTTTTGTTGAATATTGATTACCAAAATTATGAGGCTATGTCAAGCTAAAGGTTGTTTCATCATAAACAAAACTACAATTTGATTTCTCGATAAAACAGCAGGTCGGTGGTCCTACAGATCCGTAGGACTTGTCCCCCGACAGGGTTGCGGCTGGATAAATCCAATGGACACTGCGTGCCGATCGCCTACTTTCCACATCCTTGTTGGTGCATGAGGACATACACCAACCACTAATTATCAAACAGGTTTAAGAAATAATAATAAGAATAAGAAAGTTGCCATAGGGGCGTATGGCCATGCGCCCCTACGCGTTGAGCTACAATAAGTTACTTGTTATAGCTGATTGTTTAATTGTAAAATCCGGGTTAAAAAACTGCCTGTTTGATACCTGCAATAATTCGAATTTATAGCAAAAAATGTAAAGGCGACCTTAAAAGCCGCCTTTACACTGGAACCCGGAAAGGTAATAAATCACTCAGGTGATTTATTATTCAGAAACCTTTATAAACTCCGATCGCCTGTTTTTCGCCCAGGCTTCTTCGTTATGTCCTGGATCTACCGGCATTGATTCACCATAGCTGATAATCGAAATCCTATCGGGACTGATGCCGTAGTTAGTTAAATATTCGCGAGCTGTGGCGGCGCGCTTTTCACCCAGGGCCATGTTATACTCATCAGAACCGCGCTCATCGCAGTGTCCCTCAATTTTGATGATCACATGTGAGTACTCTTCTTTTTCTAAGCCTATTGCATTATCGGCTATTATGTCACGCGCTTCTTCGGTAAGCCTGTACTTATCGAATTCGAAGTGGATAGTCGTTAACTCAAGCGGCGGGGGTGGGGGGGGCGGGGGCGGCGGCATTGTATCTTCAACTACTGTAGTCTCCGGTGGTGGCGGCGGCGGCGGTGGTGGTGGCGGCGGTTTTTTGCATACGGCAAATAAGGCAAATAATGCAAACATTAACGCCAGAAAGACAATAATTTTTTTCATGGAAAGACCTCCTTGGAAATTATAATTTATTTAACGTAAATTTACCGACCAATCCGGTGATTTACAAATCCCTTTCAGGTTTAATTTTCGTTTGCCTGACCCGTCAAAGTTCATACTCCATAAACCATAAGACCCGTCGGCATTGGATGAATAAACGATATGCAACCCATCCGGTGACCAGGACGGTATTTCATTCGAACCTACATCTGTTAATTTATATGCATTTTGACCGGTAATGTCAACAGTATAAATATGAAATTGTCCCGTTTCACGCGAACAATATGCAATAAAATCTCCCCTCGGAGACCAGGCCGGATCCGCAATATAGTCTCCAAAATATGTCAGGCGGCGAGTGTTTATGCCGTCAATATCGGTAACATACAGCTGTGGATTGCCCGATCTGTCAGATATAAACGCCACCTCTCGGGAATTAGGCGACCAGGTGGGCGAAGTATCAATCCCCCAGGAATACGTCAGGCGCCTCATAATTCGGCCAGATGGATCTATCAGATATATCTCGGTATTGCCGGAAATTGAAAGAGCAACGGCAACATATTTTCCATCCGGCGAGGGCGCCGCGGCGTAATTTAGACCCTTGCGGGATGAAACGGAATATATTTCATCTTTTTCAAATATATAACAATACAAATCATGGTTGCCGCTGCGGTCTGAAGTAAAATATACCCTATCGCCAATATTACTCCAGGCAGGCATTTGGTCTATGGCAGAATGAGAGGTAAGCCTGACCGGGTTAGTGCCATCAAAATTGCAAATGAAAATATCTTTGTTTAATTCCAGCTGAGCCGAATAAATAATCTTCGAATCGAATACCCCGCGTTCGCCGGTAAGATTTAGTAAAAGATCGGCGGCGGCGCGATGAGCCATGCTTCGGTATTCCGAAGCCGAACCCAAAAACTGGTTATTATAGATCAGCTTGTTGCGGAATATATCCACCACCTCTATACTCAAAGTATAAAGCCCCTCGTTTTTATTGAGACGCCCCTTAACCAGCATCTGCGCGCCAATGTAAATCCAGTCGTCCAGGCTCATTTCACCGCTGGCAAAATCTGCCAGAAAAACCGAATCAGGTTTGACGACATTGAAATATAATGTAAAAATCAAATCCTCAATCAAGATTTTATTTAAACTGTCTGCAAAAAGCGTATCCTCAAAATTATATAAACTGTCATTCAACGTAAAATAATCAACGGCTATCGATATCAGAGAAATTGTCGGCCCGGTTGTAATAACGCCCCGCACATCCGACTGTTGACCATCAGCCGCCGCAAACAGCAGGCAGAGCAGGCAAAGTACAACAACCGGTATGAATGTAATCTTGTTCACAAGGCTGTAAATATATAAATGTGCCCCTAATCTGTCAATATAATAGCGAAAGGAGAGATTTAATTTTTGAACAAAATTGGCAGGAGTCAGGGACTCCTGCCCTACTTTGCATAGAATCCCACAGCAAGCTGTGGGGCACCGGGCCAAATCCGGGCGGGCGCTATTTTTCCGTTGTTTTATTGCATATATTCATATATTATTGATACAATAAGAATTGTCGGGTTACTCACTTTATTCGGAAGCCGACCTGTTTTCAAAAACATGAGTATTAAACGCCATTTCGGGATGAAGATAAAAGGACCATTGGCGGTGAAACAAAAGATTCAGCATCTGATCCAGAGATTGGCTGAAGGCAACATTCCGGCCTTTTACGTTAAGAACGGAAAGGAGGCCTTCAAGAAAGTCATGTCAATGATACCCGAGGGCAGCACCGTTGGATTTGGAGACTCGCTTACATTAAGGCAGATAGGCGTGGTAGATGCGCTGGAGACAGGCAGCTATGTTTTCCTGAATCCATGGAAGCCTGGAATCAGTGTTGAAGAGAACATTAAACTTAAAAAACAGGCTTTGACGTCAGATGTGTTTGTGACCGGCACAAATGCTTTGACGTTAGATGGCAAAATTGTCAACGTGGATGGACTTGGGAACCGAGTCGCAGCCATTCTCTTCGGCCCAAACAAGGTCATCATAGTGGTAGGAATTAACAAGATTGTTGAAAACCTTGAAGAAGCATTAAATAGGATCAGGAACATTGCAGCTCCATTGAATGTGAAACGCCATCCAGACTTTGATCCAATGCCGCCATGTGGCATATCTGGTGAATGTAGTGATTGCTCTTCACCCTGGAGGATCTGCAACAAGACGGTTATCATAGAAAGGCAATATGACAACAACAGGTACAAGCCGGTCATAACCGTGATAATCGTTGGCGAGGAATTGGGGTTGTGATATAATAGATGATTTCTCATTCGTCAGGATGGAAACCCGCCTCGCCGGGCGACATCCTGAAGCTAAGCCAAGGCTTTGTCAAAAGTTACCGTTTTGTCGAAACCGCAGGGGTTTCGACCTACAATGCTTATATTTAAAGATATAAAAAAACAAAGGATTCATATCCTACAAGAAGCATCGGGATGTGTTATCATTTTTTAAAAGTGAGGATTGCTGAATGAAAATAGCAATATTAATCACATATTTATTCATTCTTATGCCTATATTGACTTTTGCAGAAAACATAGCTTTGCGCAATCAATATTATGGCAAAAAAGAACTTAGAGATAGCGATTTAAACTCCGTAAGCAGGTTACCGCTTGGAATGTTCTTTTACCTAAGTTCCGATTACCAATATTCGATTTGGATACCTGATAAGCGAGATTCTATTGACGATCCTATATTAAATTACGATACCGAAGGATTCCATCAAATAAGATTAATGAGTATATTCGGATTGAGAAATGAAGACATGTTTACTTTTACTTATGAAGGGCCTTTTTCAAAATCATTTCGACAAAAAGAAATGTTTAGAGCTAATGTTGCTGAAGAACAAGGATTGGAAAAATATACTGGTAGCTTGATTTTATATCCTCTTATTTGTTACCTACTTTATGAAAATGATACGCAACTAGCCAAATTTATTTCGTGGTTATTTACGTTTAAAGTAAGATATTCTAAGGAGCTCTATTTTGGAAATATTAAATCAGATATGGATTTTTATTACGTTCCCTTAAATCTTGAATATAATCAGGATAATTTTGAAAATCTTGATATACCATTTGTGCAAAGAGGAGCCGCCTATTCTTTTAAATCGCAATTTGAGAATTTAGAAGCCTCCTTTGGCTTCGGCGTCTTTAGTGATGAACAAGGAAGAAATCATGAAGTAAGAATAGGGTATTTCTCCTCAAAATGGAATAGGCCATCAGATTATTACCGTCAATATACTGTCGAGGATATACCTATTATTTTCGGGACCGAATACAAGGCCAAAGGATTCTGGGCTGGGATAGAACAGGTCAACTCAGTAAAAGAATTTATAAGTTATGACGGCAAGTTCATTTTGGGGGCTTTTGATCAAAAAGTAAAAAATACCCACATCAGTCTGAACGATTTTATAAAGGAAAAGGAAAATGAGTCACTTTATTATATTAGCATGGTGATATCAGTGTGGATTAATGAATATTTTAAAAGCAGCAATTATGGAAATCTGGCCATGACTGCAGGTGGAAGTTACGATGGTCGATTATGGATGAAAGGTTTTTTTAAAAAAGAAGAAAAAAATAAAAACGATAACCTCGATTTTGATCAAATTATCAAACTATTCATAGGTTTATCTTATAGATTTTGAAACAACCTTTGGATAATTTAATTTATATTCTTAGCTTACACGATACACAATTGTACAGAATCAATATCTGTTTACTTAAAGCAATTAGCCTATTCTATAAATAACAGATAAAAATAATTCTGCTTTTAGCAAATTATTTTTCTCATCCCTCAGGATGTAAACCCGCCTCAGGCGGGTAACATCCTGAGGGTTTATATTGGTTTCAGGATGTCGCCCAGCTTCCATCCAGAGGCACAAACCTCGCTTTAAAAAATTCTGGTTGAAGATTTGAGTTGTAATATGCATACTTATAATTTATACTTGAAATGTGTTATTAGATTGCAGAAGTATTGTGGGCAATCAAATCTGTAGCATATATCAATTCAAAGCTGTCAATGTGGAGCAGTTTTGTAATCCATTGCAATCGGAAACGTTGAATAAATAGGTAGGACTGGATATTCAGTTAAGCCGAATAGCCTAAAGTAAGGAGCAATACAATGGAAGATTTAAAATCTAGGAAATGGAGTGAATCTCGTGCCCGCATTGAATTTAAGCCTGATTTAATGCACAGCAAGCATTACGATCCATCTTTTTTGGCGACCTTTTCCACTGGTGGATCTAGTAGAAGCCGACGTGCTGCTTTTAAATGCATTCGATGCGGTGAAATGGTTCCCTTAGATGCCTGTAGTAATTGTAATTCTCTTGGATATATTCCTGGTCTTGATCCCACAGGAATAGCCGGGATTTTTTGTTTTGAGTGTGAACGTGGTTTTACTTCATGGACTTGTCAAAATTGCAGTACTAAAAATCCTGTAAAAAACTCAATGGTAACTGAGATAAAGAAAGGGTGCTTCATTGCAACTGCAGTTTATGAAAGTGAAACTGCTGAGGAGGTTTTAGTTTTACGCAATATAAGGGATCAATATTTACTGAGGTCTAAGATTGGTGCATATATTGTCCATAGTTATTACCGATATTCTCCACGCTTAGCGAGAAAAATTGAAGGAAATCCTATACTTCGTAATCTCATAAGAAATTTATTAGTCGAACCTACCGTTAAGTTTGCCAAATTTATCCTAAGGAAATAGGAGTTTGCTCTGCAACCCATGTTAGTTAGTTATATGTCATGGTAACCGGATAATCATACAATCCCTCTAAGAGTTAGTAAGCATATGACTAACTTTTGTAATGGCTTTTGTCAATTGTGGTTGTTTCATTAGCAATACCCCAATAGGAAGCAATCAATGCTTCAAGCGCCCCACAATTCCTGAAATTGCAGTTTTCAAATATTCCAAGTTTAACCAGGATAGATCCATCGTGCCTTCTTGAATCATCTTATCTCTAATCATAAAAATCAACCTGACAAATCCCTTCTTCCCTATAACTGTTTCTGTGATCGCTCAATATGGGATAAGGGGAATCTTTTTATAAATTCTATTCGCTGCTGATTCTATCTTTTTATCGTCCTTGAGCATCTCTACAGTTTTTATACCGGCTTTAGAAAGGGCTTCTTTGATCCATGATTTCATTTTTTGGGGACTGAGCGCCTCAAATATTTCTTTTTGAATCACCGTCTCATTGACCTTTACTAAATATCATAATTGTTAGATCAATCCAATTTCTCTTCCATCATTAAGGAACTTGTAATCCTCCCGTAGGGTAGGCAAAAATCACCATGGTTGCCATCTGTCAATTCACTCACCCTTTCAGATGATGAGAAATAATTATTACGCCCTACACCCTACGCCCCGACTGTCAGCTTCTGGAAAATTGCGTCGGTCTTGACCTTGTGCATATTCAGGCCGACTTCCTCGGGTGTGAATCCCTGCGCCAATGCCAGAAGCTGGAAATAATACACAACCGGCATATCGAGTTTCTTTTTATACTTGCGGCCGCGGATGATCTGTCCCATATCGAACTCATCGAAACAGGTCGGGCAGATAAGCCCCATACAGTCGGCTTTCGATTTTTTAATCGCTTCGATGATATCGATCACCATGGCATCGGGTATGCTGTCGTTCATGCAGGCTCTGCCGCAGCACAGCAGCATTTTCTCATGATGAACCGGTTCGGCGCCGATCGCTTTAATCAGATTCTCAAGGATAGTGGGATGGTCCGGGTCGTCCACCCGCATTATATGTGATGGTTTCAGCAGGTGACAGCCGTAATGAACGCCGACTCTGAGCCCCTTCATTGGATTCACCACAGTTTCGGCGACCCTGTCGATGCCAAAATCATCACGCAACACCGTAACAGCATGTCGCACATTAATTTTACCTTTGAATTCCCGGCCGATTTTTTTAAGCCGTCTGTTCACCTCCGCCTTAAGTTCCGGGCTTTCTTTGAGGTGGATGTTGGTTTCAGACAAAGTGGCGGTACATCCGGAACAGGTAGTAATAATATCCAGACCGGTGTCCTCAGCCAGCGATATATTTCGGGCGGCAACAGTATACCATTCGATTTTATCGCGTGCCTGGAAATATATCGGATCGGGGCAACAGGTGAAGCCGTCGATATCGACAAGCTCCATACCAACCTTAGCCACGGTCTTTCTCACCGCCGCTTCAAAATGCGGATACTTGGTTGTCATCATACAGCCGAAAAAGGGAACGTATTTCATATCAATCGACCTCTAATATCTTTGTAATTTCATCGACCGGATAGCTTTTCACTTCAGCCAGACCCAGTTCCTTACGGCGTCTTTCGGTTAATGATGTTACTCGGGTGGTAATCCCATCGGTTAACACCGTGTCAGAAATATTCTTGATAAGCTCCGGCGCCTTGTTTTCATCCACACATATATTCTTCAACGCAATTATAACATCGATTGGCCGGACCTCCTGCGGACACCTCTCCGAACAGGTGTAGCAGTTAGTGCAGTTCCATATCTCCGAATCAGCGCTAATAAGCTCCTCTTCGAATCCAAGAAGGGTTTTTAAAATTATCAGCCGCGGGTTGAAACCCTCGGAGTAAATGCTGGCTGGACAGTCGGCCACGCAAGCGCCGCACTGGTAACAGTAGTTGTGACGAAATCCCTCAACCGTATTATTCAGTTTTTCTCGAAATGAAAAATTTATCTCGTATTTCTGGAGATCATCCGTTTGTCGAGACTTGCTCAAAAGACACCTCGCTTTCAGATATCGTGCAAAAAGGCAGCGCTTCAAAGATGAAAAACCGCGATGATTGCTGACTTTTTATATATTTAAATATATTTATTTTCAAAGTCAACTCTTTTTAGATTTATGATGATTTTAGGGGGTTTATGAGTCTGGGTTTGTGGAAGAAGCAAGTATTATCCTAATTCGAAATACCCGGAATAGCCGTTTTCATGAAGTATCGCACGAGCTACTCTATCTGCCATATCATGATCCTGAGTGCCTGAATAGGCGCGGCGGACAAGTTTTTGAAATATTTCCCTGATATATTTTTCATAGCTTGTTATGGTTTTAATAATAACCTTTTCATTCACCGGGACTTTTATGATGTATACGTTTGGCATATATGCGCATACAATATAATTTGCTTCATCCATGCCTTTAGCATCATATATTTTCTTGCCATCTTCATCGATAATTTCATACCGGCCAAAGAAATGATTGCTGATTCTCATCGGTTTTCCCGAGATGGGAATTTCTTTAAACTTAATCCGCTCAAATATAAATGAATCTGGGAATATCCGCAAACCATCAGGCAGTATTTCATCCTCCACCTGATTTTTCACCAAATCAAAACTGTATTCCATCTTAGCCTTGGAAATTTTCTTACGCATTTTGGGTAAAGCTAAACGCTCTGAAACAAGTTCAGTTAAACCCTTATATATTTTTGGTGAATACTCATTTGGGTCTAAACCGATAGCCTCTAAAATAGCATTATCTAATGCCTGTCGGTCTTTTCGTTTTACTTCTTTTTCAATCGATAAGATAGGTCTTTCTTTAATTTTACTAAAAGCGGTAAGAATCTTATTTATTTTTGTTTTGGAAAATATTTTAAAATTAAATATAAAAATATTATTAGCCCAATCTACACCCTCTGTTTTCGTTGCCCCATCTCCCAGGTTTATCCTGCTTACTATTTCACGGTTGATAGCTGTAAATGATGAATTCAATAATGCAGCAACTATCTCCGAGTATTTTGAATTAATATCAAGTTCAAAAAGGTTATGGTCAACATATGCTTTTTTAATATTGAAAAATATAACAAATCTATCGTTATTGACCATTTGCATTAATATTGGATAAGGAGCTTTATCGCCTAAACTCCACCAGTATTTCCTTGACTTAACACTTGAAACTTTGGGCCAGAGTATTTTATCCTTTGTCCTTTGCTGTTCACCCCAATTAATATAGTTTAATGTTCCTCGATACCCTGATCGTTTTAAATCAGTCTTGCTCATGTTGCACATAAAGATTTTAAATTGAAGACTTTTTTTGTCTATTATAATTTTGCTGGCTTCTTTCGGACTTTTGATCACGGGTTTTAAGAATCTTTTTTCTATGTCTCCAACCCAGCCGCATTTATTTTGAACATTTATACAGCTCGTTCTTTTTGCTTTCTTTCCAGTCGGTTCAAGATAAAAGAAATCGTTAATTCCTGTTTTTATGCCAAATCTGATGTCCAGACCATCTTTCATATGATTTAATGGCAAAAGATAATCTTTAGCTTTCTCCAGTATCTCAAAATAGACGTCCGGGGCGCGTAAATATTTACCCCATTTGGCATGTTTTCCCTCTTTTTCGATTTGCTCATTAAGGATGTTTTGCATGACGTATCTTATTCTAAAATCGTCATCTTCTCTTGAACAAACGCCATCATTGGGAGGCGGGTCTAATTCAATTTTTCTTACCAGTTTATCTATATGGTTCCAGCGATTGTTTTCATCAAATTCCAGGTCTGGATAAGGTATAAGCTCCTGAAGTTTCTTTTTAACCTTAACGAACCTTACCGTGTTTTCAGACCGTTCTTTGGGATCATCGCATCGTTCTAAAATCGTAAATATCGTATTAACAGAGGCAAAATCGAACCATGGTTCAGCCCATGATGCCACAACGGCAACAATTTTAAACTTTTTAAGGAAAAACTTTTTAAGTTCATAACCGTACCCGACATCCAAATACGAATTAGAAGTTATAAAGCCCATCCTGCCGTCCTGCTTTAAGAACTTGGCGGCATGGAAAAACAGATAAGCATAAATATCAGCCTGCCCTGAAAGTTTTAATTCGACGTTATTGCTATTTATACTTTTGAATACATCAGGATACTCAACATACCAGTCATCGGAGATAACTTTTGTTATTTTTTTCTTATTGTCAGGAACTTTCTTTTCGATTTGCTCCTGTCTGATAAACGGGAAATTTCCGGCCATTCCGTCAAATTGAGGTATCTTTTCATCAGTCTTAAAAAAGCGGTCAAGATTAGCTTTCGGCGGTGGAAATTTAAAGACGTGACCGGGCTCCACATCGAAAAAGTCGCTTACCTGAACTCTTGGGAAATTTCTGTAGTCTGATATGTTCTGCCGAAAGAGATTGATAGTTGCCAATTCCGCGGGAAACCTGGCTATATCAATACCCCAGATTTGTGGTAATATATCTATATGTTTCTTTTGATTAGTCGAAAGCCATTTTATTCTGGAATATATTCTATTTAAGAACGTGCCGCTTCCACATGCAGGATCACAACAATAGTCATCAGGTGATCTAACTATAAAACCTAAGATGAAATCTACTAAATCTTCCCGCGTAAAATATTGCCCGTACTTATGTTTTTCTGTTTTGGGTATCAGGCTCTCAAATATTCCGCCGATAACGTCTTCTTTTAATTGCCCAAAATTATATTCATCAAGACGCTTTAACAGGTCCTTTAATATAAAACCGCACTTTTGCGGAATACCAATTTTCTCATATCTGTTCTCTTCTTCAAATACTGCATGCCAATCAAGTTTCCGCGCTTCCGTAAATGCTTTTTTGATAATTTTATCAATTGATCGAACGTTTTGTATTTCCTTGATAATATCAGGCAGTTCATTAAAATGTCTTCTGATAGTGAGGTAAAACAGTATCTTTGTAATTAATCCATAGACCCACTGACGGGCGACAAGCGCATTTATTTCCCGTGTGTTCAGATTTAAAAGCCCCTGTTGAACAATAAAAGCTTCAATTTCTTCTTTGAACTTCCTGTTCCTGTTTGCTTTCTGCAGGTGTTCAGAAAAATAGGTCTGAAGTTTTTCCGTAGTTTCTTGAAGTAAATTTATAAAAAAGAATTTATCAGGTGCAAAGCTATGAAGGTGTCCTTTATCATGTAATTCCTTAAGATATTCTAAAAAGTCTTTTAGATATTTTTTAATCTGTACCTGTTTATCTGTTCTCAACCATTCTTCTAAATCCGAAATTACATGGGTCGGTATTGTTTTTTTCTCGACAAGCGTTTGATTGATATAGAATAATTTCGCCTGTAAGAAATTCCAGGTTATTGCATATTTTGCTTGCAGTCTATCTGCTACAACCGGCAACCTGTCCGGGTTTTCCAATTTTCCGGGCGGTTTCAACTCAATAAAAGCAAAGGCATCGCTCGCCTGTCTGCTTATCCATATAACTATATCCGGAAAACGGCTGGTTCTACCCGGCAAGGACGGTTCAACTGAACTTTCTTTAAATGGATATCCGCCTTTTTCAAGAATCTTATTAATTTGCCCGTTTATCCAGCCAGCTAATTCTCTTTCGGTGGTTTTTACTGCCATAAGATAAAACTCTTAAAGGCAATGTAATATGAATAAATTCGTTTTGTAAAGAAGTTTATCTAAGTTACAAAAAATACTATACGACTAAACCTCCACCTCTCCCCAGACCTGCCTTAATCTGTTAATAAGTATTCTGTTATCGAAAGGCTTCTTGTAATATCCGTCGGCGCCGGCGGCTTCGGCTTCCTTTAAAACATTCTCTCCCTCATAACCTGTTATGAGTATCACCGGCAAATTTTTATCTTTCTGTTTAACTTTTACCATCAAATCAAAACCGGATATTCCTGGCAGCAAAACATCGGATATTACAGCATGCACACTGTATCTTTTAATAACATCCAGTGCTTGTTCCGCGGATGAAGCGGTAACAACCCTGAAATTTTCAGATTGAAAAATAAATTCCAGAGTTTCAAGGATATCTTTTTCATTATCCACGATTAAAATAGTCCGCTTAATGCCGGACAATAGTTTCTGAATTTTAGCAAGTATAATTTCCTCTGAAAATGGCCTTGTGATAACATTTGACACTCCGAGTTTTGCGCATTCAACCACTGTGTTTTGGTCGCAGCATGAGGTGGTTAAGATAACGGGAATATCAACTAAATCCTTTTTCCCCCTAAGATATCTAACTAAATCAAATCCCGATTTTTCAGGCATATCTTTACCAGACATAATTAGATCAATTGATGGCTTGGAATTTAATAATTTTACAGCTTGATTAACAGAGTCAGCTTCGAGAACATCATATTTATTCTTTTTCAAGATTACGAATAATTCAAACCTGGACCGTTTATCGCTTTGGACGAGCAATATTTTAGCCACTATAGTTCTCTCCTTTTAATATTGATCTTTTGTCTTGATTAGATAATCGGTAAGTTCATTTCGAGGGTAAAATAAAATTAAAATAATTTTTTCTTAGCTTGAATCTCTGTGCAAACTGGAACAACTAATGCAATTTTGAACAATAAATTATTTATTATTAGATTATAAAATGAAATAATTATCTTTGATATGGTGAAAAATTCAAATGCACATTATCGACATTTAATTAATAACTGTTCAAGAAAATCATAAATAGCTTCCAACTTCATCCTCCTAAGATAACCCCTGGCGGCTTTCACGATTTTTGGAGAAAGAAGCAGAGCGCTTATAGGGGTCGGGATTTTCATGCTGCCGGGTCGCTCGAAGAGTCGTATGACCTGACCTGACAGCATTTACGTCGGGGAAACCCTTGCAATATTTTTTCTTGACTATTCTCTGTAAAATCCTAAATTTGCACTTTGATAAGTATGTGAAAAAAATAACTAATGTGACGTTAGGTTTTTAACAGAGGAGTTTCAATGAGCGACGGTCTTCTGGCCGCCCTTTTAGGAGTCGTCGGCATTCTGTTTGCCATAGTCCTGTTCCTGACAATCAAGCGGCAATCACCCGGATCCAAACAGATGGTCGAACTGGCCGATACTATCTACCGCGGGGCGATGGTATTTCTAAAACGGGAGTATTCAATTCTTATCCCGTTTATCATACTGGTGTTTATTCTTTTAGCGCTATTTTTGCCAAAGAATTCGCTCCAGACTGCCGTGGCATTCCTGTCGGGAGCTGTTTGTTCGATGATAGCCGGGTTCTTCGGTATGAACGCCGCCACCCGGGCCAATGTTCGCACCTGTGAGGCGGCAAGAGCCAAAGGTCAATCATCGGCGCTGCAGATTGCTTTCTCCGGCGGTGCGGTTATGGGTATGTCGGTCGCCTCGCTCGGTTTGCTGGGACTCGGCATATTTTATCATATCTTTTTCGACCCGGACAACCTGGGCAATCTTCAGGTGCTGACCGGTTTCTCGATGGGAGCTTCCTCGATTGCCTTGTTTGCCCGAGTCGGCGGCGGCATCTATACCAAATCTGCCGATGTTGGCGCCGATTTAGTCGGTAAAATCGAGGCCGGTATTCCCGAGGACGACCCCCGTAACCCGGCTGTTATTGCCGATAACGTGGGCGACAATGTGGGCGATGTTGCCGGTATGGGCGCCGACCTGTTCGAATCGTACGTCGGTTCGATAGTCGCCTCGATCGTGCTGGGTGTAGCCATGGTAATGAACAATGGAGCCACGATCGGTTATGTTGCTATGCCATTAATGATTGTCACTTTCGGTATTATCGCCTCAATGCTCGGTGTAGCCTCGGTAAAGATATTCTCCTCGATGAATCCGGCGGCGACACTCAGAATTGTTACATATGTAGGTGCAGCGCTCATGTGGGTCGCCACCTATGTGCTGGTAGGTTATCTGAAAGTCGGTATGGGTGTTTTCTGGGCGGTATTTTCGGGTTCGCTGGCTGGTATCACATTAGGCTTGTTAACCGAGTATTACACCTCGGCCAAACCAATCAGGAATATCGCCAAGGCGTCAGAGACAGGGCCCGCCACCAATATCATTACCGGTCTGGCTGTCGGTATGGAATCGGTTGCATTGCCGGTTATTGTAATCTGTATTGCTATTTTCATTGGCTTCAAATTTGCCGGATTATATGGTATCGGTATTGCCGCTGTCGGTATGCTGGCCACAATCGGCGTAACCATGTCGGTGGACGCTTACGGTCCGGTCGCCGATAACGCCGGCGGCATTTCAGAAATGAGCGGCCTTGGCCCGGATGTCCGCAAGATTACCGACCGTCTCGATGCCCTTGGCAACACAACCGCCGCTATCGGTAAAGGTTTCGCAATCGGTTCTGCCGCTTTAACAGCGCTGGCATTGTTTTCAGCTTACGCCACCGCAGTCGGCCTCGACAAAGAAGGCATCAACCTGATGGATTCCAAGGTCGTGATTGGCTTGTTTATCGGCGGTTGTCTGCCGTTTTTAGTGGCCGCATTAACTATGACTGCGGTAGGCAAAGCCGCTTTTGCAATGGTAAAAGAGGTGCGCCGTCAGTTTAAAGAGATAAAAGGCCTTATGGAAGGCACAGCCAAGCCGGATTCAGATCGCTGTGTGGCGATTGCCGCAACCTCGGCTATCAAGGAGATGGTGATTCCCGGACTGTTGGCGATTATCGCACCTATACTGGTCGGATTTCTGCTGGGCAAGGAAGCTCTGGGCGGTCTATTAGCCGGCGCTACCTGTACCGGAGTTATGCTGGCTTTGATGATGGCCAACGGCGGCGGCGCCTGGGATAACGCCAAGAAATATATCGAGGGCGGCGCCCATGGCGGCAAAGGCAGCGATGCTCACAAGGCCGCAGTAGTCGGCGACACAGTAGGCGATCCGTTTAAAGACACCTCCGGCCCATCGATGAATATCCTTATCAAGCTGATGGCGATTGTCTCGCTGGTGTTAGCGCCATTGTTTGTGTAAGAGTATTTTTTAAATAAGATAATTCCCACAGGGGCGTATTTAATGCGCCCCTGTTTTTGTATTATTTGGGGTGCTGTCGGGATGCCCTCACCCGACAGCTTATTGTATTCTACTATCAGATACGGAAACCTAATGGCATAAAACAATCCAGCCTAAAAATGCCTGATAACAACCGCCCGGCCTTTGATGTTTACCGTGAACCCTTTATCGGCCAGCTCGTTGCGAAGGGGAATAGTCTGGCCGAATTTGAAAGCTTTACCGCTCGGGTCATATTTTAGTCCGCTGGCTTCATATACGATTTCATCTGAAAGCGGTATTACCGAGAGCATATCCCCCGGTTTGCCATCACCCGAATAGCTTTCGTTTTCCAGCGGGATAATCTCCTGACAATAGTCACGCATTTTGATTGATGTGAATTTATTCTTAAAAGCAAACATCATGAAAATGTTTCCCATCAGGTGGTCGGTTGTGAAAGCTGTATCGATACCGCCGAACAATGTCACCCCGACAACTTTGTTTTTGACGCACCAATCGAGGGCAAGTTCGCCGTCGGTTAAAGATTTGCCCTGTGAGGCAACAGTGATTACCTCGGCCTCATCGAATAAATCGAGCAATTCATTATCAATAGAGTCCAGATCTCCGGCAATAATATCCGGCTTGAGCTTGTTGTCGATAAAGAATTTCAGCCCGCCGTCGGTGACTATAATAACCGAATCTACCTTGCTGTTCAGATATTCGTTAACGTAAAATTCCTGGTGTTCGGCCGGGTAGGTCCCGTTAAGGAAGATTGCGGCTTTTGTTTTCATATTGTTAAATCAGCCTTTGCAGTTTCAAAAGGGCACACGAGGACGTATGCCGCCCACAAGATTTATAACAGACACAGCATTAAGATAGAAATATTAATTTTCAAAATCAACCGATGCCTTGAATTATCAGCAGGCACCTTACCATTCGTCAGCATGGAAAGATCGTAGGCGGTCGGTTAATCCGGCCGCAACCCTGTCGGGGGACGAGCCCCCAACCTACGGCTCATTTTAAGAATGCCATCCTGCTTGTAAACACTTCTTTTTCGGTTTCCAGCCTGCAGAAATAAACACCGGAAGAAACCTGTTTGCCATGTTCATCAGTTCCATCCCAGATGATATTATGATGACCCTTATGGCAGTAACTATCAACCAGGGTGGCAACATGATTACCAAGCAGATTATAAATCTGCAAGCTGACACGAGAACGTTTTTCCAAACAGAAAGAAATCCTCGTTTGAGCATTAAACGGGTTGGGATAATTTCCGGATAAACATGTTGTTTGGGGAAACGTTTTATTTTCATCAACCGATATCGGGGCGTCGTTGTAAAAAACCATAACACAGGGTTCGCCCGACACACCCATGACCAGGTCAAGAGCGCCATCGCCGTTGATGTCTCCAAATGTGACAGCCGTGCCTACTTGGGAAGCGTCATACTGCCATGAGGGCGTCTGTTCAAGCTCGCCGTTTATATTTAAATAGATTCGCAGATGTCCCGTAGAGAAATGTACTGTGGCCAGATCTTCGTCGCCATCGTTGTCAACATCTGCCCAGGTTAAATCCTGAACTCCATGATAACTGTTGCTTGATTGCCAGATTGGAGAACTGCCAAGCACGCCTTCATCATTAGGGTAAAGATGAGTTGGCAAGCCGCTGCCGCCGATCGCCAGCTCGGGATAATTATCATCATCCACATAAGACCAGCCAATTCCCTTTTGAGTATCGTCAGTGTTAACAGAAAATACCGGTGATTGGCCAACAATACCCTCATTATTTCTATAAACTCCCGAATGGAAGTTAGCCCACTTAGAAACTGCAAGATCGTACCAGCCATCGTTGTTATAATCGCCCCAGGAGAGATAGCCGGAAATTTCATTGGCAGACGAACTCCATGAGGGAGAAGTCTCAAGGTTGCCGGCATTGTTGATAAAAATATGAACAGGCCGGTATGGATCGGGTGATGCTCCTTGATTAGAGGTTGCCACATCGATATCGCCATCCTGGTCGAAATCGAACGACGCCGCACAGGTGGTCCAGGTGTTATCGGAGGCTGTCCAGCCAGCCTGTGTTTGAATGCTGTCGTTATCGCCGTAATAGTATATTCGAGACGGCTGGAAAGCAAAATCTCCGTTCGCCGCAAATATGTCCGGATGGCCATCGTTATCAAAATCGGCTATACGGACATCGGTTGATGATGATTCATCATCGCTCCACCACACAGGCGATGATTGCAGCTGGCCATCAATATTGTAAAGGATAAAGTTGCGCCAGTCGTCGTACGGCGGATAGCTTTGTGAATGATAACAGCCTACTGCCAGGTCGAGATCATCGTCACCGTCTAAATCAGCCATAGCCAGCCCGCCGACCTGCATTCGCAAATCGCATGTCCAATCAGGCTGCTCGCTGTATGGTACTATATCATTTGTCTCGGTAATTACCGGCTCGTTATCGCTGTTTTCGATCACAACAACACAATGGCCGTCTTCGCTGACCTCGATACGATTTGTATCAGACAATAGCGGCGATGCTATCATCATTAATCCCATTATCATTAGTAATTTTCTCATAAAACCTCCGAGTTAAGAGTTGTGTTTACAATATTAATGTAATCGATAATCGAAATTTGTCAATTGAAAACACCTTAATCTGCCAAAAATATGCTTATTTTAATTACGAAGAGAATCAAGAACTGTAGGCGGTTTGTCGGCCGCAGCGCTGTCGGGGGATAGGTCCTACGGATCTGTAGGACTCCCGATCTACAACTGGATTCCTGGTCAAGCCAGGAATGACAGAAAACAAAGGGGCACACGAGGATAGGCACCACCCACAAATTTAAATAAAAAAAGCAGCCAGATCGCATGAATCCATAAACCTGCAATCCGGCTGCGTTCTTTTCCTGATTTCCTTGATACCTCTACAGCTCGGGAAACAGCAGTTTTAGTTCCGACTCGCTGAGTATTTCTATGCCGGCATCCGAAATCTGAACGACCTGAGCGCCGATTTTCAAGCGCACCTGGTCGCCTATGCCAAAATATTTGCCCAGTGATGGATCTTTTTCGAGTATCTGAAAATAGGCATCGGAATATCGCTTTATCTCGATATCGAATTCATCGCTTTCGAGATCGCCCTGCACCCAGATATTATCGGCTTTGAAAAATCCCTGAGAACCAACTTGTGTTGTTATCCTATCCATTGTTATTCTATCAACAGTTGATACCTCATATTTATCGATAACCGGTCGTTCTGCCTGGACAACAATATTGTACGATTGCCTGAACGCTCCCCTGCCGGTTTGCTCTTGCGATTTTTTCTCGACGTTTCGTTTAAGAGCGCTGTGCAGTTCAGACTGCGGCATCCTCAGATATTCCTCAGCCCGCATATGGCTGTCTCCCTCGACAAGGAAGGACGTATATTCGGTGACGATGCCATATTTTTTCGACAATTCAACTACTTCTTTAATCAGCTCATCATCAGTCCCGTGAAGTCTCATCTGCTGTGTCAGGTAAGCTATACGCCTATTAGCCCAGAGCAGGGGGATAAACTCATCTTTGACGCTTCCCCTCGAAAAACTCACCGGGAATTCGTAAACGACTTCTTTGCCGCTGATTTTCCCTGTGATAATCGCCTCGGATTTATCCTGCCCCTCGAACTTACCCACTATGATAACCTCCGAGCCATAGAAAAGGTCCGGCAGTGGATCTGGATAAGTGTATTCGGTCTTTACTGATTCGAATAAGAGTTTTATATCAGTCAATGCCGGATTGCTTATCTTGGAAGCAAGACGAGAAACTTTGATTTCGAGGTCCTCCTCGGGCAATACGTACTCGGGCACTCCCGAATTTTCTTCGGCCAAACGGTCAAGAAGATGGGTGTTGACATCATAACCAACACCGAACGCAAACAGCCGAGCTCTTTTTTCATTCAAGTCTGTAGTATTGCTGACAATATCATCAATACGGGTATTGCCGACTGTCGGTCTGCCATCAGTCAAGAAGAGTATGTAAGTAGGGTCATTGTCATTTGGAATCATATTGCAGGCGACCGCCAGAGCATCGTAAATATTCGTACCGCCGGAGGCATCGAGTCTGTCGGCTAATTCCAGAGCAGTCTTTATATTTTCATCATTTGCCCTGACTAAATTCTGTTTGAAAGGCTTAACCTCATCGTCATAATCGATTATATTGAAATCATCGTCCTCTTTAAGCCCCCGCAGAACAAACTTCAGCGCCGCAACCGCCTGCCGGAACTTATCACCGCGCATACTGCCGGACGAGTCCAGTAAAAAGATGATATTCTTATCGATCTCTTCCGTATCATTTTTTAACGGCGGCGCCAGTATGCCAAGGAAAAAACCGTCATCTTTGCCGGGTTCCCGATAGCTCAACAGGTGAAAGCCGAAATCACGGTTCTGACGGGTGAAATAAAGAATGAAGTCTTTATTCGGTCTTACATTTTGCTCGCTGTAAACGACGCTGAAAGACTTATCGCCGAACCTTTTTGTGGTCACCTGATGTGTTGGGCAGTACAGGGCGCCGATCTTTTCAAACGAATTTATCTGGACGTCAACTTTACAGTCTTCGAGATTAGTACCGGAATATTTTTCGGTGTTAAGCGGATATAGATATTCAACAGTACCGTTATCCGATTTGAGCGTTTCCTCATACTCAATAGCGATGCGTACTTCCCCGTTTGCCCGAATCGGATATACTCTCATGCGGTACATTCCCCGGCCGGCATATTCCAAAAGCGCCGGGTCTTTTCGTCGACGTACGATATCCTCATAGATTTTCCGTGCCTGGTCGGCATCGAGAAGTTCAGCTTCCATCTTGCGGCCATCCAGCCAGGCGACAAACCGGCTGATTACCGCATTTTCGGGAATCGGGAAAATATAATCAGCCTCGATCTCCCGGCGATAGGGATTGATAAACACCTGGTCGATTTTGGTTAATGCAACAGGGTCGTTAATTTCAACATCCACATGATGATACTTAACATTGACCGCCGGTCTTGGCGGCATGCCGGGCGGCAGCGGTCGCGGCAGAATCGGTATTAAGACTCCATCGGCCATGGCGGTCGCAGCCAATATTATTATGAGCAATATGGTTAAAGATATTTTTCTCATCGCTTTCCTCCTTCAGTTTAAAAATCTTATAACGAGCCCGTTGCCTGTGTTTATTTATTATACACACACAATGTATAAAATATTCCATTTTTTTTGGAAAACTGTAGGCGGTCGGTTTATCCGGCCGCAATTGTGTTAGGGGACAAGTCCTCAACTAAAAGTGGCTGGTGTACGTCCTCGTGCACCGGCTGTATTAGTCAGGGGCACGGGACACCAACCTGCGTCTGCTCCACCAGATTAGTTGGCGCATGGGGACATACGCCAACCACTAAAGAATGTTTTTGACTTCTTGCCCCCTTGACGATAACGATCTTTGACTGCTTTCAGGTAAGCGTAACGCTCATCTTTCCCCATATTACCATTCAAATCATTAAGTTACATGTAATATGAGGCAACGACCTTTTTAACGCCCTAATTTTTACCCATTTGGGTTACCTTTTTTATGAGTCAATTCGATCACCTGACGTATTAAAAATAAGTGTTTACCATTTAATAATACTATTATATATTCAATATAATTGCATTTTTGTGCTATGATTTTGTTGGTTACTTATTAATATTGAGGAGGTTTATTATGGATATCGATTTCAGAATAGATGAAAGCTCATCAAGAGGCGCAAAACTTAATGATCTGCCTGAAAAATGCCCTATTTGTAATAATTATATTCAGCCTATTTATTTATACAGTCATCAAACGAAAAAATTGCAGGATTCATTGGGTAATATTGTTTGTGTATTTTTATGTCCTATTAAGAGATCATGTCAATAGTTGTGTAAATTTATTTTTCAAGCAGCGACCCTTGCGCGTTTTTTGTTTTTATTTTTGACCTCCTTACCGTTTTCAAATTTAACACCCCCAATGACTTTTTCTAACAAATGCGACGCATTAATCCTTCGCCATCTTTTTTGAGCTCTGGTGATAATGCC
>Ga0114922_10000599_pt1 | contig 34525 bp, 34 predicted proteins | sample AartaG_FD_100975 | JGI IMG/M metagenome (GOLD analysis project Ga0114922, IMG submission 100975) | Deep subsurface microbial communities from Aarhus Bay to uncover new lineages of life (NeLLi) - Aarhus_00045 metaG | ecosystem: Environmental > Aquatic > Marine > Oceanic > Sediment | place... | reverse complement strand
ATTTTCCCCAGCGTGGAAAATCCGCTCGGATACAGTCTTCGCTCTCTTCTCCTTAAAGGAGAAGAACCATGCCCGCTCATCCTTGCTCACGGTTTTCTTAATCAATTGACCTGATTCTTGCTTAACACAAAGAAGCTTAGAAAAATTGGGGGAACTCCTGATCTTCTGACCCCTTGAATCTGTGAACCCTGTCCTTTATAAGAAAGAATAATCTTTGCTGTAACGCAGCATTTGTTTTACATAGTCATCCGGATATTCGATTTTAATATCCACTATCTTGCCGTCCTTGATTACTGGAGTGTAAACTGGATTAATAAAGCCGCCATAAGGAGCCAGGTTCAGCTTGGAATAGCGCTCAAGAATCTCTTTGTGGAGTTCTTGGTCGACCTGAACACCATATGTTTCGACTAAGTTACGGGCTGCTTCGTAATCCCCTTCGCTGGTGATCCGTTGGACTTCTACAAGGAGTTCTCCATAAAGCTGGCGCAGTTTCTGGTAGTCGTTGATCACAAAATATGATTTTCCGTCTTTGATCTCTTTGGAGATAACATTCTCGGGTTTTCCTTTCTCGTAAACCCAGTGAGATACAAGCGCACGGGAGCGCATATGCGCCTGCTCAATGGTCTTTCCGGGTTGGATCCGGGTCAACTGGGTCATCAAGCCGTTGCGGATGTTAGCGTCGTAACTTGCTCTGGCAGCATCTAAAGTGGGTAAGAGGCCGAGTTCGACCATTTTGTCATCCATCATATAATAAAGAGCAAAAAGATCTGCCCGCGCCTCCTCTACCGGGGAATGATAATTTTTTAGCGCTTCCGGGCTGACTCCCGGCAGCAGCTGCCCGGAGCCATGTCCGAGGACTTCGTGGAGGTCTGTATGCAGGTTTCCGGCTTGAGCCCCGTATTTTTTTGCTCGCTCGAGCACTTCTTTGGATACGGAAAATTCTTTTCCGAAACCTGAGCCCAGCGAAGCCTGATTATAAGCAAAGGTGATATTTTCAAGAGTCACAGATTTTGAACCATGAGTTTTGCGGATCCAGGTGGCGTTGGGGAGGTTGATGCCGATGGGAGTGGAGGGATAAGCGTCTCCTCCGAGCATGGCCGCAGTGATAACCTTGGCAGTAACCCCTTTAACTTCTTTGCGCTTGAAGCGAGGATCAACAGGGGAGTTGTCCTCGAACCACTGAGCATTGGCCGAGATCGTTTCGGTTCGTTTTGTGGCTTCAAGATCCTTGAAGTTGACTAATGATTCCCAACTGCCTTTCCTTCCCATGGGATCGCTGTAAACTTCGATGAAGCCGTTTACAAAATCAACTCTTGACTCTACATCATTGACCCATAAGATGTTGTATTCATCAAACTTTTCCAAGTCGCCTGTTTGATAATATTCGATGAGTTTTTTTATCACTTGTCGCTGCTGATCATTTTCAGCAACTCCAGCCGCTTTTTCCAGCCAATAGACGATTTTTTCAACTGCTGGCCCGTAAAGCCCGTTAAGGAAAGCTATTTCTTCAACTACTTTTCCGTCCTTTTTTACTACCCGGGAATTAAGACCGTAGGAGATAGGAGTGGGATCGTCTTCATCTGTGATGTTTTTATAATATTTTTCGACTTCCGGCTGGGTGACGCCCTGGTAAAAATTGACAGCTGAGTTGGTGATCAGGTCTTTTGTGGACTCTTGGGAAACTTTTTTGGCGTCCACACCCGGATCGAAGATCACAGGTTCTAAAAAGGTGATAAGCTCATCGAGCGATTGGTCCTGCGTCAAAGGGAACTCTACTCCCTCGCATCCTTTAACCAGCGCTGCGAAATATTCCGGAGTGAATTGTGGGATGAATTTATCCGTTGAGTAGTGATGGTGGATCCCGTTTGAAAACCAAACTCTTTTGGTATAGATCATGAATTTTTTCCACTGGGGAGCGGTACGGTCGCCCTTGTAGCCTTCAACGACTGCGTCGAGAGTTCTGCGGATTGTTAGATTATGCTTGTAATTTTGAGCAAAAATGATATCACGGCCGCATAATGCCGCTTCACCCAGGTAATAGACCAGTTCTTTTTTGGCCAAAGATAGTCCAGCAAAACCCGGCACTTTGTAGCGCAGGATCTTTAAATCGGCAAATTGATCTACCTGCCATTTGAATTCCTGAGTCGTAGCTTCCGGTTGAGATTCGCTTTTTTTGCATTCTGCTGCCAGAATGACCAAAACAAATGCCATTGCTAAAATAAGTGATCTCTTGATGTTCATGTAATTTTACCTCGCTTTGTTTTTTTTTGGTTAACATGCAAAATATATAATATCTAACCTCTCTTTTTTAGTCCACACTTTCAAAAAAAAAGCCTTTTATGCTCTGTTATTTAGCCTGACCTATTCATAAAAAAATGGCGATGTTTCTATTATTAATTTATTTTCAGTAATATGCAAAATTTTTTCAAGAATAGTTATTTTAAATCTTTTCTCGTTTTCATTTTTAATTTTAATCGCCATTTTTTTACCAAAGGCGAGCCGATTTTACTGCATCTGCTTCGTTACAGGGCACTTGCGGTGAAGGACCACAGCTTCATACCCTGTGCCTCGCATCTGCAGCAACCTCGACTCGTGAATAATCCAGGATAGAACAGCCAATCTCAAAAGCGCATACGAGAAATCAATGTTTCAAGGTATCGGGACTTCATCTGCTTGCTGGCCATTGCCTGTTTGATCGGGGGGAGCTTGAGTATTACCCCCAGAACAGCTGCTAAGGCGCGGTGACTCCACAGAACCCGGTTATCAAATATTAAGTTTTGCAGTTTTCCCCGTTCGATTGCCATAACTACGGTTCGATGAACGCTGTTTAAGGGGGTGATCACTCTTCCCGGTCTGGAAAATAATTCTATATTATCTTCAGTACAAGCTTTTACACAAACGCCGCATCCCAAACATATTTTTTCGTTGACTTTTGCAATTTTCTTTTTAACATGATTTGGATCATTTGCCGAGATCAAAGTCATCGCCTCAACCGGACATGCATCTACACACTTTCCGCAGCCGGTACATTTCTCCTTTTTAATCCGGGGCATAAAGTTTGTTGTGTGGATTGGATTTAGAATTCCAAACCTTTTTGCAGCAATCATAGCCTCACAGCAGCAGCCGCAGCAATTGCAGATGAAATTAACTTGGTCTCTAACATTTTCTCCGAACTGCACCAGGTTATGCTCATAGGCTGACTGCAAAAGTTCCAGTCCTTCCTCAGCTTCTACTCGGCGGGCAAATCCGTGCCGGATCAGAGCTGCGGCAGAATTACTAAAGGTCATACATATTGCCAAGGGAGCATCACAGGCAAGATCCCTGTGCAGCATTTTGTGCCGGCAGTAACATACTCCGACCCCCATATGTTCGGAAGTCTTAATAACTTCACTTGCCCGTTCATAGTCCAAGACATGTAAGGCATTTTCCTTAGAAAGGGCCGGTTCATGCACGAAAACGCGCCCGAGTTGGGTTTCACCCACGGTAAACAGGTTTTTTATAAAATCTTCTTCCACATTCATATATTGATAAAAAAGCTCCCCTAATACCTTTTGGTCTATATCGTATCTTATGCGCATCATTGAAAATTCAAAAAAGCCAGCCATGGGAGGGGGGAGGCAGTATATAGTTTCTTCATTTTGGCGGATATCCACCAATATTGCCCGGCTGCAAAGTTCATCAAGCACTTTTTGAGCTTTTGCTCGATCCATTTTCCATATTTTACTGGCTTTTTTTGCTGTAAAGGGTTTTATAGGCAATAAGGAAACGAGTTCAGCTTCTTTTTCACTGAAGAGTATTTGCAGGATTTTGTCCAGCAGTTTGGAAGGGGCAGCCCCTTGAGGAAAGCGATTTAACCGCTCCACTAGTTGGGAATAGCCGAATTTTAAGGTATGATGTGCCACAAATTCCTCTGCTTTAAATTATAAGGTATTAGCTAAAAAAAAGTCTACCTTGATTATTTTCTATATTTAACGATATATTTAGCAAGAGATGAGGTTGATGAGCTTAAAATGAATATCCTCCTCCTTGAGCCCTATTTCACCGGCTCGCATAAGGCTTGGGCAGAGGGATATGCCCGCTATAGCAGCCACAATATCGAGATTTTGAGCCTCCCTGGTCAGTTCTGGAAGTGGCGTATGCATGGGGGGGCAGTGTCCTTGGCAAAGAAATTTCTGGCTCAGCAAGCGAATCCCGATCTTCTTCTGGCCACAGATATGCTGGACCTTACAACTTTTTTAGCCCTGACAAGGAAAAGAACAGCTGAAATTCCTGCTGCAATATATTTCCATGAGAATCAGATCTCCTATCCCTGGTCTCAGAATGACCGGGATATCCTCCAGAAAAGGGACAAACACTACGGGTATATTAATTTTTGTTCAGTTTTAGCTGCAGACTCAGTCTTTTTTAACTCAGCTTATCACAGGGAGGCGTTCCTTTTCGAACTCCCCCGGCTGCTTAAGCACTTCCCCGACTACCGGGGGCTGGATAATGTAAAAAAGATCGAAAAAAAAAGCCAGGTGCTGCATGTGGGAATCGACTTCGAGCAGTTGGCTAAACTTAAGCCTGAAAAGGAAAGCCTTATGGCGCGGAAAAAAAGTCAGCCTCCCCTTATCTTCTGGAACCACCGCTGGGAATATGATAAGAATCCGGCCGATTTTTTCTATGCTTTGTTTACTCTTGCTGAGCAGGGCCTGGAGTTTGAAGTGGCGATTCTGGGTGAAAATTTCAGCCAGTTCCCCCAAGATTTTGAAAAAGCCCGGGATAAACTGGGTGAAAGAATCGTTCAATTCGGCTATGTGGAGTCTTTTGCTGAGTATGCTGCCTGGCTATACAGATCGGATATCCTGCCTGTAACCTCCAAACATGATTTTTTTGGTATTAGTGTAGTCGAGGCGGTTTTTTGCGGGTGTTATCCTTTCCTGCCCAAAAGGTTGAGTTATCCTGAGATCTTCCCATATGAGACATGCCGGAATAATTATTATAATGGTGTGGAAGAAATGACAAAAAAAATAGCTGAAGCAATCAGGAAAATTGATGCTACCAGACAGCAGAACCTTTCTTCATATGTGAATAAATTTGCCTGGAAGAGTTTGTCTCCCCTTTATGACCGGGAAATGGAAAAAGTCAGGCTGGGAATAGCGCTGGGATAAAGAAGGTGAAGCTTGCATTTAGTTAGATAAATTAGCAAAATAGTTGTTAAAAGGATAGGAGAGAGCTGAAAGTGGAATGCACACGCCTTAATAACAATGAATGTTTAATTGAACTATATGACCAAATGCTCGGTGATACGGATATTTCATCGGTTTTGCGGGTTGTGGCTGATGTAGCGTGTGCCAACCTGAAGGCTGAGCGTGCCACAGTATACTTGGTTGATGAATCAACCAATGAGCTGCAGTCAGCAGCTGTTATCGGCAATGTTCCCTGTTCTATTCGTTTGCCGATTAAGGAAAGTTCTTTAGCGGGTTACTGTGCAGTTACGGGCAGGTCTTTTGTAGTTCCTGATGCCTATGGTGACCTGAGTGTCATCGATGAAAGGCTGCATTTTGACAGGTCGTGGGATAAGAAAACCAAGTTTCGCACCCGTGATGTCATGTGCACTCCGGCTATGTTCAAAGGAAAGATCATGGGTGTCATTCAGGTTCTCAATGGCAAGGATAGGTCGTTTCAAGAATCCGATTTGAATGTTTTAAAAAACATTTCCCATATGGTCGGTTACGCTCTTTATCATGCCAAGATATATGATGATCTGGCTACTATGAAAAAGCTGGAAATGGAAAAGGCTCGATTTATGCAGATTATGGTACACGAATTAAAATCACCGGTAGCGGCATCCAAAATGATGACGGATATACTTAAGAATTATAAGAACAAACCCGAAAAGATGGTTTCCCTAACCGGGAGGATCGCTGATCGCCTGGATCAGATGAGTCAGTTGATCAGGGATATTCTTGAGCTAGCTAGTGTTAAATCAGGCGTTCCCCTGGGAGATGTTTCCGAGCTTAACATTGTTGCAGAGACTCAAGAACACTATAAGGTCTGTTGTGATCAGGCTAAGCAGAAAGGATTGGAGATGAGTATGGAAGTGGCTGAAAAGGAATTGTTTGTGCGGTTTGATTCCCAAGGGCTTTCCTTGGTATTATCAAATATTATTGGCAATGCCGTGAAATATACCGGGGAAGGTTCTGTTAAGATAAAATTAAGCCGTCAAGATGAATGGGCTGTGATCGAGGTAAGTGACACAGGAATCGGTATTCCCGAAGCTGATATCCCTAAGCTTTTTGGTGAATTTTATCGTGCTTCTAATGCTAGGAAATCCAATATTCCTGGTAGCGGTGTGGGTTTAGCTGGAGTAAAAAACATTATCGAGCGGTTCGGAGGGCGGTTGGAGCTGCAAAGCCGTGAAAACGAGGGCTCGATATTTTCTGTATACTTGCCTCTTTATAGTGATACATGGAGAAGTTGAACCTCTGGTTGGAATCTGATATAGTGAACAAACCGAATAGAATGAATGAGTATTTGAGTTGGCAGGGAGATTTTTAATATAGGAGAAAAAAATGCAAGATGGAAAATATGTGGTTTTATGTATTGATGATGATGCAGATATTCGCGAATGTCTGCAGATAATTCTGGAAGAGAATGATTATATTCCAGTTTTGGCTGAAAGTGCTGAGGAAGGCTACCGGGTTTATGAAGAAACAAAACCGGATCTGATTATTGTTGATATGATGATGGAGATTGCTGACGCTGGAACCGATTTTACTAAGAAAGTAAGGGAACATAATAAAAACATACCCATCTACATGCTCAGTTCGGTAGGAGCTGGTTTGAGTATGAATATAGACTATAATGAAATTGGGCTTACCGGAATCCTGCAAAAGCCGATCGACAATGATCTGCTGTTATCGCTGCTAACGGCAAGTTTAAAATAAGAAGCATTAACCCCTGTTATGCCTTATATTCACAAAAAAAATGGTGATGACAAAACAAGTAATTATCCGATCGTAAATAAAAGCACAATCATAGGACGTTCTGATGAAAATGATATTGTTTTGCGTAATGTCGGGATTTCACGAAAACACGTCAAAATCTATAAGAAAGCAAAAAATTATTTTTTAGCCGATCTCGGAAGCAGTAATGGCACAAAGGTCAATGGGAAGTTTATTCAGAAGATCAAACTGAGCCATAATGATGTGATCTCCATTGGAACTTGTGACCTCATTTTTTTTACTGACGAACTCTCTGCTCCACCTCAAACCAATCCTCTTTTCCTGATGGAGGATAGCGATCAAAATAACTTTTATCAACATACTCTGAATATCTCTCCACAAGAGAGTTGTATTATGAGTTCTTCTGAACTATTGGCTTCTATTGAATCCAAGAAAATAATAGATAAGCATGGTCAGGCTCCCTCTCAAAATGATATTTCATTGTTGGAAAGATCGAATAAAGCACTTTTTGTGCTATATGAGATCAGCAGGCAGTTAAGTAGCACATCTGACTTTAAAGAACTCCTGAATAAAATAATGGATCTTATATTTATGGTTATTGATGCTGATTCCGGTTTCCTGGTTCTCACCGGAGATAAAGAAAAGGATGAACTGATTCCTATCGTAGTAAAATCTAAAGATAAGCAAAATGAGAATACAGGCAAAATGAGACCCAGTAAGACTATGATAAATAAAGTGATCCAGGATAAAGTCGCTCTTCTTACAACTAATGCTATGGATGATTCCCGTTTTAGTGCGGCAGAGAGTGTTGTTATAAAAAAAATTCGCTCTGCAATCTGTGTCCCTCTCTGGGGAAAAAACAAAATTATTGGCGCTATTCAATTGGATAGTACAAGACCCGATAATATGTTCACTAAAGACAGCCTTGAACTCCTTAAAACAATCGGATGTCAAATGGCTATGGTGATTGAGCAGGCCCGCCTTAATGCCCAGATCAAGGAAGAAGAGAAGCTGCGCAACCGGTTAGAGCGATTTCATTCTCCCCAGGTCATCGAAATGATTTTACAGAAAAGTCAGGATTCTAGTGAAAATATTATGGAGCCTAAGGACCTTACTTCCACCATTCTGTTTACGGATATTGTTGGGTTTACAGGTATATCAGAAAAAATGTCACCTCGAGAAATTAATATAATTCTGAATAAACATTTTTCCCAGTTGACTGATATCATTTTTAAATATGGGGGTACTCTGGATAAATTTTTAGGAGATGGTCTCATGGCAATTTTTGGAACTCCTATTGAAAAAAAGGAAGACGCCGAAAACGCAGTAAGAGCGGCACTTGAAATAAGACAAAAATTTGCTGAAGTTATAAAGAAAACAAGCCCGGAAATAAAATTTGATATAAGAGTCGGTATTAATACCGGCCGAGTTGTTGCAGGAAATATAGGATCACCCAAGCGCATGGATTATACGGTTATTGGTGATGCAGTTAATATTGCCAAAAGAATAGAATCAAGTGCAAAACCTGATCAGATCCTGATCGGCCCTGAAACTTACAAGTGTGTCAAAAATAAATTTAATCTAAAAAAAGTCGGATCGAAGAAGCTGAAAGGAAGAAAAGCGGAAACCATGATCTATGAAGTCTTAGACTAAAGCTGGAGCCATTCGAGGCGGAATAATAGGATGGGAATATTATTATCTATCCCTTGTTATCCGTAGATTCTGGGAGGGAATGTTTACTGCTTTGAGGATGCCGGTTTCATCTGTAACCAGTTCAACCTGAGTCGGACCCAGCGTCATAATAAGAGTGCATGGTGTTTCTTCATCCGGTTCCAGGGTAAAAGGAGCCTCCATCTGGGGGATTATATATGCGGAAAGCTCAAGAGGAGCTTGCATCGAGCAGCTGAATTTCTTGGTTATTACCATGTAGGGAGAAAAAACAGGATTGGGTAAAAGAAAAGCATCTCTTTTAATTTCTGCTACATTTTGTTGTTCCTGCCCGGATACCCGGATTACATTCTCAGCTCGGCCTCCAGCCAGATTGCTGGATATTTCCTGACTGACTCCGCTTACAGAGCCTTTAAATTCAAACCTGGTGGGAATGAAACTTTTATTCAGCCGGATATAAAGTCTCTCGATTTCCATCCTGACAGGTTTGGTCATACGCCCTTTTACAGAAAGGAGGTATCCATCTTCATTTGCCTGCCAGGAATATTCTTCGTATCCGACTTTTTGGTCCATAAAAAATATGGAATAAGTCCCTTTTTCTGTACTTCTTTCTGGCTGAGCATAAAGTAGGATGTAAAATGCCAAAAAGATAAAAGCTATAGTTGTAAAAAGAACTAGTTTTCTAAACATACACGCTACCTGGGAAAAGCTATTCTACTATTACAGCCGTACCATAGGCCAGAATCTCAGAGGCGCTCTGCATGATCATAGAAGTTGCAAACCTTACATTTAATATAGCATTAGCCCCCAGGCTTTCAGCCTCTTCAACCATGCGGTCGAGGGCCTGCTCCCGTGATTCAGCCATCATCTTGGTATAATCTTTTATCTCACCACCAACAATATTTTTTAAGGCAGCAGAGATATCTCGTCCTAAGTGCCGGGCGCGGATAGTATTTCCGCGGACAATACCTAAAGTCTTTTTTATTGTTTTACCTGCGATCTGATCTGAAGTTACAAAGATCATTTTTCAATCTCCTTATATCTTTCTCTTTTTCGGGTAAACAACTGTTCTCTGGCTAATGATACCAGTAAAACAACGATGCCGGTCATAAAGGCCAGGATCCCGATCTTTAAAAACAGAGGAGTGCTGGCATCCTGGATGATGCCTTCCACTATTTTATAACCACCGAAAAACAAAAGAATCATAGCACCGATGGAGAGGAAAATCCACCCAATACTTCTTTCCAGACGGTTATATACCGATGTCCAATAAACTTTCCATACTTCTTTTGAAGGTTGTTTAAGTTCCATTTTACCCATTACCTCCTCAAATTTTCCCATCTCTTCAAACTCTTGCCGGCATTCCAAACACTGTCTTATGTGGTCATTGACCAATTTTTTCTGATCTTTATCAAGTTCACCGTCGAAATAAGAAGAAATGAGCTCTTTTATTTTATTATGGTCCATAAGAGACTCCTGATCTGATCATAAATACCTGCCAATGATATCTTTAAGTTTTTTCTTAGCATAATAGAGTGTCGACATGACTGTTCCCACGGGTTTTCCAGTGATCTCTGAGATTTCCTGATATGAGCATTGACGGAAATAGCGAAGAATGATGACTTCTCTCTGTTTAAAGGGCAGCTCTTCAATGCTCTGCCAAAGCACTTTTTTCATCTCGCGGTCTTCAGTGTCGTCTTTAAGCACTTGGCTTTCCTCAAGAGGGACTTCTTTCCGACGCTGGCTTTGCTTCAGGTGGTCAAGGCAAAGGTTTTTCATCAGCCTGTAGAACCAGGGGAAAAAAGGCCTGCTTGGATCATATTTTTTTATCTTACGGAAAGCCCGGATAAATGATTCCTGAGAAATATCCAGAGCATCCTGGTGGTTATGAACAATACCCAGGGCAATATAATAGGCTGATTTCATATAGCGTTGGACGATCGCCTGGTATGCTTCTTTATCTCCCGAAATAACAGCTTTTAGGATCTCGCCTTCTGTAAGTGTTATCTCCGTCATCTTAGTCAGCCGTATTAATGGAAAAACAGCTCTTGTTTCCAGACTTCTTTCTTCAGCCATTTCTTTTCTCTTCATGAATAAATACGAAGTCAACCTTATATTTATTCAATACAGAGAAAAGAAATATTTGGATTTTTCCCTTTATCTATAACATAGACATAAAGATGGGTCAATCTGATAAAAATTGCCAGAAGTTCCCTCCCCGCTCCATCCGTATCTTTTATTAAATTGATATTTGCACTATAATAAATAAATTAATCGGAATAGTTCCGGTCAATTAGCCTGAATATGGTTAAAAAGAAAAAGTATATTTCAGCAATACTCACAACATTTTTAGTTATCCTTGCCGGGCTTGTTGTTTTTATCCTCTGGCCCCCGATTATGCTTTTCGCCAGACTCCTAGACAGATCGGAAAAAGCCCCGAATACAATATCGAGGTGGGGACTTTCTTTTTTATCTTTTGTTTCAGGCGTACGTTTGACCGTTGAGGGACGGGAAAATCTTGATAAAAAACAACAATATCTTATCCTTGCCAACCATAAAAGTGCTATAGATATTCCGGTTTTAGCCAGAATACTTCCCTTTCATTTTAAGTTTTTTGCGTCCAACCGCTTCTTTTACATTCCGTTTTTTGGCTGGGGAATGGCTCTGGCCGGATATATCCCGGTCAACCGGGCCAGCCGGGTTAAATCCTACAAAGCTGTCCAAAAAGGAATAAACATTCTTAGCCGGGACCAGGCAAGTTTATTGATCTTCCCGGAAGGCACCCGGATAGAAGAACACCACATCAAGCGGTTTAAACATGGCTTTCTTTGGATCGCTACCAAAAGCCGGAAGCCTTTACTTCCGGTAGTCCTGGAGGGAACTTTGGAGATCAAAAAGAAAAAAGAGCGCTTGTTTTATCCCGGCCGGGTCAGGGTTTCGATCCTTCCTCCTGTCCCTACTACAGACTTGACTAAAGACAAATGGCCTCAGTTGCGGCAAAAATTGGAAAAACAGTTCCAGGAAGAATACGCCCGCTTGCTTACTTTACGATCAGATTAATATGCAAAGGTAATATTTTTGCGAATAATGATTTTTTGTCAGTATAGAATAATTCTCCTTCTGTGTGGAAAGCAATGGGGACGTCACTTTCTATAGTAACACTTTTTGCCTGTGTATAGTGAACAAGAGGATATTTCAGATGACTGGCTTTTTTCACCATTTGAAGAAGATGAAGCCGTGCCCAGGGAGAGCAGTCCTCAACAAACATCACATCCAGTTTGCCATCTGTCATATCAGCTTTAGGGCAGGTCATATAGCCGCCGCCTGATATCTTGTTGTTTCCCAGGTTGAGCATCAGTGATTTTCCCTCAAATATTTCGCCCGTCTCTGACTCGACCTTTATGTGAAAGCCTTTATGTCTGAAGATGGCAACGATTATGGCATAAAAATAAAGTAGAGGACCTTTTAGGATTTTGTTCTTAAGGTGGATCTCACTCATAGTAATATCAAATCCGAATCCCACCAGGCTGACAGCATAGCGTTCCCCTATTTTAATTACATCCCTTTTGTCTGTACGGCCGGCTTTGAGGATATCAACAGCTTGACGGATAGAGCGGGGGATTTTATTGCCGGTTGCATAATCATTGCCTGTGCCACTGGGGATGATCCCGAATTTGAGATCGGGTTTGGTAGACAAGATTGCATCGGCGATATTACTTATCGTGCTGTCTCCTCCTGATGCGACAATAGTATCAAATCCCTCCTCTATGGCCTTTTTTGCGATATGGTATTCATCCATGTGCTTTTCTGTTATGGCATAGATGAAATCGATCCCAGCCTCTTCCAGGCATTTGATTTCTTTTGGGATAAGTGCCCGGTGCCGGTCACGATTTGAATGAGGATTACAGATTACAAATGTTCGGCCTAGGTTATTAGTTTTTCCTTCCGGTTTTTTTGCAGGTTGCCATATAAAAGGAATTGTATCCTCCTAAAAAAAATATTAATTATTATTATCATAACTTCTTAGGGAATGCAACCGCCCAATTAGGGGAGCTCCCTAAAACAATGGGGTCTATTGAATCAATATAGGAATCAGTGTAAAATATTGACCAGACATATGCAAAAAATCTGCAGGATAAACCCAGTTATGGAAGTTCTCAGAGCTTCTCCTAAGCGAGTCAGCAAGATTATAGTGCAGCAGGACATAGACAACCAAAAAATAAAGGAAATCCTGGCATTAGCCAGGCAGCACCATATATCCCTGCTTTTTGCCTCCAGAAAACATCTGGACAGGACCGACCGGAAGCATCAGGGATTAGTGGCTTTTATTGCACCAAAGGGATTTTCTTCTATCGATACAATATTGGAGACGGCAAAAGTTCCATTTCTAGTCCTTCTGGATAACATCCAGGATCCTCAAAATCTGGGAGCAATCATCCGCACAGCTGAGGGAGCGGGTGTTGATGGAATCATCCTCCCGGAAAGGAGGGCGGCCGGCTTAACTGATACAGTCTATTCCATTTCTGCCGGGGCTCTAGAATATATCAAAGTGACCCGAGTTACAAACCTTGCCCGCACAATGGATGAGTTGCGAAAAAAGGGGATCTGGATGGTAGGAGCAGAAAGCAGCAGTCCAAAACTCTGGTATAAATTTGATTATACCGGGCCAATCGGCCTAGTCCTTGGTTCTGAGGGAAAAGGCCTGCGCCCTCTTGTTAAAAAGAAATGCGATGAGATCCTCTCTCTTCCTCTCCCAGGGAACATCTCTTCCCTTAATGTCTCCGCCGCTGCAGCGATCTTTATATATGAAGTCGTCCGCCAGCGCCAACAGTCTTCCTAACAGAGCTCCTCGCCATAATGGATATATAGATTGTTAATTGAAAGTGTGACAGATAAATCTGATTGTATGGATTAAGCGACATTGAAGATTTAGCCTTCTGATTCTGAGATATGATCCTGGTTAATTCACGAGTCGAGGTTGCCGTAGATACGAGGCGCAGGGGATGAAGCTGTGGTCCTTCACCGCGAATCCGCTGTAACGAAGTAGATGGGGTAAGATCGGCTCGCCTGAAAGGTAAAAAGGGCCAATGTTAAAATTAGATATTGGTTTTTTGAGTACATCATTGGCAATTTTTATGAATAACCAGGATCCGCAGACGCCGAGAAAAACGAAGAAGAATGGCGTTAAAAATCTGAAGCGAGCGTAACCATACAATCAGATTTATCTTTACCGCCACGTGTTTTCGGATCAACTGACCTGATTCTTACTTAAAGCTCAAAAGCTTAGAAAAAATGGTGGGGGAAATCCCTGTCTTTCGAAGGGACTTACCCGTGTCCAGGCCTTACAACTTTACATCCCAAATTAGCTTCATATAAAACTAATAAGGCTATTGCAATGTGGAATATGAAGACTTGACCCCTAATGATAGCATTATTTATCTGAAGGCATGATTATGATATAGTGTGAGTCGCAAGTCGGTTTGGAGGCATATATATGGAATTCCTCTACAGCATCTGCATCCTTTCAATATTTCTGCTTATAGGCAAAGCACTGCGGGCAAATATAAAACTTCTGCAAAGACTGTTTCTCCCCTCTTCCATAATTGCAGGTTTCATAGCCCTAAGTTTGGGGCCCTATGGGGCAAACCTTATCCCTGAGTGGATTATGAAGAACTGGCAGCCTCTCCCGGGAATCTTGATCAATATAGTGTTTGCCTGTCTGTTTTTAGGAGTACAAATTCCCGGAATAAAAAAAATATGGAATTCAGGGGGCTCCCAGCTGTGTTTTGGAGTTGTAGCCGGCATGGGGCAGTATTTTGTTGCTCTTTTAGTGACAATACTGGTCCTAGTGCCGCTGTTTAAAGTGCATAAGCTTTTCGCCTGTATTGTGGAGATCGGGTTTTCCGGGGGGCACGGCACTGCTGCAGGCATGAAGGACGCCTTCCGGGGATATGGATTTGAAGCGGGAGGGGATCTAGCCCTTATGTCAGCCACAGTAGGTATTATCACAGCTGTAGTAGCTGGGATGATCCTTATCAATATCGCCATCCGGAAGGGCTACTGCGCTTACTTGAGCGAAAAAAAAGGTATTCCCTCATATAAAAGGAAAGGTCTGATTCCAAAACACAAGCGCTTTTCCATTGCTACAGCTACGGTAGCTTCAGAGGCGATCGAGCCCCTTAGCTTTCATTTCGCTATTGTGGGAATTGCCGTAGCGATCGGCTGGGGCATGTTGTCCGGACTGCAGGCAATTCATGTTGAGTTTGATAAATTCCCGCTTTTTCCGCTGGCTATGATAGGAGGGCTTATCGTTCAGGTATTTTCCAGCAAAGTCAAGATCGACAAATACTATGATAAACAATCCTTTGATCGTATTTTAGGGTTTTCTCTGGACATACTGGTACTCTCAGCTATTGCCAGCATAAAATTAGATGTTTTTGTCGACAACCTATGGCCGTTTGTTATTATAATGACTACTGGGATCGCCTGGATGGTTTTTTGCGCCGCCTTCCTGGCCCCGAGAATGTTCAAGAAATTCTGGTTTGAGCGGGGGATCACGGAATTCGGCATGCAGACCGGAGTAACCGCTATCGGTCTTTTACTGCTGCGGGTGGTGGACCCCCTTTATAAAACAGATACAGCCCGAGCCTTTGGCTTTAAACAGATGATCTACGAACCTTTTCTGGGAGGCGGGTTTATTACTGCATTTGCCCCAATGTTAGTGACTAAGCTGGGGGTTTGGCAGTCTATCGGCATATCTTTTACTATAATGCTGATCTTTTTCCTGATATCTTTTTTTAACGGCTGGTTTACCTCTAAACCTGAGCGCGAATATAAAGATTAAGTTGATGAAAAGGATTCTAGAATCCATATATTTTTTTGATTATCTCAGAAATCCTGATTGAACAATTTTTTAGAGGAGTAGGGAAATCCAGGCCTGCTCCGGATTCGACTAAGAGGATGAATTTATCGAGGGCCAAACCAGAAACCTTTCCTGTTAGAGCGACTCTGATGGGATGAAACAGATCCTTTCCTTTACACCCTGTTTCAGTTTTAATATCTCCGGAAATACGAGCAAGGACATCATAACTGAACTCAGCCTCATCTAAAAGCCTCTCCCCAAGAGTTAGAGTAACCTTGCGGCCGCATTCAGTCTGGAGGATTTCCTTTTCTTCAGCTCCCATCTTGTCGATAGAAAAATCAAACAGCATGGAAAAAGCTGCAGGGAAGTCAGAAAATCTATCCACTCGTTCTATAAGGGCATCTACTGCCTGTTCAAGCCACTTCCAGATAGATTCGGTCATCTCGTCTGGCAGAAGTCCGGCTTTATGTAAATGGGGAGCTGCCATTTCGGCTTTTTCGCGGGGAGAGAGTTTCTTTATATGCTGCCGGTTTAACCAGTATAGTTTCTCATAATCAAAAATCGCAGCTGAACGGCTGACTTTTTTAATATCAAATAAATCAATGATTTCGTCCTGGGTTAAGACTTCCCTGCCTTCTGGAGGGGACCACCCCAGCAAGGCCAGATAGTTAAAAAGAGCAGAGGGAAGGATCCCATCTTTGCTGAATTGGTCTATTGCTGTGGCGCCATGACGTTTGCTGAGCCGGGTATTATCCGCGCCCATAACCATGGATAGATGAGCAAATTGGGGAAGGGGAAAATCCAGGGCCTGGTAGGTTAAAATCTGCCGGACGGTATTAGCGATATGGTCCTCTCCCCGGATAACGTGGGATATCTTCATAAGATGGTCATCGATAACCACGGCATAATTATAGGCTGGAAGTCCGTTTGGCCGTACCAGTATTGGGTCCCCAAATAAATTCAGCTTAAAAGAAAGCTCGCCCCGGATCAGGTCATTAAACTCTAGGGTTCCTTTTCCAGGTGTTTTCAGCCTTACGACAGCCTCTTCTCCGGCTTTGATTCTCTCCATTGCTTTATCCGGGGGGATGGTCCGGCATTTTCCGCTGTAAATCGGCATTTTTCTAGCTGCCAGGGCTGTTTTCCTCTCTTTTTCCAGCTCTTCTTTGGAGCAAAAACAATAATAGGCTCTATTTTTATGAAGCAATTTTTGTGTGTATTTCTTATAAATATCAAGCCGGCTGGACTGGCGGTAGGGCCCGTATTCTCCGTCTGACTCCGGGCCTTCGTCCCAAGTCAATCCTAACCATTGCAGATCTTCTATCAATTTTTTTTCGTATTTATCCTGCGACCTTTCTACATCAGTATCCTCAACCCGCAAGATAGAAGTCCCTTTTTTCTGGCGGGCAAACAACCAGTTAAAAAGGGCTGTTCTAGCGTTGCCGACATGAAGGTATCCTGTGGGGCTCGGCGCAAATCTAACTCTATTTTTTTTATTCATTTTAAAAGTTTTGAAGACCTGACCCCATGATCAGCAAGACTGTTGCCCAGGCAGCGATAGCATTTCCCTGCCCGATATCGCCTATCCCTTCGTTGGTTTTGGCTTTGATTCCCAGGTCCTTGATATCGAGACCCAGAATAGGGCAGAGGGTATTCTTCATTTGGGGGATATATTCGTTCAGATTCGGTTCCTCTGCGATGATGATCGAATCCACATTTGCTATCTCAAAATCCATTTCCTTTAGCCTCACCGCAATAGAAACCAGCATCTCTGTACTGCGGATATTCTTATAAGCAGGATTTGTATCCGGAAAACACTGGCCGATGTCCTTTTCCCCCAGCGCCCCTAATATAGCATCGATAATGGCATGGATCAGGCAATCTCCATCCGAATGCCCAAGCAATCCCTTTGAATAGGGAATCTCCGATCCTCCTAAATATAGTTTTCTTCCTGGTTCCAGTCTATGAATGTCATATCCGATTCCGGTTTTAATCTGCAAGGAAAACCTCGGCGATCTTAAGGTCCAGAGGAGATGTAATCTTTATATTGCGTTGTTCCCCCGGTACGGCAGTAATATTCTGTCCTAATTTTTCTACCAAAGAAGATTCATCCGTTTCAGAGAGCCCTTCCCTGGCGGCTTTTTCAAAGGCGGCTTTCAGGATGCTGTAATCAAATCCCTGTGGTGTCTGGACTCGGCCAAGCCCGTCTCTATCCATAGTGTCCAAAACTCTATCTCCCCGGATTTTTTTTATTGTATCTTCCAGAGGGATAACCGGTACAGCAGCCCCGTTTTCTCCGGCCGCTGCAATAATCCGGCTGATCAGATCTTCACTCACCAGAGGCCTTACTCCATCATGTATTAAAACGATATCCGTTCCTCCCGGGTCCAGCTTGGAAAAACCGGCTATTACAGAGTCCTGCCGTTCCGTCCCTCCCGGAACAACAGTAGATATTTTCCCATACTTGCCCGGATATTTTCCGGCCGGCATTTCCTTTTCTAACACCAGGATGATCTCAGATACTTCCGGATGTGCTTGGAATCTTTCCAGGCTCCAGTTGAGAACCGGTTTTCCGGCTAGCAAATAAGATTGCTTCATAGCGCCGAAACGCCGCCCTTTACCGGCGGCAACAATAATAGCTGTTATCTTTTTCATCTACCCACTTTTTTTCTTTGGTTTTGCAGCTGGAGTGGCTTTCTTAACCGCCTGCAGCATGATCTCCTGGATCCGCGGAACAATATCATCGATCTCTTCGATGACTCCTTCCCGTAAAAGCATATTATCCAAAAGCTGAAGTGCCAGAAGTTTCAATTCTTTTGAGAGGGGTTTTTGCCCGTGAAGTCTTACCATCCCTTTGATCAGATCATTATCTGGGTTGATTTCCAGCACTTTCTTGGCAAATTTATAGTCCTTGTTTGTCATTTTAAAGATCTTTTCCATCTGAACCGAAGGGCCGTCAGCAGCTTGAACAAGCAGGCAGGGGCTGTCTACAAGTCTGTTTGAGACCTTTACTTCCACTACTTTTTCTCCATACGTCTTCTTGAGATAAGAGACAAGCCCGGCTACGCCCTTTAAATAATCTTTGTCCTGTTCTTTTTTCTTATCTATTTTGATATCTGCACTTTCTGCCAGCTTAAATGACTTACCTTTGTATTCTCTGAGATGTTCGATCACAAATTCATCCAGGGGGTCGTCTAAATACAGGACTTCCAGATCTTTTTGCTTAAATGCTTCCAGGGCCGGATTTTTCTCCATCGTTTCCAGGTCAAGGCCGGATATATAAAAAATCTCTTTCTGATTTTTTTCCATTCTTTCAATGTAGTCGTTTAAATCCGTGTACTCTTTTTTAGGATACTTAGAGGAATGAAAGAGTAAAAGAGGAGATATCTTCTCCTTGTTTTCAAAATCTGAGGCAATGCCCTCTTTTAAATTCCTGTGGAAATTTCCCCAGATGCTCAAGTATTTTTCCTGGTCTTTCTCCTTCATTGTTTTTAAATGCGCAATAAGTTTTTTTAGGATGTACTTGCTGATCTTGATTATCTTGATATTGTTTTGAATTGTTTCACGGGAAATATTTAGGGGGATATCTTCTGAATCAATAACTCCTTTAACGAATCTCAGATAATCAGGCATTATGTCCTTATTGCCTTTTTGGATAAGCACTTTCCTTGAAAAAAGATCAACACCTGGTTCAATCTTGAACAGGCCAAACTGTTCGATCGAGGTCTTGGGAATATACAAAATAGCATTAAACTGCACAGGAGCATCTGAAGAAAGATGGAGATATGTTTCCGGTTCCTCTTGGGTGTTTTCAAAAAACTTGAAAAAATCTATATAGTCCTTCTTCTTAAGGCTTGATTTGGGTTGAGTCCAGATGGCTTCTACCGCCTCGATCTTTTCATTTTCAATATAAACAGGGAAAGGGACAAATTTTGAATATTTTGCCAGGATATTCTTGATAACAGATTTATCCAGGAATTCTTTTCCCCCTTTTTTTAGGAAGATTTCTATGCGGGTCCCGCGTTTTTTCTTAACTGTTTCTGCTATGGTATAATTCGAATCCCCTCTGGATTTCCAAAGGTAGGCGGGGCTTTCTTTGTGAAAAGATTTTGTATAGATGTGGATTTTTTCAGCGACCATAAAACTGGAGTAAAAACCCACCCCGAATTTTCCGATCAGGTCCACTTGTTCCTTGTCTTTAGCTTCGGCCAGCTTTTTTAAAAAATCCATAGTCCCGGAATGGGCGATAGTTCCGATATTCTCTATCAGCTCTTCCCTGTCCATCCCGACTCCGCTGTCTTCTATAATTAAAGTATTGTTGGTTTTGTTTACAGAGATATCTATTCTCAACTCAGCGTCCTTGTCTTCCGCCTCTTTATTGGTCAGTATCTCAAATTGGACCTTGTTCAGAGCATCAACTGCATTGGAAACCAATTCTCTTAGGAATACTTCCTTATTCTTATATAAAGAATAAACCAGAATATTCAGCAGTTGTTTGACTTCAGATTGGAATTCATATTTTTTTGTTTTCTGTTGTGTCATTCCCTTCTCCTTATGTCTCCTCATTGTAGCGGCCGAAGATCATCTTCCCGACTGTTGTCTGCAGTACGGAGGTTACTGTTATATCTACCGTCTGACCTATCATTTTACGGGAATTATCTACTACAACCATAGTTCCATCATCCAGATAAGCCACTCCCTGGTCCTGCTCCTTACCTTCTTTTAAGATAAAGGCCCGGATCGACTCTCCCGGCAAAACTACTGGTTTAAGCGCATTGGCAAGCTCATTTATATTTAAAACAGGTATTCCTTGAAGTTGGGCCACCTTATTCAGATTAAAATCATTAGTCACAATTTTTGCATCCATTTGTTTGGCCATTTCGATTAATTTGGAATCCACTTCTTTAATATCAGGGAAATCCATTTCTGTAATAGTAACATTTACTTGTGAGGATTTTTGCAGATGATCCAGAACTTCCAGGCCTCTTCGGCCTCTTTGCCTCTTAATATCCTCAGAAGAGTCCGCTACCATTTGAAGTTCCTGGAGAATAAATTGGGGAACTATAAGCGTTCCCTCAATAAATGTGGCATTACAGATATCCAAGATGCGGCCGTCGATGATGACACTAGTATCCAGGAGTTTATAGCTTTTTCCTACGCTTTTTTCCCTAAAAAACCGAAACAGATGGGCAGGATTCAGCCATTCCGCCTTTCTGGTGCCGACCAAAAATCCTATATAAGGCATTATTACCAGAAAAAAGATCTGGATAAAGGTTAAAGTTGCGCTATCGTTTGAAATAGTACGGTAAATCGATCCCAGCAGCCAGCCCAGCAAAACCCCGGCAAATGTTCCCAATGTGGCACTCCAGATAATTTTGAACTGGCTTTTTCTAATCATGGTCTCCAGATAGATGGTCACAAGACTTAGAAGAAATCCGGCGACAGCCCCATAGATGTTTTCTAATTTAAAAGGCGTAAAAAAATATCCCGAAAGAGTTATTAAAGCAATAACCACCAAACGAAAAATTAATATACTCATTATACAATCCTAACTAAAAATATATACAATATCATACCTAATGATACTTAATAACTCGTTAATAGTAAATAGCAACAGAGGTCAGGATTAGAATATTAGGCCTAATGCCTCTTTAATGTTTTTTGCCCCATAAAGATCGATTCCCTGGGTTTTCTCGTTTTTAATAGCATCAATGTTTCCCTTGGGGAGAATAATACTGTTATATCCCAGGGAGGCGGCTTCTTTTATTCTGGCTAGAGGCTGACTTACGGAGCGTATCTCTCCGCTCAAGCCGATCTCGCCCATAACCGTCATCCCTGAAGGAACAGGTTTATTTTTTATGCAGGAAATAACCGCAGTCACCACCCCTAGGTCAGCGGCCGGTTCATCGATAGTCAATCCGCCTGCGACATTGAGATGAATATCTTCTCCGCCAAAACCATACCCAAGTTTTTTTTCAACTACTGCCAGCAGCATAGCGGTTCTGAAATGATCAAGGCCGATAGTCATTCGTCTTGGATTTCCTGTGAATAATGTTGAAGAAACAAGAGCTTGAATCTCTGCTAATAAAGGGCGGGATCCTTTAATAGTACATACCACAACACTTCCGGCTGCATCAACTGGTCTCTCTCTTAGGAAAAAGGCGGAGGGATTGGAGATCGCTTTGAGTCCCTGGTCTCCCATTTCAAAAATAGCCAGTTCAGAAACAGGCCCGAACCTGTTTTTCCAGGCCCGCAGCACCCGGTGGCTGTGGTCTTGTTCTCCTTCAAAGTAGAGCACAACATCCACTATATGTTCTAATGATTTTGGCCCAGCAAGAGAACCTTCCTTGGTTATATGTCCCACAAGAAAAGAGGAGACATCGTTTTTCTTTGCAAACCGGAAAACCTGATTAGTCACTTCGCGGACCTGGCTGATTGTCCCGGGGCTCGAAGATAGTTTTGAGGAATAGGCGGTTTGGACTGAGTCAAGAATGAGGATTTTTGGGGCGAGTTTTTCGGCCTGAGTAATTATTCTCTCCATGTTAGTATCGGCCAGTAAGAACAGATTGTTACCTTCAACTCCCAGCCTTTTCCCCCGGAGTTTTATCTGCTCAAGCGATTCCTCCCCGGAAACATACAGGACCTTTTCTCCGCTGGCGGCAAAATCCCGGCTGACCTGCAGCATTAGGGTGGATTTTCCAATACCAGGTTCACCTCCGATCAATACCAGAGAACCCAGAACAACGCCGCCGCCAAGAATCTGATTTAATTCCTTCATGTCGGTCTCGATCCTCTTTTTTGTTGCTTCTTTTACATCCGCATAAAGGACCGGTTCCGAAGGGGGGAATGAAAACTCGGCAGGCCCCTTCTCCTCGATTTCCTCGATCAAAGTACTCCATTCTCCGCATCCCGGACACTTTCCCATCCATTTTGGAGTCTGAAAACCACAGTTCTGGCAGACAAAAATCGATTTGCTCTTCGTCATATGCCCAGGCCCAATCCGAAAAAGAATTTCCGTTGATCAGATAAAGAAAAATCATCCAAGCCGAAGTGCAGGTAGAAATATTTTGAAGCTGCAATATCTATATAAAGACGAAAATGGGGGTGAGGTTGCCGGTTAAAATCAAAGCTTTCCAAACTAAACTTAATGCGGTCTTTTAAAAAATAATAATCCAGAGCAGCTCCGACCTTGGATTGGATAATACCGGCTCTGGGGGAAAAATTTCTCCACCGGAGCCCACCCTGTAAAGAGAATGTGAATTTATCCAACTCTGGATCCTGGACCACCTGCCCGATCAAAAACTTTGAGGGCTGTGGCCACAGATAAAAACTCAAGTAACTTTTAAGAGATTCCTGTATGGAAAAGTATTCAAAATGCAGGTTAGCTGAGGTGCGAATAGAAGAAACCGGCTTGATGATCTTTTTTATCTCATCTATTGTATCTTCTGCCTTCTGATATAGATCAGGATTTTGTAATAGTTTACCTAGAGTGCCTTCCCCCTCATTTATATTTGTTATAGTCTTATCCAGGAGTTCCAGCGAATTTTCAGCTTTGTTGAGCAGCTCTGATATCTTTTCCAGGTTCATTTTAACACTTTCGCGGTTCTCTTCGACCAAATCTTTTATAGACAATACTAATTTATCCATACTTTGCGCCAGATCATTTACTTTATTATCAAAATTTTGAATAGCTTCTGAAGTTTTCTGTATGCTTAAACCCAGGCTATTTTCGTTCTTGCCTGATAGATCTTTTAGATTGGAAGCGAATAGCGATAGGTTGTTGAGAATTTCTTTTATATTTCCCTTTGTTTCTTCATCACCGATTATATCTCTGAAGATTTTTCCTGTCTCCTTGATGTCATCACTGATGGTCACAAGCTCCGAACCTAACCGGTCAAAGCTCACTGAGGGCAAAACAGCAATTGTGTCCCCGGAGTGGCAAAAAGAATCTTGTTTGCCCGGGAGGATCTCAATATATTTTTCTCCCAAAAGTCCTAAAGCTGCAAGGGTAGCAGTGGATCCCTTCCGAAGCCTCACCTTATTGTTGATGTCAAGGGTAACTTCAGCCTGGCCCTCCTTTAAGCGAATATTATTTACATTGCCGATTTTGACTCCTGCCAATCTTACGATCGTATTTTTCTCCAGTCCTGCAGCAGAATCAAAATACAGATAAAGGGGATATCCACGTTTCTGAAACAAGGTGGTTATATCACCCACTATAAAAATAAACACTGCCAGAATAAGGATTGCACCTGACAAAAACAAACCTATTTTTACTTCATGTTTCATTGAAATTTCCTACCATTCTTTGATCGGACCTTCTGCCCGCCCGTGAATGAATTGCTGTACTATTTGATTGTCACTCTTCCTGAGCTCTTCCGGTGTCCCCACAGCGACTATTTTTCCATTATAAAGCATAGCAATCCTATCTGCAACTTTATAAGCACTTGTCATATCGTGAGTAATAACCACAGATGTTATCCGAAATTCCTGCTTCATCTTGATTATCAATTCATTTATAGCATCAGCCCGGATGGGATCGATGCCGGTAGAAGGTTCGTCATAAAGCATAATTTCTGGCTTATAAGCTATTGCTCTGGCCAGCCCGACTCTTTTTTTCATGCCCCCGCTTAATTCATGGGGCATTAGTTGTTCAATCTCTCTGAGCCCGACCATTGCCAGGGTCTCTTTGACTCTTTTTTGAAGTTCTTTCGGAGATAAGTCCCTATACCTTTCCAATCCAAAGCTTACATTCTGAGCTACTGTCAAAGAATCAAAAAGTGCTGCAGCTTGAAACAACAGTCCAAATTTTCGCCGAATATTATTAAGCTCTGCTTCACTCGAGCCACATATATCCACACCATCTACAATGATGCTGCCCCTATCCGGCCGAATAAGGCCTAATATATGCTTGAGTAAAACACTTTTCCCTGAACCGCTCTGTCCGATTATTGTCAGAGTCTCTCCGTTCTGAATATGCAGATTTATTCCCTGGAGGACTTTATTTTGCCCAAAGGATTTATGTAGATCGTTTATGCGTATCATATCCCTAACCTCTCCGGCATAACCTTACTGAGGAAAAAATTTAGGATTAATATAATGATACTGGAGATTACAACTGCCCTGGTTGTAGCTCTGCCAACCCCCTCTGCTCCGCCTTCGGTTTTTAATCCCTGCCAGGATCCGATAATGGCGATAACAATTCCGAAGATCCCGGCTTTGATTAGCCCACCCAGTACATCCCATAATTCAAGATACAAGAGGGTATTACGCAGATATACGATCCGGTTGACTCCCATGCCGACATTGAAAAAATATGCGCATACAATACCGATGATATCTCCATACAGGGTTAAAACCGGCACCATTATCAAACAGGCGAGAGTTCTTGGTGCGACAAGGTAACGAATCGGGTCGGCACCAAGGCTGTAAAGGGCATCGATCTGTTCTGTGATTTTCATGGTGCCGATCTCTGCCGCCATAGCAGAGCCGACACGCCCGGCTACCATTAATCCAACCAGGATAGGAATGAGTTCCTTTGTCAAGCCCAGAGATATGATCGGTCCTCCATATGCTTCTGAACCGATACCGATATATCTATGGAAGCCGATATAGGTCTGGAGAGCAAAGACTAAGCCGCCAAAGGCTGCTGTTAATGATACTACAAGTAATGAACGGACTCCGACTTCCTCAAGCTGCTGGATGAATATCTTCGTTTCCCGGGGTTTCCGGAAAATGTTTATTATTGTTCTTCCAAAGAGCAGCCCAACTTCTCCAACTTGCTGCAGGATCAAATGGAAGGAAAAAGACTTTATGGGTAAAGTCATATTTATTCTTCAATATTATGAAATTCTCTGTCATTAAAACGGGCAAACTTATTTAAAAAGGCCAGAGATACTTTTCCCGTCGGCCCATTTCTCTGCTTGGCGATGTGTATATCGGCAAGTCCCTTAACAGTATCATCATCAGGTTTGTAAAATTCTTCCCTGTAGATAAAAATAACTACATCGGCATCCTGTTCGATCGCACCTGACTCTCTTAAATCTGATAACTGCGGTATCGGCCGGGCACGTCCTTTTTCAGGCGCACGGCTTAACTGAGAGATGCCGACCACAGGGATCTGAAGTTCCTTTGCCAATTCCTTCATAGAACGGGATATATAGGTCATCTCTTGAGTTCTGTTTTCAAACCGGCTGCCGGCACGCATGAGCTGAATATAGTCTATAAATACAATATCCAGATGATGTTCCATTTTTAAACGCCTGGTTTTTGCCTTCATTTCAATAATTGAGAGCCCCGCTGTCTCATCAACATATATATTTGCCTGTGATAAAACATCAGCTCCCTGCTGCAACAGTTTAAAGTCTTTTTCGCTGATATATCCGGTCCGAACTTTTTGAAGGTCTACCTTGGCTTCAGAGCAGAGCATCCGCATGGCCAATTGTTGATTAGACATCTCGAGAGAAAAAAAGCCGATCGATTTATCTGTTTTGGTTCCGGCATATTGAGAAATATTCAGGGACAAAGCGGTTTTCCCCATAGAGGGCCGGGCTGCTATTACAATAAACTCAGAATTATGGAAACCTGCTGTTATTGCATCCAAGTCCCTGAATCCGGTTGGAATACCTGTGATAGCTTCCTTCCGATTCCGGAGTATATCAATTGTTTCGAGAACTGGCGTGGTCAGAGAATTTAAAGGCACAAAACCGGGCTTGATCCTCTGCTCAGCCACATCTATTATCGCAGCTTGGGCTTCTTCCAGCAATTCGTCCGGATCCTGCTTCTGGAGATAACTTGAGGAGATTATCCCTGCGGAAGAAATAATAAGCCGCCTAAGTAAAGATTTTTCCTTAATAATCCGGGCATGATATTCTATGTTTAAGCTTTTTGGAACTCCATCCATCAACGATGACAAATATTGAGCTCCTCCCGCCTCTTCAAGCCGCCCTGCTTTTTGAAGTTGTTCTGTTAGGGTGAGAAGGTCTATAGGGAGACCTTTATCGACCAGCACGACCATCTGTTCCAGGATGTTCAGGTTAGCTTCTTTGTAGAAATCCTCAGGAGTGATAATGGACAGAATTACATTCAGGTTTTTATTGTTAACCAGGATGCCTCCCAGAACTGTTTTTTCTGTCTCCTGGCTGTGGGGAGGAGTTTTTTTTAAAAACATAGTATCAAGTTCCATTTTCCTTCCCTATTTAACTATTTCTATCTTACGCTACATTTCGGATAAATTCAAAACATTAAAACGGTCTGGGATGGCAGTTATTTTTTTTCTTCATGTGATACGTTTTCTTCAACTGGGGCTTCTGAAGCAGCTTCATCCTTCTTTACCTTGGGTGGGGCAGCTTCTTCTTTTTTATCATCAGGCGGGGGAGCTTCCTGAGCTTCTGCGGGGGCAGCTTCTTCTTCTTTATTATCAGATGGGGGAGCTTCCTGAGCTTCTGCGGGGGCAGCTTCTTCTTTTTTATCATCAGATGGGGGAGTGGCTTCCGTTACAGGTGTCCCTTCCCGGTTAACTTCCAGACTTATCTCAGCCGTTTGATCATGGAAAATTTTTATAGGCACTTTATAGTTTCCAAGCTTCTTGATAGGATCAGGTAAAAGAATTTTTTTCTTTTCTATATTAAAGTTGAGATTACTCAGCGCATCTTTGATGTCTCCAGTGCTAACAGATCCAAAAATAGAATCTTTTTCTCCGGCTTTTCGCTTAAAAGTCAGGGAGACTTCATTCAATTGCTCGATTAAGGTCTGGTACGTCTCCATTTCCTTTTCCAGCCCTTTTTTCAACGCCTGTTGTTCTATCTCGATCATTTTTGTGTTTGTTGGAGTTATTTCCAGTGCCATTTTTTTAGGAATCAGATAATTTCTTCCATATCCAGCCGCCACATTAACAATATCGCCCTTTTTTCCTAAATTTTCGATGTTATCTCTAAGGATGATTTTCATTATTCCTCCAATTTTCCGCTATGACTTTAGTCGGATATATAAGGGATCAGAGCTAGTGTTCTCGCCCTCTTTATAGCGATTGTCAGTTTTCGTTGATGTCTAGCGCAGGTGCCAGTTACTCGGCGGGGAGCGATCTTCCCACGTTCCGGGATATACCTTCGCAGGATGTCGACCCTTTTGTAATCTATATCCTTGATATCTTTCTCGCAAAAACGACAGACTTTTTTTCTTGGTAAAAATTGTTTTTGAAAAGAGTTTTTTCTCTTCCTAGTTCTTTCTCTTGTCTGGTGCATGTTATTTCTCCTCCTCCTCAGATTTTTCTTTTGAAGGCTTCTTCTTTTTTTCCGGTTTAAGATCTACTTCAGGTTCTGGTTTTGTTTCTACTTTTTCAGGTTCTGGTTTTGTTTCCATTTTTTCAGGTTCTGGTTTTGTTTCTACTGTTTCCTTGGCCTTTGGGGTTTCCTTTTTGGGAGGAGTTGTTTTTTCCTCTCCTTCTTCCTTTTTGACCGTCAAATACCTTATAACGGCTTCATTTTGTTTAAAGCGCCTTTCTAATTCAGAAGGGATATCAGCTTCGCCTTTATAAAGGAAAAAAACGTAATATGCCGCCTCGAATTTCTTGATCTGATAAGCTAACTTGCGTTTCCCCCATTTATCAACATGGATCATTTTTCCCTTTTTTGCAGGGATGACATCTGCCATCTGTTGGATCAGTTTCTCTGTATCTTCTTCTGAAAGATTTGGGGCAATCAAGAAAGCTGTTTCATATATTCTCATTAATACCTCCTTATGGCTTTTCAGCTCCTTTTTACTTGTTAAAAAAGGAGCAAGGAGCCTAAGTTAATTATAAAGATTCATTGCTTTTTCTGCCTGGCCAGACAAAAATAATTCTGCGGCCTGGCAGGCTTTCTCAAGACTTTTATTAAATTTTTGCTTGTCGTCTTTCCTGAAAGGAGAAAGCACAAAATCTGATGCGTCGTCTTCCAGGTCAAATGGGCCTATTCCGATCCGGATCCGGGGGATAAGGTTAGTTCCGAGTTCCTTAATAATTGAACTCATGCCCTTATGGGAACCAGCGCTTCCTTCTTTTCTGATCCTGATTTCCCCTACAGGGATATCAAAATCATCATAGACAACCAGAAGCTTTTCCAACTTTATAGCGTAATTTTGGACTATTTGTTTTACTGCCAGTCCGCTTCTGTTCATATATGTCTGCGGCATAGCTAGGAGGACCCGTTCTTTATCTCTTGCTATGATTATCATTTTGGATGAACTCTTTCTTTTTTTTAACCTGGTTCCCCAGTTTTTAGACAATTTTCTCATAAAAACAAACCCGGCATTGTGTTTGGTTTGTGCATATTGTTTTCCGGGATTTCCAAGTCCGACCACAGCCCACAAAAATTACTCCTTCTTCTCTTCTTTCCCTTCTTTCTTTTCTTCCTCTTTTCCTTTTTCTTCCTCTTCTCCTTCAGGTTTTTCCTTTGAAATCACGTCAGGTTCTTCTTCTTCTCCGATAAGCTCTTCTTCCTCGATTTCCTCTTCGACTTCTTCTTCTGTCGGGACCTGTATCTGGGCGATGACAGTTTCCGGATCTTCTAAAAACTTAATCCCCTCAAGTTCTGGGATTTCGTTTACTTTGATTGATTGGTTTAGATGAAGCTCACTTATATCGACTTCAATTTCTTCCGGAATATCTTTGGGTAGGCACTCGATTTTCAACTTCCGGGTAACAGAATCCACATATCCACCTTCAGATTTAACCCCTACAGCTTCTCCAATAAGGACAACACCAACCTCAACCTCCATAATCTTGCCCATAACGATCTGAATAAGGTCGAGATGCAGGATCGCATCTGAAACAACATCAAATTGTGCTTCTTTTATCATGACATCCAGTTTTTTTGAATTAAAAGCGATTTGAAAAATTGTATTCTTGCCGGATTCAGATTTTAAAATATTGAAGATATCCTTTTTATCCAAAACAAGGGGAATGGTATCTGGTATATCCGGGCCATAAAGGATGGCCGGAAGTTTCTCTTCCCGCCTGACCTTGCGTGCGGCGTTTTTTCCTAAGCTTTCCCGCTTTTCTCCTTTGATTGTATTCTTCATCTCTTCTTCCTCCTTAAGTAAACAAAGAGCTTACAGATTGTCCTTTGTGAATTCTGCGTATTGCTTCTCCAAAAAGTTCATCTACGGATAAGACAACAATTTTGTCACATTCTCTGGCATTTTCTTTTAGGGGTATTGTAGTAGTTACGATTAATTTTTCGAGGCTTGAGTCATTGATATGACTGACCGCATCCCCCGATAAAACCGGGTGAGTACAGGCCGCAAATATTCTTTTAGCCCCTTCTTTTTGCAAAGCTTCTGCACTAAGGACTAATGTCCCGGCAGTATCAACCATGTCATCAAGAATGACTACATCATGATTTTTAACATCTCCTATCACATTAAAAACTTTAGCATGGTTGGGCCGGGGCCGCCGTTTATCAATAATGCCAAGATCAGCATTGACTAACTTCGCAAACCACTTAGCCCGGCCAACGCCCCCTGCATCTGGTGATATTATCATTAAGTCACTCAGGCCAAGGCTCTTTACATGCTTTGCCAGGACCCCTTGAGCCATTAGGTTATCAACCGGAATGGAGAAAAAACCTTGGATCTGGGGGGAATGCAGGTCCATTGTTAATACCCGGTTGGCTCCAGCTGCTTCCAATAGATCAGCCACCAGCCGGGCCGTAAGCGGAACCCGGGGCCTGTCTTTCCAGTCCTGACGGGCATATGCATAATAAGGGATAACGGCAGTAATTCTTTCTGCAGAAGCCCGCTTCATGGCATCGATCATTACAAATAATTCAAGGAGATGGAAATTGGCGTCATATGTTCCGCTTTGAATGACAAAAACATCTTCTCCCCGAATATTTTCATCAATATAAAAATGAATCTCTCCATCGCTGAACCGTTCTAAAAGACACTTACCAAGACCAATGTCAAGGTAGTCAGCAATATTTGCGGCTAATGCCTTGTTTGATGACCCTGTGAAAATTTTCATTTCTATCTCACTATAAATTTAAAGTCTTTTTTGGCTGGGGTGGGAGGATTCGAACCCCCGAATAGCGGCGCCAAAGGCCGCTGCCTTACCGCTTGGCTACACCCCAACATAAATTCTATTTTTATACTCTTGACGCGGTAATGTTTTGGTAACAATCACAGAATACCTGCTATTAAGCTCCTCAAATGCTTTTTGAGCATTCTTTCTTGTCTTAAATAGACCGAATACTGCAGAACCTGAGCCGCTTACTAAAGACAACTCAGCTTCATTAGCTTGAAAAAGGCCTTTTATTATTTCTATCTGAGGGAATAAACTAAATACCGCCTCTTCTAAACTATTTATTAATCCACTGCAATGCCGATTGTGAAAAAACTTAGTAATTTTACTGTCTTTCTCCTCTGAAGTCAAGGTCTCTGGCAAGTTGGCATAGATGGATGAGGTCGGGATAGCAACATCTGGGAGTGCCAACACACAATAAAAAACCGGGAGGTCTTCTAGGGATTTTATTTCATCGCCCCTTCCAGTGCCCAGGCAAAGTCCTCCTGTTAAAAAATATGGAACATCCGCCCCAAGCCCTTTTGCGAGCTCTGTCAATTCTTCCGGAGTACAGTGCAGCTCCCATATCTTGTTTAATGCTAAAAGGGTCATAGCTGCATTACTGCTGCCGCCACCCAGGCCTTTCCCTGGAGGAATTTTTTTGCTTGCCTTTATCTTGATTCCATTTGAAAGACCGAGTTTTTGTTTTAAACTCAAGGCTGCTTGGAAAATAAGATTATCTGTTCCCCAGGAAATAGTGTCATCTGGGCCGGATAGGTCGATTTTGTCATCTGATATCAAAAAAAATTCCAAAACATCATAGAAATCTATACTTTGGAATAAAGTGCGAATATTGTGATACTCATCTTTTCTTTTTCCCAGAACTTCTATTCCCAAATTTATTTTTGCAAAAGATTTAACTTGCATCACTTGAATAGAACCTGAATTTCTTCCCACGTTTTCTTTTTATAGTTCTTGAGAAAGGCCGTAAAAAAACTGGGATCAGAGCCTGGTTGATTAAAATCCATCTTGAGAAATTTTAGGCGTCCCTGGTTAAGGGGGTGTTTAAAGATCAGACTTCGGGCGATCCGAGTGTTTTTGATAAATTCTTCGACTTCAAATAACAAATCGCCCCTTTGTCCAAAAATAATCCTTCCGCTTTTATCTTTCTTTAGTTCCCAGGAAGAAATTTTATTTTTTTCAGCAGGCGAAGCTGGCCAATTCCCGCTGAATAAGGAAACCAATTCAGAAAGGTTCAGGTTGAAGCCTAAGAATTTATTAATTACTTCTTCTTCCTTTCCTTGCCAGAATACTTTTTTGGAAGGAATGGTTAAATATGCGTTCTCGCTGGAGATAATGATTTGATAAAGCGATCTCCCCATAAAATCAGAGACATCGATCCTTCCAACCGAGGGCAGTATAAGGAGAAATGAAAATTTTAAGTGTTGGGAACCCATTTCATCTGTAATCTTCAGCCTTGCATATCCTTCAATTTTTTCGATTTGGTCAGGAACTGGAGACAGGAGAATCCGGTAGGGACTGCAAGCAGCCGCTACCAGTATAACAAGGCAAATTCCTGCTGTTTTATTGATTTTTTTCTTTTTTACTTCCCTCTCCAAGGTTAAATCCATAATCTTGCGTCTTTATTTTTTTTTGGCTTGAATTCTTTGTTTGGACTTCCGGTTTCTTTTTTGTGCGATCACCACCCAGATCAAACCCATAATCCTGAGTTTTGATGTTTTGTTTTTTCAGCTTTCGTTTTCGTAAAATTGGATAAAGCGGGGATTTCAGTTTTTTTCCAAAACAGGAAAGGTTCGGGTTAATGATCAGTAGTAAAATAAATATCCCGAAAATAATTAAAATACCGTAAATACTTAAATTCAATTTATTTTATTCCTGGTGATAAATATTTTTTTTTATTTGCTAGTGTCGACATTTTTTTAAGGTATTCGGGCAAAATAGTTTTCTGAAAATTAAACTATTGAAACCTTTAAGATTATTCTTTTTCCTCTGGGTCTTCCTGGAAATTTGGAATTCTTGAGACGATCTTTTCTTGCCCGAGATAAAAACCAATCAAAAAGGCGGAAGACGTAAGAGTCAGTGTGACAATCGCTTTAATCAAATTTTTTAGCATTTTCGAGCTCTTAAAATAGTTCCCTTTAGATATTCGGATAAATCAAGCAAAAAGTCAACATTTTTTCTAAAAAAAGGGGTCAAGTCTTCATAATATTTGATTTTATTTGGCCATAGGGCTAAAATCTATATATTAGGGAAAAACCATAATGTATAAGAAAAATCTCATATTCGCTTTAAGTTTGATCGTTTTAACAGGTGTTTGCTTATCTCAGGATATTAGAAAGCCTATTTGGGCAGGAAAATTCTACGAGGGACGCCCTGAAGTTTTGGAAAAGCAGATAGACAGCATGTTGAAAATGAGCGAAAGTCCCGGCCACACAACCAGAGGCTTGCAAGCATTGATCGTCCCCCATGCCGGATATCCCTATTCAGGCCCGGTTGCAGCTTATGCCTACAGTTTGGTCCAAGGAGCGGATTATGATACAGCCGTCATTATTGGAACTTCACATCGTTATGGTTTTCGAGGATGCTCGATCTATCTTCAAGGAGGGTATGAGACTCCTCTTGGGATAACGAAAATTGACGAAGAGCTGGCAAAAAAGCTCTCTAAGGCTTCAGGTTATGGTTATATCCCCCAGGCGCACAAAGAAGAACACTCTATAGAGGTACAAATTCCCTTCCTGCAAAAATCCCTGCCTGGGGTAAAGATCGTTCCTGTTATTATGGGTATCCCTTCGAAAAAAACTATATTCAGGCTCGCAGATGCAATGGTTGAGATCCTTCCCGGGAAGAAAGTCCTGGTCATTGCTTCCACTGATATGTCCCATTTTCTTTCCAAAAAGGAGGCCAATACTTTAGATTCAGAGACAATAGGCCTTATCCGGGCATCTGATACAGCGACATTAATAGAAAAAATCGAAAAACGAGAGAACATCATGTGTGGAGGAGGTGGGGTGGTCTCTGCCCTGCTCTATAGCGGAGAAAGCGAGTCTCCCCGGGTCGAGATATTACATTATGCAGACTCTTCTGCAGCAGGCGGACCCCCTGACCAGGTTGTCGGATATCTGTCTGCAGCAGTATATTCCACTCCTCCAAGTACGAAATTTTCTTTGACTGCAGATGAAAAAGGGGAACTTCTTAATCTTGCCCGTTCTGCTGTCAACCGTTTTGTCAGAAACAATGAAGTAATAACCTATGAACCACAAAGCCCTGTGCTTTTAAGCCGCAAAGGAGCTTTTGTAACGCTTAAGAAAAAACAACTGCTGCGTGGCTGTATAGGCTATATTGAGCCGGTAGCTCCCTTGTATAAAACGGTAATTCAAGCTGCAATATATGCAGCTTCCCAGGATATGCGATTTAAGCCGGTTTCGGATTTGGAACTTAAGGACCTTGATATAGAGATCTCGGTTCTAACCTTACCTCAGAAAATAAATGATCCGGATGTCATCACAGTCGGCAAACACGGACTGATAATTTCCCAAGGAGACAAGAAAGGACTTTTATTGCCCCAGGTCCCAATAGAACAGAAATGGGCGAGAAAAACTTTTCTTCAACAAACTTGTTTAAAAGCCGGGCTCCCCGAAGACGCTTGGAAATCCGGAGCTGATATATTTATCTTTGAGGCGATCGTTTTTTAGTGACTCGTTTTTTTCTACTCAAAATTTACTTGGAGATAAGGGGTTTATTTGTTATAATGCTTATCCTGGATTATTCACGAGTCGAGGTTGTTGCAGATGCAAGGCACAGGGTATGAAGCTGTGGTCCTTCACTGCGAATGCCCTGTAACGAAGCAGATGCAGTGAGATCGGCTCGCTCGGAGAGTAAAAAAATAGCGATTAAAATTAAAAATAAAAACAGGAAATAAGTTTCAATAAGCATTCTTGAAAAAAACTTGCATATAATTGAAAATAAAACAGTAATAAAAACATCGCTATTTTT
>Ga0114922_10000598_pt1 | contig 34540 bp, 41 predicted proteins | sample AartaG_FD_100975 | JGI IMG/M metagenome (GOLD analysis project Ga0114922, IMG submission 100975) | Deep subsurface microbial communities from Aarhus Bay to uncover new lineages of life (NeLLi) - Aarhus_00045 metaG | ecosystem: Environmental > Aquatic > Marine > Oceanic > Sediment | place... | reverse complement strand
TAATTATACTTATAAGGGATGTATAAGTTTCGATATCACAGGATTATCGGGGGCAACTGTTAATTCCGCCAAATTGACTGTAAGTTCTAATAATCAGCAGGGTGACCTTTCTAATTTTAAACCACTTTCCATATTATCAGTAAACTGGGGTGTAGGCCAGCCTTCAGACTTTAATATGACTGGTGTAACTATTGGTGAGGCAAATTATCATAATTTCATTGTCGCTTCTTCATTATTGAAAAATGAGATTCAGGATGCCATCAATAATGGAGAACAGAGATTTCAAATAATGCTGGCTTTCAGCGGAATGGCTACAGATAATGATAATGATTTTGATATGTGGATATATAATGACAGTGATATAGTTTTAAACATTAATTATAACAATTAACTTCAAACCATTTATAGCAAGTGTGGCCCAAAGAAGGATTTGCTACTACCTGGAATATCGTATAACAAATATCCTTATTCAAATATTTTCTTATTCTACTAATTAAGAAAATAGTATGTACTTTTAACTAAAATTATTTGGACACGAATATATAAAGTATAAGTCGGAAGTCCCTATGTTTATACCAAAATTTTGGAATAAATAACTTACTTATTGATTAATAAATGTATCCTTTAAATGGATTAACTAATTTAAAATCTGGTTCGAAATTTCGCAACCCGGGGCAGCCAAATAGTTAGGATATACCGGCTCTTCACCGGCTGCTCATAGATTCCCTCTCAATTTATTAATATTTTTTTATAATTATATAGAAATATATCAAAAATATATTTATAATATTTCTGTAATATTGTATATTTCTTATATAGTTTATTTGCGGAGGTATAACTATTATGGGAAAAGAAACAAAAAAGGAACGCTTTAAGCGAGTTGCTGAGAAGAGAGTACAAAACATCCTTAATTCTATAAGGAGTTTATCCGGGTTATCAAATAAAAAAGTGTACGAATGGGAAACTAAACAACTAGAAAAAATATGGAAAGCTATAGAGCAAGAAATTGGGAACTGCAAAAATAGTTTTAAAGATCCCGAATCAAAGATATTTAAACTTTAAGGGGTCAAGAAATGGAACCCACTAGTGCTCTAAAGGACAAACTTGTATCTATTGATGAAAGGGATTATGGTGCTTATCAATCACTTAAAGGAGAATATGATTTATAGCTTCCTCTATGATACCTTTTACTTTTTCATTATCGGTATTCTTAAGAACCTCTAGATTCAGTTCTTCCATTGATGGTGACAGCCCATAAATTGTATTCTGTACTTCCTGATCATTGAATTTGTCTGTAAATTCAAACTTATAATCCTCGCATAGCCTAACTATCGTATAAATCATATTTGAAGCAATATCGAGATTACAATCTTTTATATTTTCGTCAATAAAGTCAAAAATCTCTTCAATATCTTCGACTGTTTTCTCAATCAGGTTAAATGCACTTTCTATTTCCTGCGATTTATCTGTTTCCTGTTCAGTTATAGTTGTATCTTCTGTTTCCTGTATAGTAGTATCTTCAGAAGTCACCTCTTCCTGTGTTTCTATTTCCGGTGAAATATCTTCCTGACCTTTTGACAGGCCGCACCCTGAAGTTAAAAATATAAATACTGTCAGTACTGCTGCTGAGATAATAATAATTTTTATTTTCATCTTCTTATATTTCTATAGTATTAATCTAAAACGTCTTATTTAGTTCAGTCATCAATAATGAAGGTGACCTTCATCAAGACACGGTACTCAGCAATCTGCCCATCATCATTTATCATTACTTCAAAATCTTTTATCCATGATGACTTTACGTTTCTTAAGGTCGTGCTCGCACGGGTGATCCCCTCTTGTATTGCATCTTCAAAGCTTTTTGGTGAAGACGCTTTGATCTCCGAGACTTTCGCAACTGTCATTGTTACCTCCTTTACCGGCACTAATTAATTATTAATTTTAATATTAATCAATTTTTGTATATCCAATAAATATTTACCACTCTTTACTGGAATCGTTAATCCTCTTCTTTCTGCATACTTTCGAGTTGATAATAATTTATCTATTAGTACTTGTGAGATGTTTTCATCTTTGACAGCATTTATGGCTTTATCGCCAAAGACAAAGGTGATTTTAAAAAAATCATCACATATATTGATAAAAAACAGATTACGTTTTTTAAATAAAGTTTTCAAAAGCCATCCGTTTTTCTTCCTACAGTACTTCCATTCCTCAATTGGTTCATCTACTATTTCTTTTACAAATTTTCTAATTTCCTTTAAGTATTTATAATTTGATCCTAATTTCTTTTCTACCAGTGTATCATTTGGGGCAATTTCTTTTTTTAAGAAAATATTTTCTGACATTATTGGCTTCTGTTGTTCTCACTAATGCAGCATTTAAATTACATTCATTATAATGCCCTTTTAAAAATATTCTAAGAAATAATTTAAAATTACTCTGATTTTTATTTTTTATAATAATAAACAGTCAGTGTTAAGCCGGCTGCAAAGTACCTACAAATACAAGCCATGCTAAAAGTGATTTAGCTACAAGGCTCAGTACTATATATCCCCTTTCACCGTACAGATAATCTTTCCATCTTCCTATCTTTTTATACTGCAGTACCATATTTACCGGGAAAAGATTAAATAATATAAAATAAGTACCGAATATAGCATAGACAAACCATGGGACCTGTTCCAGTACTCCTGGAGTCTTTACTGCAGAACCTAAAAAATAAAGAAGGACTACTATCCATGGGAATACTCCGGCAAAACATCCGATTATAAAGGCGGTCCAGCTGGTTTTTTTAGTAGTCTGGTTGTGTATCTCCATCATAAGTCCAAGCAAGTTCATTGTAGCATTAAGACCTACAATAGCTACTATGGTCCCGATGTCCTTTGCCCCAAAAAGCATGGAGATGATCACTATCATGACCGAGGAACTCAGAGCATACTCAAACCACCTGAAATAGTTTATGCCTTTCTCCAGCCTGGAATTATAAAAAGCATTGATCCGGGGAAGGACGATCAAGAAATGAGCTATTGCCGAAAGGAACAGAAATATGGATACAAAAGCTCCGATGGGTATGGAACCAATTACTTCCGAATCAACAAAAAGCCTCATCTTTTCAGTATCAAAAGACTGGAAGTAGTAATCTACTGGTAACTTGAAATCCTTGATATTGTTTATAGTAAGGCCCATTACCAGCATAAAAGCGCCCTGTACGAAATGCAGCCCCGCCATTACTCCGTTAAATCTCCTGAGATACGGGAAAGTAATTTTGGATGCACCTTTTTCAGCCATATTTTACCTCCTATCAGTGAATTATAATTTTGTTATGATTAGTAATAACAATTATCCTATACCATTTGATATATTACAATTTTTTAATTTTTTTATAACACTGTTATAATACTTTTAATTTTAGTTAAAAAGCTTTTTATATCATTTTAATATGGCATTTAAAATATTTGATTATCTGCAGCTTGCCTTCCTGGGTATATTCCTCTGCCTTTTTTTGGGTAAAACCTTTTACCTCAGAAGAAAAGAAAAAATCAATGCATTCTTACTAAGATTCGGAAAAGACGGCATAAAAAACTTGATAGAGATATCTTCTTTTATACTGACCAATATTTTTACGTTCACAATAATTTTTTATGTCTTAAGTCCCCGCGTTAAAAGATTCCTATCCCCTCTTTAAATAGCCTCCCTGGATATTTTGTCAGTAAAAATAATAGGACTGGTAATTGTAGCAATTGGATTTATTTTTTTAATTGTAGCCCAGATAAATCTTGGTAACTCCTGGAGGCTGGGAATAGATACAGTTCATCCGGGAAAACTTGTGACAAGAGGTATATATTCAATATCAAGACACCCTATGTATGTTTTTTTTAATCTGTATTTTTTAGGTACCTTCTTTCTAAATGCAAACTTTATTTTCTTAATATACTTTGTGCTGATAGTCGTTAACCTTCATTTCCAGGCATTACAGGAAGAAAGATTTTTAAAAGATACATTTGAAAAAAAATATACTGATTACATAAGTAAAACTGCAAGATACCTTGCTTATAAAAAAATTATAGATAGAGATGATTAATTGCTGTAAGTTTTTAAAACTTTTATTGATTCAGATCAAATCACTAAAAAATATATTATATACTTGACAACATCTTTATCTTTAAGTATGATTTGCTTTGTAAATAAGATAAATCTTGTAAAATGATATAAACGGAGAATCAAGTATGAAAACTCCAGAAGGTAAAAAATTCTACGGCTCTATAACTGTAAGCGAACGCGGACAGGTAGTCATACCGGCAGGTGCCAGGAAGGACTTCGGGATAAAGACCGGAGATAAGCTGCTTGTTTTCGGTGACCTGGAAAAGGGACTCGGAATCGCCACCTATGATATAATGCAGAAAACGATGGAGGGCACTGCAGAGCTTTTTAACAAAATAGGGCCGGTAATGAAGAATAAAGATAAAAAATAACCTAAATAATATAATAAGACCTAGGGATAATAAATGAATTCAGCTATAAGTATAGAAAATGTAAAAAAGACTCTTGGGAACCGCGAGGTTCTCAAAGGAATTAGCTTTACTGTAGAGAAGAAAGATATTTTCGGTTACCTCGGCCCCAATGGAGCCGGTAAGACCACAACCATCCGGATACTTCTCGGCCTGCTTCAGGCTGATTCGGGCAAACTTGATATTCTGGGACAGGATATCAACCTGAGTGAAACAAGAAGAAAAATAGGTTTTGTCCTTGATGCAGACGGCCTTTACGATAATATGACAGCCGAAGATAATCTTATGTTCTACTCACAGATCTACGGGCTGCCCAAAACCGGGGAAAGGTTTGATAAACTCCTGAGTATGGTGGACCTTAAGAACAGAGCCGGTGACAGGGTGGGTACCTATTCCAAAGGAATGAGGCAGAGGCTGGCTTTAGCAAGGGCTATGGTGCATGATCCCGAGGTACTGGTCATGGATGAGCCTACAGCCGGAGTTGACCCATCCGGACAGATAGAAATAAGACAGATAATGCTTGATGTAGCCCGTAAAAAAAATAAGACTATTTTCTTAAGTTCCCATAACCTGGATGAGGTACAGCGGATCTGCAACCGCATCGCCCTTATAGACAGAGGTGAGATAAAGCTTTATGGTGAACTGGAAAACCTGCGCAAGAAAATGGGCAGCGGCGGAGTGGTAATTGAAACAACAAAAAATATTCCGGAGTCACTTCTGACGGAGCTTAAAAAGCTGGACCGCCTGGGATTTCAGAAAAAGAAAAAAACAAGTCTTTTCTTTTCACCCCGGCAGGGAACGGGTGTCTCAGATATAATCAGTCTTCTTGCTAACCGCGGAGTAAAAATTGAGGAAGCAGTAAAGAAAGAAGCATCACTGGAAGAGATGTATGCATCTATCTTAAAAGAGGCTGAAGCATCATGAAAGATTTAATTCTTATAATAATTACCAGTATCAGGAACAATCTCAAACTAAAGTCTGTAGGTATTGTCTATATAGTTGTTACGCTGATGATCGCTGCGGGCCTTATTGTTTCTTTGTGTATTTTTCTTATAGATCCGGCTATGGATAAAACATCACCGAACAGGGCGGATCTAGAGCTTTACCTCGGTATTCTAATGTATAGTACATGTATTTTAGCATTAGGGCTAAATCTAAATTCGTTTGGCTTCCAGTCCATGACCAGGGAGAAATCCAGGGGAAATATAGAATCACTGCTGGCTACGCCTCTTAAAGCCAGGGATATCTGGGTAGCAAAGGGCCTGGCTATTTTTATACCCGGCCTGGTAGTCGGAGAGATCCTTACGCTTATAGTCCTGATCACTGTAAATTATATATATTTTACCCCCAGCATCGGCTTTATTTTTAATCCCTGGATAGCAGTAAGCAGCTTCATTACTGCCCCGCTTATCTATCTCTGCCTCGGTCTTCTTGTCCAGTTTATAGGTCTTACCGGCAAACCGGCTACCGGAAATATAATCGCAGCGATATCCCTGCAAGTCATTTTAATACTAATGATCAACCTTGCAGTACGCCGTATTCTTGATGCTGCATCATGGCCTTTTACTCTTGCTAACCTCGGGGTAGCCGCTATTGCTGTGATCGCTTTATTATCTCTTCAGTCCCGCCGTACAAAGGAGAAAATAGTCTTATCGCGTTAGGAGTCTGATTTGAGAAGAATAAGTATCGTTTTTAATAGAGATCTCAGGGAACACCGGCAGACAGGTGCTTTTTTGATCATAGTTATTGTATTTACAATAATCACTATCATCGCCGCTGTTGTAACAAATATTGTCCTGGGCAGGCAGGAGTGGCTGCAGATGAAAACGATTGCCAGGCCCATGCTTGAGTTGATAATGGGTCTTATCGCCTATTTTCTGCCGTTATCTATCCTTATGACTTTCATCTGGGTCTTTTCAAGCCTGCCAATAATCAAAGAGAAGGTAAGCGGCAATATTACGTCCCTCCTTGCAACTACACTCACTCCGAAAGAGATCTGGATGGGTAAAAGCCTGGCTATCTTTCTTCCAGGGTTTGTAATCTCTGTAGTTTCCACACTTATAGTCTTGCTTTCGGTAAATCTTATTACCATAAGACCTGTCACCGGAAATCTTTTCCTGCCAGTTCCGCTGCTGCTTACCAGCCTTCTTATAAATCCCCTGCTGTTTTTAGGACTTCTGCTGTTTATTATTCTCTTCTCCCTCGCAAAAAATCCCGATACAGCAATAACACCATCCTTTTTAGTCGGATTCGGTTTGATGACAGGGATCCCGCTGGGAGTAGCCACCGGAAAAATCAACCTGTCCTCCTGGTCTTTTTGCTTATGGTGTCTTGCCGGGACTGCGGTTTTCTGGGCAGTCGTCTTATTTTTTTCACGCCTTCTTACAAAAGAGAATATAGTACTCTCAAGCAAGGGAGATTAGATTTTCTTCAGGTATGTGACTTCAAATAAAAGTTTTCCAATAAACTTTAATTTCCGTCTTATTAATATTATAATTTAAAACTTAATGGCAGGAAAAAAGACATTTCCATTTTTCTACATTCAATTCTTCTTATTAGGATTGGGAGCCTCTATTTTTGGGCCCCTGATCCCGATACTGTCAGAAAGTTTTAATGTCAGTCTGGAAACAATTGGAACTACTTTGTCCTTAAGCGCTTTTGGACTTTTGCTGTCAAGTCTGTTTACGGGGATCCTTTCAGAAAGAGCCGGGAAAAAAAATATATATATATTAGGCAATCTACTTTTTACGATCTGCTTTTTGGGTTTGTACTTCTCTACCAACTATACATATTTTACTCTGAGTTATATCGTATTCGGAATATGCTGGGGAATAATTGCCGTAAGTTCTACTTCTGCAGTCAGCGACGCTTTCCCATTAAGCAGAAGCAGGATGATCATGAGGTTAAATACAGGATTTTTACTGGGTTCTTTTACTGCTCCGCTTCTGGTCAGTGGAATCCTATATTTGAACATCGACTGGAGATACCTGTTTTTATCTGTTGCACTGATAAATGTACTCCTGCTTATATTGATACTATCGCTAAAGCTTGAGGGTCTTAATAATAAAAAGCATGAAGAAAACCTCAGAAGCCTGCTTGCCACCAACCGCAGGCTCCTATCAAACCTTATTATTATTTTCTGTGGGTTCATCAACTTTCTGCATTTAGGGGCGGGAATCACCTTTGGATCCTGGCTTACTACCTATTTTAATAATCAAAATGTTCCCGTAACCATTGGCTCTCTGATACTCAGCTTATACCTCTTGACTTTCGCTATAGGAATGTTTGTAAAAAGCTCTCTCTTTGCTAAATTGAACGAAAAAAAAATAATACAGTTTTCTTCAATACTGGCTTTTGTTACTTTAATCGCTTTCTTATTCTTAGATCCGTTAATATTTAAAATCATTTTTGTAATACTTTTTGGCTTATCTTTCTCAGGGATAGCAGCCACTGCCCTGTCTATAGGTATACATCAAAATCCCCGGAATTCCGGATCTGTTATCAGTATAATAAACAGTTTTGGTTTTACAGGTGTGGTAATCTTTCAGTACACAGCGGGTTACATGTCAGAAAACTTTTCAGTAGATTTTGTAATTTATCTTGACTTGGCTGCTTTGTTCTTATTAATGATCCTTACAAGTATTTTAAGCTCTCATCATAGATTTAGTAAAAGTTAAGCTGGATTTTGTAAATAACTTAAGTCTTGGCTGTAAACTTGCCTACTGTATCCAGCAAATCTATACAGTTTTTAAAATCACTAAGACTTCTTACTTTTTCTGGGCATCAGTTTCAATACAGATACCTGTTTTCGGTAACTGCTGTAAGCCGGTATTGAGGCCAGAATATGCTTTTCCATCATCGGTATGCTTACAAAAATGAAAAGAAGTGTGATCAATATAGGCCCGGTTACTGTTGCCCATATCCGCGGTGAAACGCCCATCTGCATCAGCCATATTCCCCACCAGAATGTGATCTCACCTAAATAGTTCGGGTGACGCGAGTAACGCCATAATCCCCGGTCAATATATTTATTTTTATTTGACCTGTCCTTTTTAAACAAGTCCATCTGCCAGTCGGAAACAGACTCGACCAAGACGGCACCCATACAGACGGAAAACCAGATAACCGTAAAGAAATTTAGCGGTCTTTCCTGCCCGATCCCGTAATAGGCAGGAGCGAGTGCTGCAAATACAATTACTGTCGGCATTAGATTTATGCCTATAAGATTTGTTAAAAACCACAGGCGGGGTGACTTTTTTCTAAGCATGATATACCGCCAGTCCTGGTGGTGCAGCCCTTTCCACCTTAAAGCCCAGTTTACAGTCAGCCTTATTCCCCAGACAATTACTGCAGTCAAAAATAAAATATCAATCGCTGAAAATGAAACTCCTTTGATCATTATCCAGCACGGAAGGATAATCAGAGGTGCAGCACTCCAATATGGGTCATACATACTGGAATTTCCAAACAGTATTCCAAAAACCCAGACAATAATTGTTGCTGCTATATCTGCTAAAAGTGTGGATACCAACAGATGCATATCAGAGGACAGTTTAAAAACCAATAGACCGGCAAAGAAAGCAATTATATATACTGCCAGAATAATAAAAAATGATGCCGTTCGGTTTTTAATTTTAAACCTGGTCATTTAATAAATATTCCAAGAATAGTAATTTTAAATCACTGGTTCATAGGTCTTTTTAATTATATGATTCACACTTATTTTATTCAACTTTAAATGCATGTTTGGTCTTGTTCAAAATAAAAAATTTTGTATAGTGACAACTTAGTTTTTAGAAAGAAAGTTAAGACAATTTAGCTTAATTTGGACTTGCTTTGTTATCCATACTTCAGTTATTAACTAATCATAAAAAAGTAGTATAATTATATTTAATTACTTATTCTGTCTTTGGAGGCAATCGTGAAAAGAAATAAACTATGTATAATTATAGCTATTTTAACTTCTATTTTTCTCTTTGGTACTGCTGCTGTATATAACCAATGTAGTACTTCTACTGAAACAATAACAGGTAAAGTAGAAGAAGAAATAACCCCAGAGGGAGAAAAAAAATCCGAAGAAGTAATTGAAGGTGAGGAAGAAGGTGCTGAAGAGGAAACTTTGCACAAAGAAACAGAAAAGATTTCTGAAGAAGAGGCGGTAGCTGAAACCCAAGCACCAGAGGAAGCAATTGAAGGGGAAGAATCAGTTGATGAAAATGGAGGAATGGGTGGTGGTGAAAAAAGACCACGTTCTGCTCCAACTATCAAGCTTGAGATATATGAGGGTCCTACATTCTCAGAGGCTGATAGAGTGTGCTACTATAGAATACAAGCTAGGGTAACAGGCGAGCCTACTCCCACAGTAGAGTTTTCAAGAGATGATAGTCTAGGTACTCTTGGACCAGGAAAAACTCAAGTGAATATAAATAATCCAAGCGAAACTTATACCCTGACTGCTACTGCTACCAATTCCATGGGTTCTGCAACAGATTACATTGATATAGACTGGGGATGTTTTATAGGAGTATCTATAAGAGCTTCGGATTTAGGCTATGTTATTGAAGACAATGGAGTAAATAATGAAACTCTAATAATTGGTGATTCCATTCAGAACAGAAACGTCAGGGGATTTTTTGCCTTTGATATAGGCAGAGTACTTTCAGGAAAAACCATAGATTTTGCTTCTATGACCCTCCACACCTATAAGCTTTGGGGAAATCCTACCTTCAAAGGAAAAATAATAATATACTTTTGTGATTATTTACCATTGACTCCAGAAGATTATAGAATACATCCCTACTATACTTTGCCTTTATCTTTTGAAAATGATGAGGAACCTATATTTTATACAAGTGATTATTTAAGGGATATTATACAGGAGAAAGCAGATAGTGGTGAGAAACTTCAATTTGCTATTAATTATGAGTCATCAAGTAGTAACATGGATTCACAGATTGATGGAAGAGAATATGCAGATTTAGATGATATTTATTTAGCAATAAAGTATTTTGATTAAGATGATTTTTTAAGCATCTTAATAAATCCCAGAATGAGATTCATTCTGGGCACCTTTTCCATATAACTTTTATAGCTATTATCAAACTTGCTATAATTATTAATCTTTAAATAGTGTTTTTTATTGATGCTGCCCATTCTGCTGCTTTTTCTATTTCGCCTTCAAATAATGGACCCTTACTTCCTTTAACAATAAATGATTGCGGATCGATAATTATTTCTGCGCCAATACTCTGTAATTTTCGGGATATCTTTTTTGAGGCATCTCCTGAAAGAAAGGATTTCATTTTGGTATCAAAAGATGCTGCCTTTATACCTTTAAGCCGGCCTTCGCTTAAACCTGCTAAAAATTTCAATATCTTCTCAGTCGGCCTCCAGGCATTGACGGGGCTGCCCACAATAAGCAGTTTAATACCCTCTAGTTCTTTTACATTAAAATCAGAAACTGACAGCACCTTTGTATCTATATCAAGTTTTTTTGAAATAGTTTCAGCAATTTTTTTTGTATTTCCAAAATTTGAATCAAATATGACCAGTGCTTTCATGATTTACTCCTCCTTCTCTTGATTCGATTATTTTCTTCATTATATAGAAAAACAACAGATTTATATATTTAAAATTCAATTGGATTCCCTATTATATTGAGATAATATATATAACCATCATAAATATTGTCAACTTATCTACTGGAAAGAGGGCTATTGAAAATTAGAAGAAAATATTACGGGTTACTGTTCGGCTTATTTGTATCTATTATAATGTCACTTGTAATGTCTTTTGCTTTAACGCTTATAAATGCAGGGTGGCAGCCAAATTTCTTTATGATCTGGTTAAAATCGTTTGGAATAAGCTTTACTGTTGCACTACCGGTTTCTTTGGCATTGGTCCCGTTAATCAGGAAATTACTTGATAAAATAACATATTAACTCAATTCAGGAATAGAAATATTCTGATTTTAGTTTCTCTAGCTATTTCCTGCCAGACCAGGCATTAAAAAATAGTTTTATTGCCTGCCCCTTTTGTGGATGTAGAGCATTACAGTGCCGAGCAACACAGCTAATACAATAAAAAACACTGCCCCGATAATAAGTTGTGTGCGGTCGTTTGCCGAAAGTGTACCGGAAAAGAAAATAGCCGCTATAGACATGGTCAATGCTGCTAACAGGAACAATGAAAATGATACAGATACTGCAGCAATCGTCCTCTTATCACGGCCCGCAATGCTGTCATTATCAGTAAATGCTTCAGGACGCTTGCCATCATACTCCATACGCCAGATATATACGCTTGCCATACGGCCCAGATTCTCCCATCCGAATTGCCTGTAGGTTGAAATATAATCCTTACCCGCTATTGCCCGCAGATCATATACAAAACGATACTTTTTAGACTTGCCTTTTTTAAATATCATAATGATTGAACTCCACTGCCTTACGCGTTCAATATGCCATCCTTCTGCAGCCATATTTTCAAGCCAGTTTTCAAAATCAGCAGGAACAACCCTTTTAAAAGCCGGGAAAAATACTATTTTCTTTGTTTTCATAGCGGTTCCTCCAATAGTGATTTCACATTCTTGTAAAGTTCGGCAAGTCTTTTTGCTTCTACCTTTAATATTTTTTTACCAAGTCCTGTGGTGATGTATGTCTTTCTTCGATCATCGTCAGACAGTGCTCTGATTAATCCATCTTTCTCAAGCCTCGAGAGACTGTTATATATGGTCCCGGCCCCAAGTATAATTCTGTTATTTGTCAACTGTTTGACATACTGCATAATCCCATATCCGTGGTGCTCCTGCTGTAGTGATAAAAGAATAAAAAACATCGTTTCAGTCATCGGAATATACTTTTTAACTGCTTTTTCCTCATTCATTTAATTAATTCCTCTGTAATTATATTTAGACTAAATATATCACTGCTAAATATAATTTGTCAAGATATACTTTACTAAAATAGGTCATTATATCAATAAATCTACCATATCTATAACTATTGACAATTTCAATCAGAGAATATAATATATCATAATATCTATATACGATATCGCTTTACTATATAATGGATAACAAGAAGTCAAAGAAGAACATCGTTCTGCTTGGAATGGTATCTCTATTTACCGATCTCTCGAGCCAGATGATTTATCCTTTGATACCGGAATTCCTTGTAAGCATCGGGGCCAGAAAAGCAGTAATAGGCATAATAGAAGGTATTGCAGAAAGTACCGCTTCCCTCTTCAGGCCTGTCTTCGGCAGACTGTCGGATAAATTAAAAAAAAGAAAGTTATTTATTTATCTTGGTTACGGCCTTTCTACAATTTCAAAGCCGTTTTTGTTTTTTGCCAATACCTGGTTTGCCGTGCTTATCATAAAATTTTTTGAAAGGATAGGTAAAGCTTCCAGGACTCCGGCAAGGGATGCATTGATCTCAACTTCGGTCAGTGCCTCAAAAAAAGGCAAAGCGTTCGGCTTTCACAGGGCCATGGATAGAATCGGGGCTATCGGCGGCCCTTTAATAGCCATGCTTATTTTATTCTTCTTTAACAATAATGTGCGTCTTGTCTTTTTACTATCTGTAGTACCTGCTGCAGTAGCCATATTTTTTATAAAGTTTGTAAGGGAAACTTCTTTAGTAAAGGATACTTCTGCAGATACCAAACAAAAAAGCAACCTGAGAAGTAAACCTTTTATCCTGTTTTTAATATCAATCATAATATTTAATCTTGGAAATTCTTCTAATGCTTTTTTGATCCTAAAAGCAAGGGAGACAGGCCTTGCAATTTTTCTGATCCCTGTCATATGGATCGTCTATAATATATTCTGTTCCCTGTCATCGCCGTTATTCGGGACATTATCCGATAAGGTCGGCAGGAAACCGATAATAATAACATCTTTTATCTATTATTCAATTATTTATTTTCTTTTTGCTTTATCAAATTCTCTATGGTCCGTATGGGTTTTGTTTGGAGCCTACGGTATATACTACGGACTATCGGAAAGTATTTTCAAGGCATATATAGCGGATCTTGTAGGCCGTAACCAGAGAGCTACAGCCTACGGCCTGTTTAATACCGGAATCGGATTAGCCCTTTTTCCTGCTTCAATTATAATGGGTACCATATGGGATATCTATGGAAGCAGGTGGGCATTTATTACTTCATCACTGTTCAGCCTGCTGGGCTTTTTAATCTTTTTGGTAAGTTTGATCATCAGCAAAAGGAAACAGACCAAACTTCAAGAGGTGAATAAATGAAAAATACAATCACCCGTGATTTTTTTCTTGGATTTATAAAACTTCATATACTCTATCATTCTGAAAAGGAGAAATATTCGGGAAGGAATTTAAAAATGAACTGGCAAGGCATGGTTATAATATCTCATTTGGCACTCTTTATCCCATATTTCATAAACTGGAAAAAAAGGGATACTTAAGTTCAAGAAAAGTAAAAATCAACGGGAAAATAAGAAAGTATTATTCCATAACGGATAAAGGTGCCGCTATCCTTAAAAGCTCAAAGCAGAAAGCAAAAGAACTATTTGATGAATTATATACCTAAGGAAGATATATTTTTGACAAGTGTTGTTCAATTCTTTAAAATATTATTCTATTTTTATTTAATTTTTCAGTAAGGCAAGTTATGAATGATATCCAAGCGAAAACTGACTTTGTAAGAGATATCGTCAGCAAAGATTTAAAAAAGAGCAGCAGAAAAATTCACACAAGATTTCCGCCTGAACCAAATGGGTACCTTCATATCGGTCATGCAAAGGCCATATGCCTGAATTTTGAACTGGCCGATGAGTATAACGGCAGATGCAACCTCCGGTTTGATGATACAAATCCTTCAAAAGAAGAACCTGAATATGTGGAATCGATTAAAAAAGATATAAAATGGCTTGGATTTGACTGGGGGCAGCGGGAATATTACGCTTCCGACTATTTCGAAAAACTTTATGAATTTGCCGTTGCGCTGATAAAAAAGGGCAAAGCATACGTCTGTGAGTTAAACGCTGAAGAAATACGGAAGTATAGGGGCACGCTTAAGACACCGGGTAAGGAAAGCCCCTATAGAAACCGCAGCACGGAGGAGAACCTGCGGCTGTTTGCCGAAATGCTGGACGGTAAATATCCGGACGGTTCGAAGGTGCTGAGAGCAAAAATAGATATGTTTTCACCAAACCTTAATATGCGTGATCCGGTAATGTACCGCATACTGCATAAAAGCCATCACCGTACAGGTAATAAATGGTGTATCTATCCGACATATGACTGGGCACACGGACAATCTGATTCAATTGAAAATATCACACATTCAATATGCACACTGGAATTTGAGGACCACCGTCCCCTCTATGATTGGTTTATCAAGCAGCTGGGAATACACCACCCCCGACAGATAGAGTTTGCCAGACTTAACCTTACGTATACTGTGATGAGCAAGAGGAAACTGCTTCAACTGGTAGAAAAAAAATATGTAAATGGCTGGGATGATCCACGAATGCCTACTATTTCAGGTATGCGGCGGAGAGGTTATACTCCGGATGCAATCCGTAATTTCTGTTCACAGATAGGAGTGGCAAAAGCAGAAAGCACTGTAGAAATAGCATATCTGGAACATTTTGTAAGAGAAGATCTTAATAAAAAAGCGCCGAGGGTCATGGCGGTATTAGACCCGCTGAAAGTAATAATAGATAATTACCCGGATGGCAGCGAAGAAGAACTAACTGCGGTAAACAACCCCGAAGACTCTTCTGCGGGCACAAGGAAAATACCATTTTCAAAAACTCTCTATATCGAGAGAGGAGATTTCATGGAAGATCCTCCCAAAAAATTTTACAGATTGGCTCCGGGAAGAGAAGTACGGCTGAGGTATGCTTATTTTTTAAAGTGTGTTGACGCGGTAAAGGATAAAGACGGCAATATCTTAGAGCTTCACTGCACATACGACCCTTCTACAAAGGGTGGGGATGCAGCCGATGGAAGAAAGGTAAAAGCGACTCTTCACTGGGTCTCTGCAAAACATTCCATATCCTCGGAAGTCAGGTTGTATGACCGCCTTTTCACAAACGAAAATCCCCTTAAAATAGAAGAAAGTGATGATTTTAAAGAGAATTTCAATCCTCATTCATTGAAGGCAGTCAAAAACTGCAGGCTTGAACCATCCCTTGCTAAAGCAAAACCGGGAGATATCTATCAATTTGAAAGGCTGGGATATTTCTACGTCGATTCTGACACCACAAATAGCAAAATCGTCTTTAACAGAACAGTAACCTTAAAAGACAGATGGGCCAGGATAAAAAAATCAATATAACTGCACAAATTCTTAAAATGCTGCTAAAGAATTAGCCCATATTAATTAATTTATTGACAATAATCTTTATATAAATGATAATACATTATTGTATAGTTATATTTATTTAAAAATATTATTTTGTTTACAGATCAAAGATAAAAGGAGGGCTATGATGTTCTCTGTAAAAAGCAATGGAAATAATTCTTCAAGCATAATTTCCGAAGGAGTAAAAATCGAGGGGAACGTACATTTTCCATATCCAGTAGAGATAGACGGCATTGTGATCGGAGATATCATATCCGATGATATACTGATAATAGGAAAAGAAGGAAAAGTAGAATCCAATATCAAGGCCAATAATGCCGTAATATCAGGAAATTTTACGGGTGACATGGTTGCATCAGGTATGGTTACAATCACACCTACCGGTAAGTTTATCGGAAACCTGATCCAAAAAGGTGCAATGCTTTCAATAGAAAAAGGCGGGCTGTTTAAAGGAAAAAGTATTGTGTCAAATAATAAAAGCCTGGCCAAAAAGACAGCATAGGTATAGCAGCTTAAATAATCGATTTCAGTTTATATTCAATTTTCCTTCTTCTTGAATAGCTTAGTATCCGATATCAAGCGCTTCTTCAAGGGCAGGTATTAAAATATCATCAAGCTCTTCCGTATACGCTAAATCATTAGGATGCAGTCCGTCTCCTGAATCATAATCGGGATCAAGAGTCCTATCATCTCCACTGACTCTTAAAGCTGTTTCCAGGTCTAAAACCGAGATGTCCTCATATTCACAGTACTCATGAATCCAATCGTTAAATTCCAGGATGGATTCAAGCTGTTCATCCGAATTTTCGGGATTATCGGGGTCCACGGGTACGACTGTGGTCAGTACAGGTATTACTCCCTCACCTCTGCAGAGGTTTACCCAGTCTCTTATCAGATCCTTATAAGCATCCATTGATGTACCATAATCTTCAGGAGGAAAGTACGCAGCACATTCCTTGATAATCATAATATCCGGCTTATTGCTTCCCAGTATATCCCTAATAACATCACCTTTGTCAAATTGATACTCATCATTAACTGCTATACTAAGATCAGGGAAGTGATCACCTATACTCCAGGCAGAACCTACAGATGCGCATACAAATGCGATCTCGGCATCTTCCAGCTCACCGGAATAAGCGACCGCCGTTTCTTCTTCCTCTTCTTCTCCAGTTTCTTCTTCAGCTTCTTCCTCCTCTTCTCCAGTTTCTTCTTCAGCTTCTTCGGTCTTTCCTTCTACATTTATATCAATGGAAACATAACTGCTTCCGGCATCCTGATACAGGTAAACTGATAAATGGTATTCACTGTCCTGTGCATCAACATAAAACTCTGCCCAATCATCATAATCTCCGGAAGATACCGAATCTACCTGCCAGTTCTTCTCCAACTCCTGTTCGTACCAGCTGGACAGCTGGCCTATTCCACCGTCATATTCCATATGAACATAATAGGATACCCCTCCTCCATCAGCTGTCCCTCTTTCGGATTCCATGATATCGGCCTGGCTATGTATTGGAACAGTAGCCGGGAAACCAGACGGCAGACCTGAAGTTATCTGTGAATCTTCTGTACCGACTTCTGTTGCTTCTTCTACTGCTTCAGTTATTCCACTGGCGACTTTACTGCAGCCGCAGACTAAAACCAGCATGAATACGACTATCAAAAATGCAGCTATCTTTTTCATTTATACCTCCCCTGGTAATAATTTAAATATAAATAAAAATCATTATCTTATCTTCCAGACATGAACCAGTGGCCTGTCATCTTCGTAATCACCCCTGAACTCGAATAAATATATTATCCCGTTTTCTCTATCAAAACTTAACGCACCCAGATGGCGGAGTTCATATTCCGGAATATTGTAAAGTATATAATCGATATCTATAACAGCATACGGCTGCGGTTCATATGGTTCCATTTCCCCTGCAGCCACCCTGGCAAAATCGGCTGGGTCAAAGAAAATAACCTGGGCTGTAAAATCATCAGACCACCAGCCCCTCTCTCCGGGTCCCTCTTCTGGATACGGCGGTTCTTCAGGCCATACAGTACCGTCATAAAAACCATACCAGCAGTTACCCAGACCTTTTATACCAGCAAATATTACTGCGGTTTTCCTACCATATGTAAGCCAGGCACCTCCGGACCATTCATCAGAATGATGGTAATTTTCCATGGCATTAATGCCTTCCATATCATCATATACTGAAGAATAAAGAAGAAGAGTAGCATTTGATAAAGAAAAATTGACTGGAGGAGGATTACCTTCATTCCAGGGACCGTAAGCAATAAGAGACGGGCCCTGTGCATCCTGACCTCCATCTCTGAATCTTCCTGTTGCCAGTAATTTACCCGATGTGTTTATAGAAGCCCAGCCTTCATCAATGGCAAAAATATAATCGGCGGTCACATACTTACTCTGGCCGTCTATCATCCAGGGTCCCTGCCTCTGGGGATCGGACAGATCCAGTTCAAACCACCCGTGAGAGGGACCTTCATCACCTTCCTGCAAGTGCTGCCCCCAACAGTAATACAGTTTATCTGTCGTCTGTTCACCCTGCTTTGGCAAATATTCCAGGCCTACTCTCGGGATTTCAAGATAACCGAATAGATCTCCCTTAATATCATGGAAATCCTGAAGAGTGTCTGCAGTATTGAGATCGCCTACATCTTTTGATTCAGATATAACTGGTACAGGAATACTTATTTCCGATACCTGCTGCTCCCATTCATGCCCTGTTGCAAATATTGAACCAGAATATCCGTCATCAGGACCTCCCGGGTCACCTTCCGGATAATATGCTGCAGCTGTCCCTCCCCACTGCCAGCTGGTATCATTGGACCCTTCCGGCAGTCTGAATGCTCCAAGGTATTCAAGTTCCTGCGGCTGAATAAGCTGCCCGCCGGCAGCCGTTGTGGCTGCTTTTTCTTCCTGTTCTTCTACATCCTCCTCTTTATCATCTGCATCTGTACCTGCGGTAAGGCTGCACTGGTCAAATAAAGCAGCAGTGGTAAAAAGTACAATAGAGATTGTAAAGATAAGTAACACATATAGTTTATTTCTTTTCATAACACCTTCTGTTAATTGATATAATAATTCTTATACCACCATCTTTACAGTATCACCAGTTAGCTCCAGCCTGATGAGTCTGCTTCAGATCAGGTGTAAGATTGATTTCGTTTTCTCCATCTGAACTCATCACAAAGACATCAAAAAACATCAGCTGCATATCATCCCTGTCTGATTCAAAAGCAATCATGGTACCGTCCGGAGAATAACTTGGATACATATCAATATTTTCATCATCCGTAAGCTGCTTTGCCCCTGTACCGTCTGAGTTCATGACCCATATATCTTCTTTACCGCTTCTTCTTGATGTAAATACTATGCTGCTGCCGTCCGGCGAGTAAGAGCCGTGCAGGTCGCCGCCTTCATCGCCGGATAATCTTTTTACGTTATTGCCGTCCAGGTCCATAGTAAAAAGTGCAATTGACCCATCTCTTTTACTTGAAAATATAATAGTAGTCCCGTCAGGAGAATAATGGGGATAACTTTCAAAAGCTTCACCGGCAGTAAGGTTTTTTAAATCAGATCCGTCAATATTTACAGTAAATATATTTTTATCTTCAGTTCCTGCTACAGCCCCTGAAAATACCACACTCTTTCCATCCGGGCTGAAACCGGGCACCGTATCGCTGCCCTCTTTCTCAACCAGTTTGGTCAGCTCTTCTGTTGTGAAATCGTATATAAATATATCACTTTCATCACTGTCAATTGTTGAAGAAAAAGCTATTTTGGTATGTTTGCTGTTCCAGCAAGGATAATAAATATCAGAGCCGCACTCATAGATCTTTTCAATATTGCTGCCGTCAGGCATACATGTAAAAACAGAAAAAGGGCTTCCGTGATTAGAGAAAAAGGTTACTTTATAGACAGTTTCCCCTGCTTCTTCCTCCTCTTCTTCTGCCGCTGTTTCTTCCTCTACAGTCTCCTCCTCGGCTTCTTCAATAACTTCTGCGGCATCCCCGCATCCTGTCAGCAGACTAAAGGTAAAAAATAAACAGAATAAAGAAACAACTACCGCTGAGGCCTTCAAAATCTTTATAAAAGACATACCGTCCTCCTTGGAATTTTTTATTTGTTTTTGCAGGATACTGCAGATCAGGATTAATCCCACTAGTTATAAATATTGTATACTAAAATCAATTAAGTTAGAATAACCAGAGAGGAAAAGAACAATTTTAAGACAAGGCAAGGTAATATGAAAAAACATAAATGCGCGTCCTGCGGATATACTTTCGATGCTGAAGTTGAAAACCCCGAATTTGGAACAAAGCCGCCATACGATTTTGAAAACTTACCTGAAGACTGGGTTTGTCCCGATTGCGGAGCGTCCAAGAACGAGTTTAAAGTCTGTAAAGAAGATAACGATTAAATCAGGTCCTTAAAAGACCTTCACACCACTTATGTTCCCATCAGGCAACTATCTTTTCTTTTCTATACCTAAGCCACAGGGCTGCAGCAGTTACTACTACAGTCCAGATTATAATAAATATTTCCACCTGTACCTGGCCTAATACTCCTGTATTAAAGATAACAGCGCTATAGTTAAGGATAGCATGGGCAAGAGAAGCAATAAGATAAAACTGCCAGCCCCAGCCTTTGGCCAACCCCCAACCGGCTATAGCACTTGAAGCAGTGTGGAAGGCTACTATAAAAAATCTCTCCAGAAAGGGAATTATAGCCAAAAAAAGACCGGCGGTCCTGGCTGCTTCCCAGCTCCAGCCGGATATAAAAATGCTGTTGTGGACCCAGACAGCCTCAAAGATACCAAAACCCAGACCGGCTGCAGCTCCTATAACGAGTCCAAGTTTAGGTTCTATATTTTTACCCTTCCTCCACCAGTATATAACTACCGGTACCAGCTTGGAACCCTCCTGCACCAGCCCGCTTAAAAGTATCAGGGGTATTCCTGCAATAAGTAACCGGCGTGCAAGAATTTCCTGGCTCCAGAAGAAATTCAGGACATTGCCGGTCCAGAGCTGAAGAGGTATTTGAACAAACGCAACGGCGGTCCAGGACAGAAGAGTACTTCCCACAAGAATTGCCCAGGGCCAGGGTTTGCCTAAAATAGGAGTCCAGTAGACAGCATACCAGATAGCTCCAAAGACCAGACCAAGACCGATACCTATCAGTAGCTGGTTCCACAGAATACCGGGGTAGACAAAACCGGAGACAAAGAAATCAATCATATAATTGAGCATTATATTCCTTTCATTAATAATAATCAGGCCGCAGCAGAAACTACCGGCTTTAAACTATTATACATTAAAAATTAAACCGTCCATAAAAATATTTGTTTACTTATAACTGTATTTTTATGATCAAATTTCTTATTTTATTTTTCAATTATCCTATGTAAAGTATTATAATATTAAAATATTATAAATCTTATCAAACAGGTGATTTAAATTATTACAGCAGAACTAAATTATATTCTATCCGAAATCTCAAGATTCCTTCCACTTCTTATCCCATACGTGATAATCGAATACGGCCTTATGATATTTGCCCTGGTTATACTTTTCAGAAATGAAGCAGCTTACCTGCCAAAATGGGCGTGGGCTTTGATCATTATCTTTTTTGGTTTTATCGGACCGATTGTTTTCCTGATAGTAGGCAGGAAGAAAGATAAAGAAAATGATTAAAGTCACCGACCTGGTAAAAAACTACGGGCGCGTGGAGGCATTAAAATCTATCAGCTTTAAGGTAGACAAGGGTTCAGTATTTGGGTTTATCGGAAGAAACGGTGCCGGCAAGACCACAACAATGAATATTTTAACCGGGCTGATCAAGTATAACGGGGGTAAAATATTCATCAAGGGTAAGGATTTATTAAAACATAAGCGGGAACTGGTAAGGTCAATCGGTTACCTGCCCGAAACGCCGGCTTTCTACAATTATATGAATGCTTACCAGTATTTAAATTTCATAAACGATATCATAGGGTATGATACTAAAAAATCAGGCAAACATATCAGTGAACTCATAGAAATGGTCAAACTGTCCAAGCAGGCAAAGAGGCGTATCGGCGGATACTCAAGGGGAATGAAACAAAGATTGGCACTTGCAGTTGCATTTATGAACAATCCCAAAATCCTGTTTTTAGATGAACCTGCATCCGCACTTGACCCTGAAGGAAGGCTGGAAATGCTTGAACTTATTGAAAGTCTTAAGAATGACAGGATTACCATTTTTATATCTACACATATTTTAAATGATGCAGAGAGAGTATGCGACAAAATATGCATTATAGACGAGGGGAAAATAATTTTAACAGAAGAATTATCTCAATTATATAAGACCTATATACAGCCTATTTTTGATATAGAGTTTGAAGAAGAACCTGCAAGTGAAGTCGACCTGCTAAAAAAACTCGGCTGGGTTGAAAGTATAAAACAGAAAGGCAGGAGGATAAGCCTCTATGTCAAAGATATAGATCATGCCAAAAAACAGGTATTAAAGGAGATCTCCAAACTCAACGTAAATATTACCAGTTACCAGATAAGAAAAAGCACGCTTGAAGATATTTTTATAAGGATTATAAAAAAATGAAGACATTTAAGGCTTATTTTAAAAAAGAGATGCTTGAGGCAACAAGGACTTACAAATACCTTATCTTATTTTCAGGCATAGTCTTCTGGGCCATAATGAATCCCCTTATGATAAAGCTTATGCCCTTGATTTTAAAGAATTATCTGCCTGCTGATCTGTCTGTTCTTTTTTCAGAATATAGCCTTGATATGGCCTTTATGGACTTTATGGGAGATATATTTCAATTAAGCACATTTTTTATCGTACTTTCCCTGATGGGATTGATCTCAAATGAAGTCTACCGCAAGAGATTAGTTTTTCCATATTCCAGGGGCGCAGAACCGGCAGGTATTGTGCTTGCAAAATATACCCATTACACACTGACAGTTTCTGTTTTTATACTGGTGGCATTCCTGACAAATTATTTTTACATAACACGGCTTTTTGAAGGAGGAGTCCTGTCAATAGAGATCGTTTTAAAATCTTCACTTCTTTATATTCTCTATTATGCCGTACTATTGGCTACACTTATTTTTCTAAGCAGCCTATTTAAAAGAGGCTTGATCACCGGGGTCACTGTCATTGTTACGGCTTTCAGTTTAAGCATCATCAATAGGTTTAGTATCGTAAGAGTATACTTTCCTAATTATCTGCTTTTCAAGGCGGCAGACCTCGGGCATGTTTTTAATAATTCTTTGATCCCTACTGTTATTATTTCATTCTGTATAATAATACTTCTGGTATTCCTTTCAATTCTCCGTATGAAAAAAATAGATATCGCATAGCCCGCTTCCTGCATCTGCCATACAAAAGTAATTTATTATTATAAAGTTTTCTTTTAAAGGAAGATATTTATTGGACAAATAAGAACCGGGCTTGGTATACTTGGATTTAAAATTGAAGATGCAGATAAAGCTGTAAATAACTACTGGAGATAATCGGAGTAAAAAATGAATAAAAAGGAAGAAAAAAAATACTGGATCAAAATGAATACCGTAGCCTGGGTTATAACTTTAGTTGCTAGTTTTTTCGTACTGGTTCCGGCCTTTGTAACACTGTTAATATTATGGGCGATCGGCAGAGTTCAGGTTAAAGATTAAACATACTTTTCGACTTATACAATACCATGCTGTCTTGAACCATTAAAAATGTTAACGGATGCATAACTATTGATTATATTCAGCCCCCGCAACATCACAGAATTTATTATTATGTAGACACAGGATAGATTTTAGTTTTTCGGATACCCGATTGGAACTATATAAAGAGGTATGTGATCTTGAGGCAAATCTAAAAGATCCTGGACATAGATATCATCAAAAGCACCCACAGGGACCGCTCCCAGACCAAGCGCCACTGCCTCCAGCAGGATACTCTGGCAAGTATGGCCTGCTTCTAAATGCACATATCTTATACCCCTGTCCCCGTACTTTGATGTAGTTCTCTCATAGACTGCAGTGATGATCAGATTTATGGGGGCTTCCGCTATAAAACTCTGATACAGAGTACCCTGCACCATTTTTTGCCTTAAATCATCCGAGTTTAATCTTATGATCTTATGACCATCCGGAATATAATGAAAAACTCCGTCACTTTTCAGTAAAAATATTTCAAGGGGATAAAGTGCACCTGCAGACGGGGATGTTCTGGCCCCGGTGGACTCCTTGGTTATCCCCTGGGCAGCCCAGAGAATCTGAGATATCTGGTCCAGGCTTAATTCCTCAGAAGAAAAACTTCTTACTGACCTTCTTTGGCTTAAAGCTTCTTCAAGAGAGATGTCACTTTCTGTTTCCGGCTGGGGGAGAACGATCTCATCACCTTCCATATTAGAATCCGTTTCATCTGCCTCTTCCGCATCGTCTTTTGATTCTTCATTTATGGCATAAGAATCTGCTCCACTGACTTCATTGCAGGATAATGACAGAGCAAATGCAGACGACAATGCAAAAATTACAGTTAAAATTTTTAAAAACAGTATCAGATTTTTAATACGGCTGTTACCCATAGACTTCACGGTGATATTATATATTAATTGTCATAAATTAGAAAAAGTATTGTTCCAATGAAAACATTATATTTAGAATATGCTTAAAATAAAGCAGGCAATATGCTAAAGTTATAATTTATAAATAATGAAATTCTTTCCATACTATTATGTCAAACCTGGAGCTATATAGAAACATAGGGTTGATATTGATCTGCTATTTCATAGGAGCAATACCTTTCTGCAATATTATTGCAAAAATCTACAGCAATAAGGACTTAAGAAAAATCGGAGACAGGAACCCGGGCGGGTGGAATCTGATATTTAACGTTTCAAAAGTCTGGGGCGTCCTGGGGATAATCCTTGATGTGCTGAAAGGCTCTCTGTCATACTTGCTAGTTCTAAGAATTACCGGTATGGAAACAGTAGCACTGCTTGCCGGATGTGCTGCCGTAGCAGGGCATAATTATTCTCTGTATCTAAAATTCTCAGGAGGTAAAGGAGTCGCTGCTACACTGGGATTTTTATGTGCCGTTCATCCTCTTGCAGTTGTGGCTTACGGGATCGGTATCGTCCCGGCATTATTTTTGATCCGCAACATGATATGGGGAATAGTCTCAGCAATTGCTGTGTCCAGTATCTTTTTATGGCTTTTTAAGGGTTCGCCGATTTATCTTATTATTGGAGCCCTGCTGATAATAATTTCGATCCCAAAATATATCAACCGTTCAATAAGTTTCTGGCAAAACTTTAAATTTAGAAAAGAAAAAAGCGCCAAAGACCTGTTTACGCCAAAAATAAGGTGATTACTTGTAATTATCATTTACCAGTCTTAATCCATCTTCTTCATCGATATCATATACTCTGCCTTTCCATTTCAGGCCCAATCTGAATTTTATATCTAAAATCGATTTTACAGCTATGAATATAAGATACACCATGGCGATGGGGTGAAGTAATATATCAACCGCTCTGCACTTGAATCTAATGGAAAAAATTACCCTGGTAATTAGAACAATGATTATCTGCAGAATTATAGTTTCTATTACTATAGCCGGCCAGTTAAGAAGGATTCCAATAAGAAGCATTATAAAAGGCATTAAAAAAACAGCTGCTATCAAAACAATGGCCATTGACATCATAAAAAGATTATAATCAAAAGCTGAAAATAAAACTCTTGAATAACCCCTCACCACATCTCTAAAGTTCTTGTACATCCTGCAGTATAAGTTAGTGCGGCCATCAAAAATCATAAATTTATATCCGCTTTTCTTTACCTGTTTTGAGATCTTTACATCTTCCAGAATTTTACCCTTGATGGATTTATGTCCGCCGATCTTCCTGTAAACTTCCGTTTTAAACAGCATAAACTGGCCTATCGCAGTACAGAACAGCGCATTTTTGGCTCTTCTCATAAGATAAAGCGGGAACAGAGCTAAGATAATATAATTCCCAAACGGCACCATCATCCTCTCATGCATTGTGACCATTATCTGCATGGGGAAAACAGATAATGCATCTACTTTATATCTTACCAGGCAGGCAACTGCACTGGATATGGAGTCGGGGAAATGAAGAGTATCCGCATCAGTAAATATAATATACTTGCCCCTGGCATGCTTTGACAGCTGGTGACAGGCATAGGACTTGCCCAGCCACCCCTTTTTTAAAGGTTCTCCTCTGTAGAATCTCACATTGGAATATTTTTTGGAAAGCTCTTCTACTATCTTTGCTGTGTTATCCGTAGAGTTGTCATCAAGTACCAGTATTTCTATATTTTTATAGTCCTGTTTGGTAAGGGATACAATACACCTTTTTATACATTCTTCTTCATTTCTGGCCGGAACCATTACAGATATCAGCGGGTTTTCTTTAATTATACCGGGCTGCAGCCTGTAATTTGACGTGTTTTTAAACAGGATATTGTTTACCAAAAAGTTTACGAGTATAAACAGAAGAATTATAGCTACTGTATATTGGTATAATAAAATTATGTCCATTTATTTGATTAAAAGAAATAATTGTGACTATTATACCACGTTCTAACAATCACTTATCAGATTAGGTCATTTTCAGCTTTCAACATTTTTCAAGTTCGCCCTCTGGATAACAGGAACAGTAAAGACTTTCCGGCGTTCTCTATCAGTAAGCATACAGTTTCCCATATGGACGATGGGAATACGGTACCAATTTTATAAATCCTCTATTAGGGATTTTCTTTTTATCAAAATTAAAAAACCTGCAGTAATCGTCTGTATACCTGTCCAGTAGATCCATATCATCACTATCAAGCTTGACCTTTTTTACTTCCCTGCCCAGCTTATAATCTTCTATATTGCCTCTTATATATATTTTCCCGCCGTGCATCCCTGTCCCGACATAATCCCCGACAATGCAAGACTTTCCTGAAAAAGGAAAAAATTGCTTTTTCCTCTTATACAGGCCCATAAGTATTATAATGCCTCCTGCCATATATTCACCCAAAAAGTTTCCGGCGCTTCCTCCTATTACTATCACCGGTACCTTTTTAAGGTATGATTTCATATGAATACCACCTCTGAAGCCGATATTTTTCTCTATATAAATCTCTCCGCCCCTCATCGAATAACCCATAATATCGCCTGCATCACCATGTATTATGATTTTTCCCGAATTCATGGTGTTTCCGATGCCATCCTGACCGTTGCCGAAAACTTCAATTGCGGGTCCATCCATAAAAGCTCCCAGATCGTTTCCGGGTGTCCCATAAATACTTATTGAAGCAGCGCTTTTAAGTCCATCACCAATATACCTATGGCCAAGCGCATTTTTAATGGTGACTGCACCATTACTTTTATTATTATTCAAGAACTTTCTGACCCTTGAGTTTAGTTCCCGGTACCCTAAATTTTTTGCATCAACTGAAAGTTTCATACTTCTGTCCCCTCACCCACAACAAGATGTTTCTTATAATCAGCCGGCAGGTGGATTATTCCAAAATCCTCTTTGGATATATTTTCCCTTACACTGCTTATATCTATTTCATTTCTGATAAGTCCCGCATAAATCCCTGCTCTCTCTATATTTCCAACCAGTATTACTCCAATGATTTTGTTATTTCTTATCACTATCTTCTTATATATATTTTTTTCCTGATTAAAATCTTTAAGTACTTCGATATTTTCTTCTTTTCCGCCTTCTGCGCTGGCCATTCCCATGGAAATGGACGGTACTTTCAATATCTCAACCGAATTCATAAAAAACCCGCCGCTGTACTTTTTATTTCCTCCGGCCATATTTATCCCGGCAGCCGCACCCTGCATTACAGCAAGCGGCCATATGGCAATATTCTTATTTTCTCCAAGCAGTATATCCAGACACTCAACCACATCTCCGGCAGCATAAATATTTTTTACAGATGTACGCATATGATCATCTACCACTATTCCTCTGTTTATCCTAAGTTTACCGCTGTCAATAAAACCGGTATCGGGAACAACTCCAATAGCTATTACCAGAAGGCTGCATTCCATTTTCCTGCTGTCCTTTAACCTGTATCCGGAAATCCTGCCGTCTGTAATATAGATCTCTTTAATAGTATTATTCTTGTAAATATTGCTGCCTTTATTTTTTATCTTCTTTTCAATTATCTCCGAGGCCCGCCTGTCAAACGTTGCTGAAAGAACTCTGTTTTCAAGCTCGATTATATTAATATCGATACCCATCTCCAAAAATGCCTCTGCCGCTTTAAGTCCTATAAGGCCCCCGCCCAGTATGGATATTCTCTTAACACCGTGCTTTTCTATATAATCCTTGACCCTTACGGCATCTTCCAACGTGGTCAGAGTAAAGATCCCTCCAATCTTTTTATAATTCATCGCGTCAATAGAGTTAAAATGCCTGTTTCTTTCGCCGTCTGTACCAGCCGCCTTGATCTTAGGAATAACAGGTTTTCCGCCGCTGGCAATAAGCAGCTTTTTGAATCTATACCTGCTGCCGTCTTCAGCCATCAGGGACATCCCTGCTGTATCCACAGACTTGATTCTTGTATTCAGCCTGATATCAATATTGTTGACGCTGTAAAACTTTTTATCTTTAAAACTAACCCTGTCCAGGTTCACAATTCCTGCCAGAAAGTAGGTTATCATAGGCTTTGAATAATTAAGGTGACCTTCTTCGGTAAACACCGTAATTTTTCCTGCTTTATCAAGCTCCCTTATGCCTTCTGCGGCAGCAAGACCTGCTGCCGAATTACCGATAATAATATAGTCAATAAGTTCACTGCTTTTTTTAGTTTTATTTTTTCTTTCCATTCCTGCTTTTCACCATATTTTTTTCATTTTCGTCTTTTTCTATAAATTTTAGGGCCTCATTGGGACAATTCTTGACGCATACCGGGATATCTTCATCAACACAGAGATCGCATTTGGAGACTATTTTCCTGCCGGCAAGATCTCTTCTTATCACCCCGTAGGGGCAGACCATAATACAGCTCCAGCATCCCACACATTTATCCTCATCGCAGGTAACAACTCCGGTATTTTTGTTTTTCTGCATGGCTCCCGATATGCAGGCCGAAACACACGGTGCATCTGCACAGTGCCTGCATTGGATGGCAAAGGAGTTATATCCGATTTCTTCCACCAGTACCCTGGGCAGGATATCAACCATTTCTTCCTTGTAAGCCTTTATAATCTTTTTGCTTTTGGAATACTTTACCTGGCAGTAGATCTCACACAATCTACAGCCTATGCAGTATTCTTCCTGAATATATATTCTCTTCATCCTGTCATCACCAGGCCTCTCCGGCATGTTTTATGCCCAGAACTGCAAGTTCCCTGTCATTTAAACCTATTCCTCTAAGGTGCTCCCTGTTTCCCTTGAGGCTCTCAACAGCATTGATGCCTGCTCCGCCCAGCATCTCCTTTATTTCCAGAGACCAGCTCCTAAGCAGGTTTAAAAGTCTTCTGGTACCAATCTCGGGATTGAGTCTTTTGGTTAGATAGGGATCCTGTGTGGCGATCCCCCAGTTACACTTACCGGTATAACATTTCTGGCACAGGTGGCATCCCATAGCTATAAGTGCTGCGGTACCTATATACACCGCATCAGCGCCCAGCGCTATTGCCTTTATCACATCTGAACTGGATCTGATACTTCCGCCGACAATGATCGATGCTTTGTGCCTTATTCCTTCTTCCCTTAATCTTTCATCAACAGAAGCAACTGCAAGTTCTATGGGTATTCCCACATTATCCCTGATAGTCTGCGGAGCAGCTCCCGTACCGCCCCTCAACCCGTCTATTGCTACGAAATCCGCTCCCGCTCTGACGATACCGCTGGCAATCGGGGCTATGTTATGGACCGCTGATACCTTTACTCCAACAGGTTTTGACCAATCAGTAGCTTCCTTTAAAGCATATATCAGCTGGGCCAGGTCCTCAATGGAATAGATATCGTGATGAGGAGCAGGAGACAGGGCATCTGTTCCTTCCGGGATCATTCTGGTATTGGATATGTCTTTGGTCACTTTCTCTCCGGGTAGATGCCCGCCTATTCCGGGCTTTGCTCCCTGCCCTATCTTGATTTCTACTGCTGAACCTGCATTCAGATAATCCGCATCAACACCAAATCTTCCGGAAGCGACCTGGACAATAGTGTTTTTGGCATATTTATATAAGTCCTTATGCATTCCCCCCTCACCGGTATTATAGTAAGTACCGAACTGTGAAGCAGCAGAAGCCAAAGACCTGCATGCATTAAAACTAATAGAGCCGTAAGACATAGCTGAGAACATAATGGGAGTTGAAAGTTCCAGCTGCGGATACATCTTTGTCTTCAACTCAACTCTTGTATTCTTACCGCTCCCGTTTATTTTAAAATCAAGCCTGTCAGGTTTCCTTCCTATAAATGTTTTTATCTCCATCGGCTCGCGCAGAGGATCTATGGAAGGATTTGTGACCTGGGAAGCATTAAAAAGAATACGGTCCCAGTATACGGTATTGGGCTTATCGCTTCCCATTCCCGTGAGCAGAACTCCTCCGGAATCTGCCTGCCTGTATATATCCTTCAGGTGGCCTGCGCTCCAGTTATAATTGGTGCGAAACTGCGATTTCCTCTCCTTTATCTTTAAGGCACCGGTCGGACACAGGCTTTCACATCTGTGACAGCCCACACACTTAAGATTATCACTGTATATTGTATCCTCGTCATTATCATATTCATGGACATCATTGGAGCACTGTCTTACACAGACCTGACAGGATATACACTTATTTTCATCTCTTTCTGTCTCAAATTCAGATTGAGTAAGTTTTAAAGCCATTTTTTACCACCTCAAACTTCTACAGGCCGGTTATCCAGCCTGGCCAGTCTTTTACCGGCCTCTTTTTTTACCGTATTTTTCTTTATCATTCCAATCACCGGTTCTCCTCCGTCCGGATGCCACAGGATATCAGGCGAAGGACAGACTTTTCTTATAGGAGCCTCCTCGCTGGAAACAAATAAATACTCGTTTTTTCTTGCTGCAACCAGGGGCCTGAGTTTTATCCTATCGTTTAAAGCATACATAAAACCGGTACTTCCCACTATTATACTGAAAGGACCGTTTACCAGCGCGCTTCCGTATAAGATACGCAGTGCCTTTACCAGTTCCTTTTTATCCCCGGGCATCCTCTCTATTTCCTGCCACAAGGGCGACGCCAGGATCAGGTGAATGATCTTAAGGTCTATTTTCTGCTTTCTTATCAGCAGGTCAAACAAATATGTTATGACTTCTGTATCTGTCGAAAGCGTACATTCATAACCGGATCCGCTTACAAACCTTTTATTGGTCCCATATGATGATATCTCTCCGTTATGTACCACAGACCAGTCCAGCAGTCCAAACGGATGTGCTCCTCCCCACCATCCCACACTGTTGGTCGGAAACCTTCCGTGTGATGTCCAGAGATAACCCTTGTATTCATCCAGTCTGAAAAACTTTCCAATATCCTCCGGAAATCCTACTCCCTTGAAAATCCCCATATTCTTTCCGCTTGATATTATATATGCACCCCTTATATTTTTATTTATATGCATTACAAAATCCACAATATATTCCTGTTCTGTCTTATCTGCACCTTTCCTTCTGCTATTTTGCTTAAAATCATCTCCCGTATCCAAAAAATACCTGAATATTAAAGGCGGGCCGGAAATCCCTGATACTTTTTTTGTGGGGATCTTCTCACTTAACAATATTTTAAAATTCTTTGCCAGCTCATCTTCAGTCTGCTTTCTTGCTGCAGTATCATCATAAAAAATATGAAATGCCCAGTTATCGCTAAACTCAGGATAGATGCCGTAGGCGGCAAATCCTCCGCCCAGGCCGTTAGATCTTTCATGCATGACCGAAATACCGTCTATCAGCATACGGCCGTCAAACCTCTCGCCAGCTTCGTTTGCCACTCCGAATACGGCGCATCCTGACGGAATCTTATGCCTTGTAAAATATTCCTGCGTGCTGTCTTTCATTTTTTTTATACTGCCTGACCAATCCATTTTGCTTAAATCCTGACTTTTCCAAATATAACAAAAAAACCTCCTTAAAACATCCCCGTCTTAAGAAGGCTTCTTCACCTTTACTTCTTGTTCCACATTTCCATGTAAACCAGAAGTCTGTTTAATTTTTCAGGTAAATAATACCAGTGTATTATTATTTGTCAAATATTTTTTACCCCGGATACTACTTATATACTGCTTTCATCTCTTCAAGTGTCATCGGCTTATAATCTCCTGCATGGCCGTCTGTCCCAAAATCAATCATTTTTCCCTTAACTATCTGGTAAACTGCTTCTCTTGCAGCTCCGAAATAGGTTCTGGGGTCAAAGGCATCAAGGTTCTCGCTTAAGTACTTCCTTATCGCCCCTGTCATTGCCAGCCTTCCGTCGGTATCCACATTGATCTTCCTGATCCCTCTTTTTATGGCTTCCTTGATGCTTTCCATAGGTACGCCCATGGTCTTTTCCATCTTGCCGCCGTATTTGTTTATGACCTCGATCAGTTCCTGCGGTACCGAAGACGAACCGTGCATTACCAACGGGATATCCGGTATCTTTTCAACGACCTTATTTATTATATCCAGGGCAAGAGTCGGTTTTGCCTTGAACTTATATGCTCCATGGCTTGTCCCGATAGCCAGTGCAAGTGCATCTACACCGGTAAGCTTTATAAACTTTGCTGCCTCATCCGGGTCAGTAAGCTTTACCGTTCCGGAGCCGACACCGTCTTCTATTCCGCCGAGTGTCCCCAACTCACCTTCGACAGATACTCCAAAATCATGCGCGTACTTGACCACTTCTGTGGTCACTGCAACATTTTCTTCAAAATTTGTAGGGGTCTTTGAATCTTCTTTAAGTGATCCATCTATCATGACTGATGTAAATCCCAGTTCTATGGCCTCTTTGCAGGTCTCAAGGCTGTTGCCGTGATCGAGGTGAAGGACAATGGGTATATCGGGATTATCTTCAACAGCAGCAGCAGCCAGGTATTTGATATAAGCCATATTTGTATACTTGAGCGCTCCCCTGCTTGCCTGAATGATCACCGGTGATCCGGTTTCACTGCCTGCTCTCATTATACCCTGGATCTGCTCCATATTATTGACGTTGTAGGCTCCAACTCCGTAATCACCTTTTATTGCCTCATCTAAAACCTGTTTTAGTGGTACTAATGGCATCGGTCCTCCTTGTAAATATATATTTCCATATTAAAATTTTTATAATTATACCATTAAAGAAATTAATTTCTATGCCTAAAAATGCCTTTATATGCTCTTCATATCATATGAAAGTATTATCGCTTCTGCTACATCTCTCATCGGCTTTCTGTTATCCATGGAAAATTTCTGTATCTTCCTGAAAGCTTCCTCTTCGGTAAGCTTCTGCTCTTTCATCAGTATGCCCTTTGCCCTCTCTATAGCCTTTCTGGTCTCAAGCTCTTCTTTTACTACTTTGGTCTCTATGACCAGCCGGTAATTTTCAATTACTATGGCCGCCTGGTCTGCCACTGTCTTTAGGATGCTTACTTCATAATCACTGAACTTGTGAGGCTCCGACGTATATATTGTAAGCACCCCTATAACTTTTCCCTTCACATGAAGGGGGACGCACAGCAGGGATGCCAGCTCTTCTTTTTTGGCTATGTCCCTGTACTTATAATTTTTATCCTCCAGGATGTTATAAATAGCAATAGGGCTGTTTTCCAAAGCTACCTTTCCTGCAATTCCCTCACCCAGCTTAAGGGGATTCTTATTTATATACTCCTTGCTAATACTCTGGGTAGCCTTTATAGTGAGTTCCTTCTTCTTGAAGTCAAGCAGCATCAGAGAGCAGATTTTTGATCCCAATGCTTCTGCAGTTACTGTTACAATGAATTTTAGGATATCCTCAAGGTACAGGTCAGAAGTGACTGCCTCGCTTATCTTGGACAAGGCCTCTATTATTTCTTTTCCGTTTCCCAGATTTTTATTTTTGCTGACCATATCGGTTTTTAGCATATATTACAGAACTCGAAAATTCATTATATTATATAAGCTTTTAAAATTGAATGCGAACTGTAATCCTATATAATAGTAATAACTGAAGGTATTTACAAAAGAAGGCAATATGGCTAAAATTCTATTCTGTGGCGCATTCGTCTAGTGGCCTAGGACATAGCCCTCTCACGGCTGAAACAGGGGTTCGAGTCCCCTATGCGCTACCAGTATTATAGATTATTACTTAATTAATTTATTTATTGTTAACTACGTTTTTTCATAATTCTGATAATTATTAATATAACTCCTAAACCAATCAGAGCTATTGAACTCAGTAATGGAACCATATTAAGCACCATAAATACAATTCCAGTAATAATTAATACTGTGCCGAAAACTGGTAGAAATATTTTCAGACTGTTTTTCATAAGACTCCCCTATCCATTTTTTAAATTAATAGTTGCACAAAATATCGCATTTAATTATATTAATTGCTTTTATAATAGACAAGATTATTAAGTTAAATTATTTTTATTAATATCATTTTAAATGGAATTTACTTTATAAACTCAATTATTTTTACTAATTCTTCTAAAATCTGGTTCGAAATT